>ERZ1643249.777-NODE-777-length-34186-cov-29.915443_pt1 | contig 34186 bp, 40 predicted proteins | sample MGYA00579263_ERZ1643249 | MGnify/ENA primary metagenome ERZ1643249 (study PRJEB29033, sample SAMEA4952264) | chicken gut metagenome | biome: Broiler Chicken; feature: Gastrointestinal Tract; material: Caecum | place: Ireland | collected 2018 | study: Broiler...
AATATGGTGGGTATAGCGCAGCTGGTTAGCGCGCCAGATTGTGGCTCTGGAGGCCAAGGGTTCGAATCCCTTTATCCACCCTGCCTGCATGGCGAAACTTTGGGCTATCGCCAAGCGGTAAGGCACAGCACTTTGACTGCTGCATTCGCTGGTTCGAATCCAGCTAGCCCAGTCCAATATGGGGTATTAGCTCAGTCGGTAGAGCACTTGACTTTTAATCAAGTTGTCCGGGGTTCGAATCCCCGATGCTTCACGAATGACAACAGCGGAAACCTTCCGGACAGACAGGTTTCCGCTGTTTTAGGTTTTATGCGGCTATGGCGGAATTGGCAGACGCGGCGGGTTTAGGTCCCGTTGGGAAACCGTGCAGGTTCGAGTCCTGTTAGCCGCAGGCGATAAACCCGCTATTTAGCGGGATTCTTTAATTTTGTGTTGCATTTCGTGTTGCATAAAATTGTAAAATAATCATTTGCCTTCTGATTCATTTCTTTTTCTTTTTGTTCCATAGCATGTCGGTATATGGATTTTAATACCCCATCGCTTCCCCATCCACCGCGCTGCATGATATAGACATCCGGAATTCCCAGCGCGTGCTGAATAGAAGCTGAGTAATGCCTGAGGTCATGAAAGCGGAAATGCGGGAGACCGATTTTCTTCAGTAAGTCAATAAACCGGTCTGTAATCATTGTAGGGTTCAAATCAGTTACTCTGCCATCTTTTTTATCCCAAAGCTTAGCAACAAAATCCGGGTAATCTATGTAGCGGTCGCCGGCATAAGATTTCGGATGCCGGATGATCCATCCGCCGTGCTCATCCATAACCATGTTTTCGCATACATGAACAACATTCCCCTGTATATTTTGTGTCCGCAGGGCAGCAATCTCCCCTCGGCGCATCGGACCGAAGGCTGCAAGCATGACCGGAAGTTCCATCTCAGTGCATCTGACGGCCTCGAGAAGGGTTTTTATGTCGTCGTCTGACGGAATATATAACTTCGGTCTGGAACGCTGTGGAAGAGCCGTATATATGGCCATATCGGGACGGTATGTTTTCATCACGGCGGAGATCAGCCCGTGTATGTTCCGGACGGTTTTCGGACTCCTGCCGGGGGAATTTTCGTTGATGCATTTCTGGATATCGGCCTGTTTGACATCTGGGATTTTTATATTCTCCAACGCCCCGATGTCATTCTTTACGATCGCCCTGTAGCCCTTGATCGTCCCGGGGGACAGGACAGATTCCCTTGACCGAATATACTCCTCTGCTGCCTCCCGGAACGTCATCCTGCATTCTTCCGTCCCCTTCCGGGTGGCCGCCCACTGTGCAGCGGCCAGTTCACAGGCTTTCTTTCCGGCCCGCGTGGGATCATCGCTTGTAAACGACTTATAGATCCTCTTTTTCTTTTCTGATCCGTCTGGCCGGCGGATCACTTCATAGCGGTCAAACACCTGACACCGCCATGATCCAGACGGAAGCTTTCTTGCTGTTGCCATGTTATCATCCTCCTTGCGATTGTAATTTTGAGTACAAAAATAACAGCCGACAAGAACATCAGTTCCACTTGCAGGCTGTCCCCGAAGATGATACAATAATCCGGAAGAGAGATTTTGCCGGACGTGTTGCGCTCCGGGGAACCGGCTCGGTGTTGGCGCACTGGGCCGGTTTTTATTTGACAGATTGCCACACTTGACATATAATATACTTAACAAGACAGCCGACAGGTAGGTGCACGCTACCCGTCCCGGCGAAAGATTCAAACGAAAATAGTCGTCCTATTCTTTACCAGGGAGCAGGACGGCTATTTTTTATGTATCGTCATGATTAAGGCTATCACGCCTGTCAACATGGCAACGAAAGCAATCAGATCACTCCACGTCACATACATAAATACCACCCCCTTCCGCAAGACCCGGAACGGGATAGAGAGCCGCCTGTTCGGCTGCCTTGGTAAGCATATTATATTGTCAAGGTGGCCCGCCCCGTGGGGCGGGCGAGAGTTTACGTTAAACTCATAAATACTATAGAGATTTGTGGAACTGTGTTTTTACCCAATAAGGTATCATATGTTTTTAACATTTCAAAAGTACCGTATATCGTAACATTATCACCTTCAAGGAACCGGGAACCACGAGTTTCTTCAGTATCATACCAACATGCATATACATATCCGTAATCTGTATCAATCAAATATTCAGCAGAATATTCATTTTCATTTATTACCTGGAAAACAGATCCATGTAATTGACAGGTGGCGCCAATATAGGCATCAGGAGTTCTTGACATATTTTCATATTCAATTTCAGGACATGAAGCCTTAAATATATTATGAACTTCATCAAGGTTTGCTTTTCCGATAATCTGCGCTGCATCCGGTTCAACTCCTCCAAATGAACCATCCTCATAAACCATGGTAACATATCTGATGATATCACCATTTTTTGCGGAAGCAAAAACAGTATATGCAGAATCAGCAGCAATATCTGAAAATGAATTATGAACGGCTGATCTGTATGCGTATGAATTACCTGATGGATACCAAAGAGCAAATCGACAGCTCCCCTCACGAGGAATAGAAAGATTGTCAATTATTGCATCTATACAAACAGTTTGTCCGTTATAATTTCCTGTCAAAATTTCATCATATGTTACAGTCGGATAGGATTCTAATGGATTTTCAGGAGCGAGGGGATCCGGCTTTGAATATATATCTTCCGAAAAATCATAATTATCAACATATGCAATCAAATTAAGGTATCCATAGACTTCTCCTTTGTCTCGATTCACCCTTATGTTAAATCCTTGATCGTGATAATTTCCTGGCTGTATAAAATTACTATACGAAATGTTCATTAAATTAAAAGTGCATTTCACTGTGTCCCAGAAGATATTTTCCATTTGATAATTTGTAACTTGCTCGCATGAAATCTGAATCGCAATTATATCAGAATCTCCTTTTAATGAATAACAATATATCCATGTTTTTTGCTTATCTCCTGATTCACCGATTTTAGCAATATTAACAGTATATTCCTCAGTTTCAGCAGGATCTACTGGCACACAAGCAGTATCCATATCCTCCAAAGATTTGATTAATTCAGTAAAAGTAAATGGAAAGCTATTAATCTCTATCTTTGGTGTGGGGGTTGTCGTATCTGAAACAACCGTTTCAGATGTTGAATTTGTTACAGAAACGTTGTTATTAGTATCACAAGCTGAGAGTATGGTTATTCCGCTAATTAATATACCTATCAATAATACATTCTTTTTCATAAGTATAATCTGCCTTTCTGCTAGTTCGTTATTGTAATCTTAACCGGATCAGTTCCTCTGAATACCCGGTAAGCCGTGCAAGCTGCGCTTCTGTGAGCTGCCAATTTTCCAAGATGATTTCATCCGGGATAAGTAACTCGGCAGCGAATTTATTAGCTTCTTGCTCATATTTGCTCATAGACATATATGTATGCTCTCTGAGAAAAAGCGTATTCATGTTTGGATGCCGGACCGCATGACCGAGTTCGTGGGAAAGCACAACTTTTTCTTCAAGTTTGTCCAGATTACAGTTAAGGAAAATTTGCTTAATACGGAACTTTTTCAAATAATAGCCTCGTATTTTTCCAAGTTCATGCCGGAATATTTTAATCTTTAAGGCATCAGCCAACTCATAAGGGTCTCGTGTATGATATTTGTGAACCAGCGATTCAACAATATCTCTGATATCCATTATTTTTCCTCTGTTTTTCGATACTTTTTAGGCGTGTACTTTTCTTTTGCCATAATCTTCGCATTTGTAAGAGCCAGGGATAAGCTGGTTTTTAAATACTCTCGTGTCTCGTCGTCAATCTCTCCACTATCAAACATCAGACTGTCGTTGCTGTCTATTTCGCTTAAAATCCCATCCAGTTTCTTGGCGATATCTTTTTGATCTCTGGCGCTTAAACTATTCGCGTCAGACTGTGTATTTTCTTTTCCGCTTAGCAGATATTCGGTGGATACTCCTAAGTAATCGGCTATCTGTTGCAATCTATCAGATGGGAAAACGCCCTTTCTTAATTGGCCAATATATCCATTAGAATATCCGAGGTCTTTTTCTAATTTATAAATAGCTATCTTTTTTTCTTTACATAATTGCTTCACACGTTCAACACTTGTCACAGAGCACCTCCAATTTAGAAAATTGCCATAAAAATCCGTTGACAAATTAGAGAATACCCTATATAATGGACACAGAATTTAGAGAAAAGCCATAAATATAGGGGTAAAAATATGTTTGTGGTGATTCATATTTTAGATTATTCTCTAATATTTGTCAATGGTTTTTCTCTAAATTCAATATATGAAAGGAGAGGGAAGATGATATTAAAAAAAATCGAAGCACTCTGTCAAGAGAAGGGGATTAATATCTCCAAACTTGAAAAAGAGTGTGGAATTGGTAACGGAACTATCAGAGGATGGGAAAAGTCCTCTCCCAGAGCAGACAATCTTAAAAAGGTAGCAAGCTATTTCGGCGTACCGATGGAAGAACTGCTGGAAGATGAGCCGGCGAAGGAGGTGGTGTTAATACAGAAATATTGATGTACGTCTGATCGATGATGTCCAGTTTATTATAGGGAAAGAATCCACGCAGGAGGAATTTTTCCATACCTTCAACAGCCTTCATTTTGCCGGAAAACTGATCATTCTTTCATTCGACCAGCTGCCGAAGGATATGGATATCCTGGAAGAACAGATCAATTCCCGTTTTGAGTGGGGCCTGATGGCGGATATCCAGAGCCCTGATTATGAAACATGGATGGCTATATTAATCCAAAAAGGACAGCAAAAGGATATAGAGCAGGGCATATATGAAATCAAGAGGAGGTGTGACAATGCCAAGAACAAACTATTGCCGTGATCCGGCAAAAGACGCAATGGACAGCCTGAAGGATCTGATTTTCGGTACCGGCGCAAACACCAGATCAGACAAGCACCTGGCAGCAGCGGCGTGTATCCCGCTGTCCACGGTCAACGGATACAGGAATCATCCTGATCGGATGTCAATGTTTAATGCCATCCGCCTACTGCAGGCGATCGGTGCTACCCCGGAAGAAATCGGGGAGGCGATATCTAACAAAGGGAGGTGAATAAAGTGCGGGATGTACATACGGTTGCGGCCGCTGTCCGGGCAGCCAACGCCCGGAACGTGGCCAGGGGCGGCAGGCAGCTGCCGATCCGGAAGATCCTGACAGCGGCAACCGGGATATCCGGCTTCGTGCTGGCCATGGCGGTCGAAAGGAGTTTATGGTTTACGCTGCCGGCGCTGGGACTGCTGGCAGCCACGCTGGTGCTGCAGACAAAAAGATGACCCCTCAGGCGGCAACCCGAGAGGCCAATGAACAAAAATAATTTAATACAGCCTTAGTATAAGGCGGAATGGGAGGAAAATCAAGATGATCAAAGCAAATACCGTAAATGAAGAAAAAGTAGCAGTCGAGCTGTCCGGGACCAGGGCTGAAATTACCCGGGAAATCCGCGCAGCCCTGGAAGGGTTTTATGGATGCGAGGTAGAAAAGACAAATAAGGAAGCTGCTAGGGCAAAGATCCGGATGATCTGCGAGGATGTGTTGGCCCCGGAAAATGAGCCGCTGAACGACCGGATCAAGCGACTCACAAGGATTTTAATCGGAGAGTTTTTCGGGGAGGGCGCGGATGAAACAGATTGACTATATATCAGCTGTAGAACAGATGGCGTTTAAAGGGAGAACGGATGTAGTCATTATGGTCAAGAATGTCGATCCGATTGATTATCATACCCTGTTTTTGTTGGAGCAGAATCATCAGGTGATGTTCTTCCTTCCGGACGACCCGGAGGAGGACAAGCATTCAGAGGAGCCGGGGGAGAGTACCCCCCCCCTCAAAGCCGTCGGCCAAAAGGCGCCAGGTTGACGGCGGGAAAATAAAGGCGCTGCATGAGGCCGGCTGGCCTGTGGCGAAGATCGCGGACGAGATGCGGGTCAGCCAAAATACGGTAAGGAACTATATCAGAAAAATGGAGGAAAAAGAGAATGGCACAGATCACAGTAGTTTATAAGGATTTTGAAGAGATGAAGGAGGTGGCAAGGGTGATCCTCGGATTGATTCCGGGAGAAGGAAAGGTGCCGGAGACACCGGCAATCCAGACGGAGCCGAAGGGTGTCACCCCGCAGCAGGCAGCGCCAACATTACAGGCACAGGTTCCGGTTGCCCCTGTACAGCCGGCGATGCCGGCTCCGCAGAGCGTGACGCCCGCGGTACCGACGGCAGCGGTGGAGTATACCCTGGATGACCTGGCAAGGGCCGGGATGACCCTGATGGACAGCGGGAGGCAGGGGGATTTGCGGCAACTGCTGTCGCGTTTCGGTGTGACAGCTTTGCCGGCCCTTCCTAAATCGCAGTATGGGGCATTTGCGACAGCGCTCCGGGAAATGGGGGCACAGATATGAGCGAAAAAAAGCATTCTTTCCTGAGCGCCTCCGGGGCTCACCGCTGGCTGGCCTGCCCGGCCAGCGCCCTGTTGGAACAAAAATTCCCGGATACATCCTCTGAGGCGGCCGCGGAAGGGACCCTGGCGCATGAGCTTGCGGAATTGAAGCTTCGGCACTATTTCCACACGGTTGATTTTGGAAGACAGAAATATACCCGGGCAGTGAACAAGCTGAAAAAGGGCCCGCTCTGGCAGAGTGAGATGGAAGGCTATACAGACGATTACCTGGAGTTTGTAAAAGCGACAGCGCTTGCATTTGAAAGTGCGCCAAGTCATGGGATTGAAAAGCGAGTGTATTTCGGGGAGTATACCCTTGCGGATCCCAAGGACGGAAATGAAGGGTACGGGACGGCAGACTGCATCCTGATCGGAGGCGGAGTGATCCACGTCATCGACTTGAAATACGGAAAAGGCGTGCCGGTATCTGCCGAAGGGAATCCCCAGCTTGCCCTGTACGCCCTGGGGGCCTATGAGACATACAAGGTCCTGTACCCGATTGAGAGGGTTCGGTTGTCCATCGTACAGCCGCGAATAGCCGCAGATCCCTCTACTTGGGAGACATCGATCCAGGAACTTTTGGCTTGGGGGGACTATGTGAAAAGTCGGGCGGAACTTGCCAGGAGTGGGGCAGGGGATTTTCAGCCTGGAGAAAGCCAGTGCCGTTTCTGCCGGGCCAGGGCTCAGTGCAGGGCCCGGGCGGATGCCAACATCCAGCTGGCGTTTGAGACACAGAAGAAACCGCCTCTGATCAGCAATGAAGAAGTGGGGGATTACCTGCAGAAGGGTGAAGACATCGCCAAGTGGCTGAAAGATCTGCAGGACTACGCCCTGGCGGAGTGCCTGGCGGGGAGAGCGGTACCCGGATGGAAAGCCGTGGAAGGCCGTGGATCCCGGGAGTGGACGGACGCGGATGCTGCGTTTGAACACCTGATCGCATCCGGGACTCCGGAAGAGATGCTGTACGAGAAAAAGCCGCTTACTCTGGCGCAGGTGGAAAAACTGGTTGGGAAGACAGAATTCGCGAAGCAGGCTGGAGTCTATGTGACAAAGAAACCAGGTAAACCTGCACTTGTAAAAGAAACGGATGAGAGGGAAGCGATCACAAACAAGATTACGGCCAAAGAGGCCTTTAAGGAGGAAACAGCATGATTGGAGAAGCAACGAACGTAACAACCGGAGAAGTGAGATTAAGCTATGTGCATCTGTTCAAACCGCATGCGGCCGTCCCCGGGCAGGAAGAAAAGTTTTCGGCAACGATCCTGGTACCGAAAAGCGATACCGCGACGAAGGCCAGGATCGATGCGGCTATCGAGGCGGCGAAGCAGAAGGGTATCACAAACAAGTGGAATGGGCAGTGCCCGCCTATCGTTCCGATTCCGGTTTATGACGGGGACGGCACCCGCCCTTCTGACGGAATGCCCTTCGGCCCGGAATGCAAAGGGCATTGGGTGTTCACTGCCAGCTGTAAGGCGGATTACCCGCCCGAAGTAGTAGACCGTAATCAGAACCCGATTATCAACCAGTCGGAGATTTACAGCGGCGTCTACGCTTACGTGAACGTAGAGTTCTTCCCGTACCTATTCGGAGGGGCAAAGAAAGGGATCGGCTGCAGCCTGGGGCCCGTTATGAAAGTCCGGGATGGGGAGCCGCTGGGTGGAAGCGCGCCGACAGCTGCACAGGCTTTTGGGAGCTTTTCCGGACCGCAGGCAGCTGCTCCTGCCCATGGCGCAGCACAGCCGGCCACCCCGGGCGCAGCCGGATATTCTCCGGCGCAGTCCCCGGGAGTAAATCCGATTACCGGGCTTCCGTTTTGATTTCAAGGGGTTGTAATGGCCCCTTTAGCAGACAGGAGGGATTGAGATGGCGGATCATCTCAGTATCGATATTGAGACGAGAAGCAGCGTGGATATCGGAAAATCCGGGGCCTATAAATATGCGCAGTCTCCGGACTTCTGCGTCCTGCTGCTTGCTTATAAATGGAATGACGAACCGGTGAAGATCTTTGATCTTGCCCAAGGGGAAAGGATCCCCATATGGATGGGAAAAGCCCTGCGGGATCCGGATGTAGTGAAGCATGCGTATAACGCAGCGTTTGAATGGTATTGCCTGAACACTGCCGGATATGTAACGCCGGTCGATCAGTGGCGCTGTACCATGGCCCACGGTCTGTACTGCGGATATACCGCCGGCCTGGAGGCAACCGGGCGGGCGATCGGGCTGCCGGAGGACAAACAGAAGTTATCCATAGGGAAAGCTCTGATCCGATACTTCTGTGTCCCCTGTAAGCCCACCAGGTCCAACGGGGGAAGAGGGTGGAACCTGCCGAAGCATGCCCCGGAGAAGTGGGAGCTGTTTAAAGAGTATTGCATGCAGGACGTTGTGACCGAAAAGGAGATCCTGAACCGGCTGGAGGCTTTCCCCATGCCGGAGGAAGAGGAGAGGCTTTGGCAGATGGATGTCCTGATGAATGCTTACGGGGTCCGCGTAGACCGGGAGCTGATCCGGGGTGCCCTCCGGATCGATGCGGCCTGCACAGAAGAGCTGACGGAGGAGGCCATCGCATTGACGGGTCTGCGGAATCCGAACAGCACCGCGCAGCTGCTGCCCTGGCTTTCCGGAAACGGGCTTGCCCTGGAGACCCTGCAGAAAGCGGATGTGGCTGAAGCACTGGAGAGGGAGGCGATCTCTCCGACAGTCCGAAGGGTTCTGGAAATCCGCCAGCAGCTGGGAAAGACTTCCGTCAAAAAATATGCAGCCATGGAGTCGGCCATGGGATCCGGAGACCGGGTGAGAGGTCTGACACAGTATTATGGCGCTAACCGGACCGGAAGATGGGCCGGGCGACTGGTGCAGATGCAGAATCTCCCGCGGAATTATATCAAGACCCTGGATGGGGCCCGCAAGATCGTTAAGGCGGGAAATTATGAGGGCTTGAAAATGATCTACGGGAACGTGCCGGACGCGCTTTCCCAACTGATCCGGACGGCTTTTGTTCCGTCGGAAGGCCATAAGTTCGTGGTGGCGGATTTTTCGGCCATAGAGGCCCGGGTGATCGCCTGGCTGGCCGGAGAACAATGGGTGAATGAAGTATTTGCTACTCACGGAAAGATCTATGAGGCAACAGCCTCCCAAATGTTCCATGTTCCTATTGAGAAGATTACCAAAGGGAACCCGGAGTATGCCTTGCGGCAGAAAGGAAAAGTGGCCACGCTTGCCCTGGGATATCAGGGCGGAACAAACGCCCTGATTGCTATGGGGGCCCTGAACATGGGGCTCACAGAAGAGGAACTGCCGGATATTGTGGCGCGGTGGCGCCAGGCAAATAAGCGGATCTGCGCCTTGTGGTCCGCCGTAGAGCAGGCGGCCCTCGCAGCCATGCGGACAGCGCAGCCGCAGGGAATCCAGGGACTGATCTTCGCCCTGGAAGGTGAAATGGTTTATGGGCAGTGCTTCCTGACCGTGACCCTTCCAAGCGGACGGAAGTTGTTTTATCCGAAACCATTCCTGCAGGAAAACCAATTCGGCCGGCCGGCGATCCACTACTACACAGTTGGCCAGCAGACACATAAGTGGGAGGTCACATCCACTTATGGTGGAAAGATGACGGAAAATATCGTTCAGGCCATTGCCAGGGACTGCCTGGCGGAGACCCTGCGGAGGATTGACGCAAAAGGGCTGCAGGTAGTGTTCCATGTGCATGATGAGGTGATCATCGACGCACCCATGGAAACGACTGTGGAAGAAATCTGCAAGCTGATGGCGGAACCGATCCCCTGGGCGCAGGGGCTTATCCTGAAAGGCGCGGGGTTTGAGAGCCAGTATTACATGAAGGACTAGAGGAGGATTTAAATGCGGAACAATCGAAAAATCCAGATCAGCACCGGCGGGAGCCGGAAGGCAACATACTGGCCGAAAAGCATCCTCCTTTGGTCCGAGTTTGCGGAGAGGCTGAAGACTCCGGTCCGGGGGACGGAAAGCCTGGGAGAATATCTGAAATTTCCGAAGGCCCGGCAGGATGAGCTGAAGGATGTGGGCGGATTCGTGGGCGGTACGTTCCAACATGATCGCCGGAAGGCAGCCTATGTGGAGGGGCGGGACCTTGTGACACTGGACCTCGACAACATTCCGGCTGGGCAGACGGATGACATCCTGAAACGGGTGGCAGGACTTGGGTGCGCCGCCGCTGTGTACAGTACAAGAAAACACGCGGAATACGCGCCAAGGCTCCGGGTTATTTTGCCCTTGGACCGGACGGCTACCGCGGATGAGTACGAACCGGCCGCAAGGAAACTGGCGGCGCTGATCGGAATCCAGTTCTGCGATCCGACAACGTTTGACCCATCAAGGCTTATGTACTGGCCCAGCTGCAGCGCAGACAGTCAGTACATTTATGAGGTCTATGACCGGCCGTTCTGCAGCCTGGATGGCATCCTAGCTATGTATGGGAACTGGACGGATATCTCTCAGTGGCCCCAGGTTCCGGGAAGCGAGGCCGTAGAACGCCGCCGGCTGGCGAAGCAGGAGGACCCCACCTCTAAACACGGAGTGATCGGTGCCTTCTGCCGGACCTATTCCGTGACGGAAGCCATGGAGAAGTTTCTTCCGGGAATCTACGAAGCAACGGATGTCCCCGGAAGATATACCTATACAGGCGGTTCCACCGTAGGCGGAGCCATTGTGTATGACGGGGATCTGTTCCTTTACTCGCATCACGCCACGGATCCCTGTTCCGGGCTGCTGGTCAATGCGTTTGACCTGGTGCGTCTCCATAAATACGGGGACCAGGACCGGGAAGCAAAAGAAGGGACCCCGGTCAATAAGCTGCCATCTTTCCTGGCCATGTCGCGCCTTGCCCTGGATGATAAGGCTGTATCAGACAGGATGAGCCGGGAGCGGTACGAACAGGCGCAGGAGGCCTTCCAGGGTGCTGGTATCGTCTCTGAGGGCGAAGATCCGGACATCAGCTGGGTTGACCGCCTTACTAAAGATGGGAACGGCCGGTTTGAGAAGACCATCAACAATGCGGTCCTTGTGCTGGAGCATGACCCCCTGCTGAAGGGGAAGATCGTAACGGATGAGTTTGCCAGCTACGGGATGGTGCTGGGGCGTGTGCCCTGGAATCAGGCGGATGTAAAACGGCGCTGGCGGGACGCGGACGATGCCGGCTTTTACCGGTACATGGAGACCTTTTACGGGATCACCGGGCGGGAAAAGCTGGACAATGCCCTGCTGATCGTGAGCAGCCAGAACCGAATCAACGATGTGAAAGAATACCTGCAGAGCTTGAAATGGGACGGCATCAGGCGCGTGGACACCCTGCTTGTGGATTACCTCGGGGCGGAGGACAATTACTACACCCGGTCCGTGATGCGGAAATCCCTTTGCGCCGCTGTGGCCAGAGCCGTTGTCGGTGGCGTGAAATTTGATTATATGCCGATCTTTACTGGGCCCCAGGGCATCGGAAAGAGTACGTTTCTGTCCATCCTGGGGAAGGAATGGTTCTCTGATTCTCTGACGACCTTCGAGGGAAAGGAAGCCGCCGAACTGATCCAGGGAACGTGGATTAATGAAGTGGGGGAATTATCTGCTTTCACAAAGCAGGAAACCCAGGTGATCAAGCAGTTTCTGAGCAAGCAGAACGATATTTACCGGGCGGCGTATGGACGGCGGACGGATAAATATCCACGCAGGTGCGTATTTTTCGGAACCTCCAACGACAGTGAATTTCTGAAAGATTCTACCGGGAACCGCCGGTTCTGGCCGGTGGATGTGGGGCGTCATCCGGCAAAGAAATCCGTATGGGATGAGCTTCCGGAAGAGGTGGATCAGATCTGGGCGGAAGCCTATGCTTACTGGATACTGGGGGAGCCCCTGTATCTTCCGAAAGAGGTCGAGGCCCTGGCGGAGGCAATACAGGAGGAACACCGGGAGACTTCCGGGAAGGAAGGTCTGATCCTGGACTTTCTGGAGAAGAAGATCCCGGAGAAATGGGAACATATGAAATTAAGCGAGCGGAGGATGTTCCTTAGCGGGAACTATAAGCTTCCGGAAGGAGAGCGCCTGGTGGAGCGGACAAGGACCTGCGCCGTTGAAATCTGGACAGAGTGTTTCGGCGGGGAGCCGCGGTTCATGGGGCGGAGGGACAGCATGGAGATCAACAACATCCTGACCGGATTGAAGGGGTGGACACGGATCAATACACCGAGAAAATTCAGCCTGTATGGGTCTCAAAGATGCTTTGAAAAGGAACTACAGGGGATTGTAGAAAAATAGATTTTTAATGTAGTTCGCAGTTTTGGCCATCTACATTGACTACAGGGGACCTACAGTCTATGTAGCGGCTTGAAACCGCATAAATCCAATAAAAAGCATTATAAACTACAAGAACTACAAACTTTCTATATGAATTAAAAAATAGATATAAATATAGCACCTACGTGTACCTATGCGTACCTAATACAGGGGGTCTATACGCGTGTGTGTGAGGGAGGTAGTAAAATGCGAGAGCGAGAACTTGAGAAAATCCTGCGAGATGAGGTAAGAAAGCTGGGCGGCCGGGCCTATAAGTGGGTAAGCCCCGGGAATGATGGGGTTCCCGACCGCATCGTCGTGTTTCCGGAGAAGCCGCCCGTGTTCGTGGAGCTGAAGACGGAAACAGGATGCCTGAGCGCTATTCAGGCAGTACAGATCCGGAGGCTTGAGAGCCTGGGACAGCAGGTGCGGGTTGTACGGGGGATCAACGGGTTGAGCCAGTTTTTCCAGGACTTCGGATATGAGGCTGTCAGCAAGGCTTTGGACTGCCGGTTTGATTTATAGAGGGGTGGATGGGATGGAGTTTCAACCACACGCCTATCAAAAACATTGCATTGATCGGATCCTCACCACGAAAAAGCTGGCGCTGTTCCTGGATATGGGGCTTGGAAAAACAGTGACAACCCTGACGGCTGTCCGGGAGCTGAAATGCGACAGGTTCCTGGTTCGTAAAGTCCTTGTGATTGCCCCGAAAAAAGTGGCAGAGGGAACGTGGACCCGGGAAAAAGAGAAATGGGACCACACGAAGATCCTCCGGGTGTCCCCAGTCCTTGGAAGCCAGGCAAGGAGGGTCCGGGCGTTGAACACCCCGGCAGACCTGTACATCATCAACCGCGAAAATGTGTGCTGGCTGGTGGACTATTACCGGAACAGCTGGCCGTTTGACATGGTGGTAATCGATGAGAGCAGCAGCTTTAAGAACCATTCCGCCAAACGCTTCAAGGCCATGGCCGCGGTGATGCCGAAAGTGGATCGCCTGGTGGAGCTGACCGGGACGCCTTCCCCGAACGGTCTGGAAGATCTTTGGGCGCAGGTCTACCTGCTTGACGGCGGGGAACGTTTGGGGAAGCGCTATACCGGATTCCGGGAACGGTATTTCCAGCCGGATAAGCGGGGCGCCGACGGGATGATCTACAGCTACACAGCAAAGCCCGGCACGGAGCAGGCGATCCTGGATAAGATTTCAGACATCTGCATTTCCATGAAAGCGGAGGATTACCTGCAGCTTCCGGATATCACTTACCATCAGATCCCCGTAGTGCTGGACTCTAAAGCGGAGAAAGCCTACCAGGATATGGAGCGGGAGATGATCTTGGATCTCCCGGAGGAAGGGGAGGAGATCAGCGTAACAAGCGCCGCAGCCCTGAGCAATAAGCTCCTGCAGCTTGCCAACGGAGCGGTATACGATGAGGCCAAAGGGATCCACGAGGTGCATGGCTGCAAGATCGAGGCATTCCTGGAGCTGGTCGAATCTCTTCAGGGAAAGCCGGCACTGGTGTTTTATAATTTTCAGCACGATAAAATCAGGATCTTGAAAGCCCTGGAAAAGTCAAAACTCAAGGTCCGGGAATTAAAAGGCCCCCGGGATGAGGATGATTGGAATGCGGGGAAGATCGACATCCTGCTGGCGCATCCCGCCAGCTGTGCTTACGGATTGAATCTGCAGCAGGGCGGAAACCATGTAATCTGGTTCGGGCTTACCTGGAACTATGAGCTGTACACCCAGGCCAATGCCAGGCTGCACCGTCAGGGACAGAAGGAAAAAGTGATCATACACCTGTTGATCTGCAGCGGTACCCGGGATGAGGATGTCGTACAAGCCTTGGAGAGAAAAGAGAATGTGCAGGAGTGGGTGATGGAGAGCCTGAAAGCAAGGATCCGAGCGATCAGAGAGGAGAACAAAGGTGGAGATAAATCTTAGAAAAAGGATTTTGGCCGTAGGGGAAAGCACCGGCCGGCATAGGAAAAATAAAACACAGGAGAAAAAGGTCCGTTGTCAGGGCTGTGGGGAATACATACAGTCTGATGGTTGCCTGGATAATGTCGAGTATGTGAAAACCCGGAGGGGATCCGAGTTTTTCTTTCATACGGACTGCCTGGACCGGGTTTGGAAACACGGCATTTGTTGAACAAGATAAATAGCCGCCCATGCAACTCATAGACCCATATATAACATGCGTGTAACTGTAGTTTTTAGTACTGGCCCCGTGGGCGGCGGGGCAGAAAGGAGAAGCAGAGAATGTTAAAAATCGGATCACGATATAAGCGCTGGCGTAAGGTCGGCGCACACCGGGCCTACCGGATGTGCCATGTGCTGGCCAGGACAGATAATGGGTATCTGATCGACTGCGGGGATGGCAGCCGGCGGGAGATCACGGATGAAGAGGCTGAGGAATTGGAGGAGGTGCGGTGATGAAAAGATTGACACATGAACGGGTAAATGGCATTAAGACGGGGTATTGGTCTTCTAGCAAGAAGCAGGATTTGGTGGACAGGCTGTCGGAGTACGAGGATACCGGCCTGACGCCGGAGCAGATCCGGCAGATCGATGATCTATATGCCGAGAAATGCCGGGAGGTAGCAGAACTGCGGGAGCGAGACACGGCGAAAGAACCTGCAGCGGTCAAGCGGCCGGAGTGGAAGGACAGGATGCTGCACACATTTCTGGGAGGCCACAAATGATTGACGATCACCGCATCCGGCAGATGGCCCGGGAGTACGAGATGAACCCTTCCACCGCCAGGCGGCTGCTAGAAAATGCCAGGGACGTGCCGGCGCTGCGGATCGGGCGGCGGTACCGGGAAATGACAGGAGGTGATGCCGGTGAGCCGAAAGAAGAGACTGCGGGATATGACGTGGGATGACTACGGGATCTCCCGGAATCGGTATAAAGAGCTGGAAGCCTTTTGCCTTCAGTACGACGAAAAGAAATCCAAGATCAGCAGGGGTATCAACGCTGTAGCCAATGATGGGATGCCGAAAGGAAATTATAAACAGAATACCCTAGAAGCAAACGCCATCAGAAACGTGATGCTGCAGAAGGATTGTGAGATGATCGAGCAGGCGGCCGTGGCAGCTTCTCCAGATATTTACCCGTACATAATCAAGAGCGTAACGAATGGGCTGTCCTATGATTTCGTCGAATATGATGAACGACTTGGACGGATACCGGTTGGAAAGACGGAATTCTACGGATATAGACGGTTATTTTATCATTTTCTGGATCTTCTAAAAAGTGGGGACAAAATAGGGTTGGTTCCGTGATATTATGATAACATGGAATTTGATGAAAGAAGCCATCTCATTCCTCCTAAATTTCATAGGCCGCCGCGACTGCAACGCCGGCGGCCGAATCTCGGAGCATCCGCCAACGGCAGGCGGACAGGATACTCCCTGGATCCCGGTTCGACTCCGGGGGCTCCGTTGGCCAAGAGGCCAAGAAAGAGGGTTACCCCTCGTTTTATTAACTCCCTTCCAAAAGACATTTTTTTGCCAGACTCCCTGTAGAAATACGGGGAGTTTTGGTGTATGATGGAAGAAAATGTATGCGGGAGGGAAGAACATGGAAACAAAGCAATTATATGTTGCAAATATTAATATAGTATTTGGAAAGGAAGAAGAGCCTTTAATTGAAAGAGTAGATGATATAATTATTCCAGCACTAACTAGTGGAATTGTAAAAAAGTCCGGAGAAAAAACAAGATTTATTTTTGAAGATGTTTTGCTACGTGAAATAGAAGAAGATGAATGGGTAATTCAGGGCTTATTTATTAAAGACACTGTATTGGATGTTATGTCTGAATATTCGCCAAATACTGGGCTTGAAAAAACAGAGAAGCATATTAATTCTGCGCCATATTCTTTGTTTATTATATATTTAAAAAATCATAGGATGGTATTGGTAAAAAACCAAAGCAGTAGTCCTGACATAAGAAATTTCGCTTCTGCGTTTAAGGAGATAATAGGGGCGTATGTTAGAAAGGAAAATGAGCATCTTGATAAGGGGAAAAAGCTTCCAAAACCAATTATATTTGTTTCGGGGATAAAAACAGCTGCAAGTGTTAAAGAAACACTGAAAGATGTAGAAAAAATTAATCAACTGATATTGAAATTTTATCCATTAAATGCAGAATGGGATTACGATCCGATTTTTGGAGAAATCGATCAAAAAATTAGAAAAACGATCCAGAGTAAAAAAGGCCGCATGATATTTTCTTCGCCTCAGTCAAAAGACGGTGTGGCTGATATAATTGAGCGTACTGAGGGTATTGTGAAGAGTGAAATGAAGGTGACTTATAAAGGGGCAAATCCCGAAGATGAAAATAAAAAGACAGGTACAATACGTGATGATCAAATATCAGATGTTTTGTCTGTAGATATTTACCAGGAGTTGGATAGTGCATATGATGAGATAAACAGTATTGGAAAGTCAATACATTCGATTAATTTTCAAACAAAAAATCACATAATAGACTATAAACGATTTCTGGAAAAGCGCAAAAAAGATCGGTGAACTTTATGAAGGATATTTCTGCAGAAAAAATAGAAGAATTACTTGATAAAAGAAAAAAGAGCCAAATATTACGAGATGCCATCAAAGAAATCAGATTAACAAAAGCTAGCTTTGGACAATATTTAGTTAGTTTGTTGATTGCTGCTCCGTTGGGCATTTTAATATCGGGTTCTAATAATACTATTCAAACAATGCAAGAACTTGTTGAATGGTATAATGGTATAACGTTGGCATTGGTGGCAATGGTTATTGGATCCTATGCAATATTTCAAGCGTTGTTAAATAGAAATTTATTTTCCGAAATTTTAGAATCAAATATTAGATTATTAAAGGAGAGTAATAGAACTTTTTTAAATTTGACAATACTGTATGCAGGGAATATTATAATCAACACGATTCTCAAATCCATATTATGTATTTTGCCAGAATACTATTTTGTTTTTTTAAATTGGGAAGGAGCAATTTATTTAACCACATTAATTATTATTGCCTATTTGTTCTTTTGCGTGATTTTAATATTGGAAATCATCAATTTTACCATTAATTTGTATAGGATGTTTTCTATTCATAATACCTTAAAAGCATTAGATATTTTAAATGATGATAGTGACGATAATGAATAAATTTTAGAAGAGGCACCCTCCGGGGTGCTTTCTTCATACTCTAAAATAGAGCCAGATGGGAAGGTGAGGTGATGGCAAACAATGAAAACTTAATCCCTTTTGACAAACGAAGCGTGAGCGAAGCGAGAGAAATCGGCCGAAAAGGCGGTATTGCCTCCGGGGCTGCAAGGCGCCGGACAGCCAAACTCCGGGAGACCATGAACCGGCTGCTGACCATGAAGGTGGATGCCGGGGAACTGTCGGATGTGTTGATCTCTGACGGCGGAGAAAGCACCTATGAAGAAGTGATCGGCATGGCCATGATCCAGGAGGCCATGAACGGCAACGTCAAAGCTTACAACGCCATCATGGCCACGGTGGGGCAGACGGATAAGTCGGAGGAGGACCTGGAAGAACAGCGGATCCGGACGGAGCGGGCAAAACGGGCCAGGGATCAGGAGGTCGGAAATGACAGTGAAGAGAACGAAAACATCTCTTCTTTCCTGAAGGCTATGAATCCCGCTGACTCCGATCTGGAAGATCTATTTGAGGAGGATGGGGCAGATGCCGAAGAAGCAGAAGAGACCGGCGAGGTTTGATTTTAAGCCGTTTTCCAAACAGCAGCGGCGGCTGATCCACTGGTGGCGGCCGGCTGTACGGGTGAGCCAAAATGATTTTGTGATTGCTGACGGTGCGATCCGGTCCGGAAAAACTATTGCCATGATCATCGGCTTCCTCACCTGGTCGCAGGAGATGTTCTCCGGTCAGTCCTTTATCCTGGCCGGAAAGACGATGGGCGCCCTGAAGAAAAACGTTGTCCGCCCCATGCTGCAGATCCTGGAGGCATGGGGATGGCCCTACGAATATATCCGGTCCGGGACAGATGCCAGGCTGGAGATCGGCAGCAATACGTACTACCTGTACGGAGCCAACACGGAAGCCAGCCAGGACGCCCTGCAGGGCCTGACGGCTGCCGGCGCCTATGCCGATGAAGCGGCGCTGTTCCCGCAGAATTTCATAGACCAGATGATCGGACGGTGTTCGGTGCCGGGCGCGAAAATCTGGATGAACTGCAACCCCGGGAATCCGCACAATTACATCAAAGAGGAATTCCTAGACAAGGCTGCGGAAAAGCGTGTGTACCACCTGCATTTCATGATGGACGACAACTGGACGCTGCCGACGTCAGTCAAAGAGCGGTATAAGCGTACCTGGCCGGTTGGCAGCGTATTCTACAAGCGTTTTATCCTGGGCCTTTGGGTAGCTGCGGACGGCCTGATCTACCAGCAGTTCGCGGATCATGTGCAGGATTACCTGATCACAGAGGACTGGCTGCAGGATCACAAAATCATATACGCAACCATTGGGGTCGATTTCGGAGGCACGAAGTCGGCTCATTCTTTTACCCTTACGGGGTTCACAAAGGGATTCCGACAGGTGGTTGTCCTGGATGAATACTACTGCAAGCAGCGGCTGAACCCGAAGCAGCTGCAGGAGGCGTTTGTGGATTTTGTCCGGCGGGCGCAGGCGCAGTGGAAGGTGCCGGAAGCCTACTGTGACAGCGCGGAGCAGACGCTGATCAGCGGGCTGGAGATGGCCTGCATCCAGGCAGGCGTCCGGATTGACATTAAAAACGCGATCAAAGGCCCGATCAATGACCGGATTGCCTTCTACAACAGCCTGATCGCGCAGCACCGCTGGAAGGTGATGCGGCATTGTACCAACATCATCAGCGCGTTTGAACAGGCGGTATATGATGACAAAAAGCCGAATCAGGATGTCCGGCTGGATGACGGCCTGATGAACGTGGACAGCCTGGACAGCACAGAATACAGCACGGAGAGCGTGCAGGACGATATTATTTACATCGCGGCATAAGGAGCAGGAACATGGAAAAAGTAACGATTCAGCAGTACCTTACAGGGCTGGGATACAGCCCGCCGGTGGAGGAGACCTACAGCCATATCGCCGGCTGGATGGAGTGGTACCAGAACGAGGTGGAGAAGTTCCACAACTATAAAATTTACGACGGCACCCGGCTGCACAAGGAGAAGCGGTACCGCCTGGGGATGGCCAAGAAAGTCTGCGAGGACTGGGCGAACCTGATCCTGAACGAGAAGGTATCCATCAAAGCCGGCGAATATGAGGAGCGGCTGAACGAGATCCTGGACGCCAATAACTTCCGTGTCCGCGGCAACCAGCTGATCGAGCTGGCTTTCGCCCTGGGTACCGGCGCCCTGGTGGAGTACCTGGGAGCTGACGGCAGTATCGTGATTGACTACGTCCGGGCGGATATGATCTATCCGCTGTCCTACGACAACGGGGATGTGACAGAGTGTGCCTTCGGCAGCTACCGGAATTACGGCGGGAAGGAATGTATCTACCTGCAGATCCACCGGCTGGGGAAGCAGGGGGAGGGAGAAAATCCGAAGGAGTATTATCTGGAAAACCGGATCGTGGACATTAATTCCGGCATCGGCCTGGATCTTCCAGGCGGTATGCAGCCATCGGTCCAGACACATTCCGAGCGGCCCCTGTTCCAGATCCTTGTGCCGAACATGGTCAACAACATTGACCTGGACAGCCCCATGGGGATTTCCGTATACGCCAATGCTGTGGATCAGATAAAGTCCTGCGATGTCGTATATGACAGCTATGTCAACGAGTTTATCCTTGGCCGGAAGCGGATCCTGGTGCCGATAACCATGGCAAAAGTCCTGATGGAAGAGGATTCCGAAAAAGGACTGGCAGAAGCGGTGCCGAAGTTCGATCCGGCAGAGACGGTATTTTACCAGATGCCGGCGGACCGGAACAGCGACCTGAAGCTGACGGAGGTAGATATGACCATCCGGGCATCCGACCATGAGCTGGGGATCCAGCGGGTTTTGGATCTGTGCAGCTTTAAGTGCGGCCTGGGGACGCGCCGGTACCAGTTTACCGGGTCGGGTGTCAAGACGGCCACCGAGGTGATCTCTGACAAATCCGATCTGTATCAGAACCTGAAGAAAAATGAGATCCCGGTGAAGGCGGCCATCATCCACATGGTTCAGGCGGTGGCCTTCCTGGATGGGAAAAGCCCGGATCTGGAAGTGGCGGTAGACTTTGATGATTCCATCATCGAAGACACCAACACCACCATTGACCGGAACACGAAGCTGGTACAGGCGGGCCTGCGGTCAAAGCTGTCCGCAATCGTGGAAATCAACAAGTGCAGCGAGGAAGAGGCCAGGAAGGAACTGGAGAGGATCGCGGAAGACAGCCAGATTACCGGGAATGACATCGACTGGACCAACATGGACCAGGAGAATCCGGAAGAGGAGCAAGAAGATCAGAAGAAAAAGAATCCCATCGGTTTCCGGGGCGGTGATGAGACATGATGATTAAGCGGTCTGAGCAGCAGCAGGCTGCCGATTCGGTCACGCAGGCTTATGAGGACCTGGAAACCCAGATCCTGCAGAACATCATCCGGCATGTCAAGAACTACGGACAGCTGATTGATTCGGACGAGTGGCTGATGCAGAAGCTGGCGGAGATCGGGAAGCTGAATCAGGAAAATATCCGGATCATTGCAAAGGCGGCTGGCCTGCACAGCAAGGCGGTGGAGGATATGTGCCGCCAGGTGGCAAACCTGGTGCTCTCCCGGGTGGAACCGGGAATAAGTGAACTAGAACGTGCCGGCGTTGTGGAGGGCGCGGTGCCTGTAGAGAAAAGCAAGAACGTGCAGAAAGCCGTAGATACTGTTTTTAAGCAGGCCCAGGATGCGCTGAACAAGTGCAACACCAACATGCTTTATATGGCTCAGGACGCCTATCAGCAGCTGGTCCAGGGCATTGTGGATAAAGCCCAGGAGATTTCCAGGCGCCAGGAGTTTCTGGACATTCTGGGACAGCACGCCACTGCTGAAGCCATTGGGTCAGAGAGCCGCGGGCAGGCGATCCGCAGCGTGCTCCGGGAGTTTAATGAGCGCGGCATTCCGGCCTTTGTGGACAGGGCCGGACGGAAGTGGACGCCGGAGGCTTACGTCAGCATGACGCTGCGGAGTACATCAGTAAATGTGGCTACAGAAGCCATGTTTGCACGGATGGAAGATCGGGACATGCATCTGATCCAGGTGAGCAGTCACGCCGGCGCCCGGCCGAAATGTGCGAAAGACCAGGGGAAGGTCTTTGACCTGCGCAACGGAAGCGGAGAGGTAACGGCGGGAAATGGCCGGAAGATCCGGTACTATCCCTGGAGTTCTTCCAGCTACGGGGAACCGGACGGGCTGTTTGGGATCAACTGCGGGCACCACGGGATCCCGTTCCTTCCCGGCATCAGCAACCAGCGGTATTTCCCCACAGAAGATTTTGAAGAGAATGACAAGCTGTACCGTAAGATGCAGGCCCAGAGATCTCTGGAGAGGGACGTCCGTAAACAGAAACGGCTCTGCTCCCTGTACGACGAGATCGGGGACAGGGAATCCTTTGAGCGGGCTGCCGTAACCCTGAAAGACCGGGAAGCCAGGCTGGTGGCCTACACAAAAAAGAACGGCCTGACCCGGCGGCGGGATCGGGAGCAGGTATACGGGTTTGACCGACAGGTGTCAGCAGAGGCAGTGGCGGCGCATAAAGTCCATAAAACGAATCGTACCGGAACAGTGGATGAAAGCAAAATCAGCCAGAAGAATCAAAAAGCAGCAGAAAACTGGGCCAAAAAACATCTTGGTGTTAAGAAGACGAATTATGCAAAGCAATCTGTGCAGGTGGTAAACCAGACGAACCGCGCTTTGCAGAGAATATATCGGGAAAATCCTGTTCTAAAAGGTTTTATAGATGAGATAGAATTCCGTGATATCCCTTCGGTTGCACAGGCTAGCTTGAAAATAAGAAAGGGTGTCATAACCACAAAACTGACTTTTTCTCAGTCAAAATGTACAGACGAGAAGTCAATCCAAAGAATGATTGATCAGCAGGTTAAGGATGGATTTTGGACTCCTAAAAAAGGCCTATATGGTATTGTTAAACACGAGGCGACGCATTTGAGTGAGTATGCACTGATTTTGAAACGGTATAACGTGGATAGATCTTCAGGTGTTGGAGATATTACCGGAGCAATTCAAGCAATAAAGAATCATGAAATATCCTCCGAAATTCAAAGAAAAGCGCTAAAAAATTGTAATTATCCGTTGGATTATGATACAATAAAAACAAGATTATGTGAATATGCAGCCAGAGAGGGGGCCGGAGAATTCTTGGCTGAAGCTTGCTCAGAATATCGCCCCAGAAAATTAGCAAAAGAAGTGCAGAAATTATTTAAAGAGGAGATGATGAAATAATGTTGTTTGTTGTTCCTGAGAAAATACGCGATAAATTTCATTATGCAGAAAACTATGGAGGATACTTGGAAAAACCTTATACAGAAGAAGAAAAAAGAATCTGTGATGAGTTTGTAGCCCAAATGAAGAAGGCCGCAAAAGAAGAGATCATAATCGAAGAGTAAACCACCAGTCAGAAATGGCCGGTGGTTTTCTTATGCTCACAACACCCTCCGGGGTGTTTTTATTATGCCATTGAACACGGGTTGGCATCCGGAATCTAACAGCCGACGGGCTTTAAGCGGAGGTATAACATGTACAAATTTATGAATGATCCTTACAGATGCCATCCTTTTTATGACGCGGATAAAGGGGGAGGCGGCGGTGCCGCAGGCTCTGAATCTGGCGACGGCGGCCAGGAGGACGAAGACGCCGGCGGCGACGGCCAGGGCGCAGATGATGGCGCCGAGGAAAACGGAGAGGACGATGCTGACGAAAAGAAGTACACCCAGGCAGATGTGGACGCGGCGGTCAAGAAAAGGCTGGAACGTGAAAAACGGAAATGGCAGCGGGAGCAGCAGAAGTCCGAAAAGCCGGACGGTAAGGAAAAAACCGGCGAGGATGGCGGAGGAAAATCCGATGATGCGGAGCTGGCAAAAGAGCGGCGACGTAATGAAAAGCTGACCATGCGGCTGGCCTGTTATGACGCGGGAGTGCCGAAGGAATCCGTAAAGGATGTGACGGCGCTGGCAAGGTCCTACATGGAAGAGGATGAAGACCTGGACTTTGAGGACGCCATCGAAGAGGTACTGAAGAAGTACCCGCAGTTTAAAGGCTCTTCTGACGGCGGCGAGGGCGAAAAAGGCGCCTGGGGACAGCGGCAGAGGGGCAAGGGAGCAAAGAAGGATAAGAGCCTGGAAGATGAGATTGAAGAGGCTCTCTTTGGAAAGTAAAGAAAGGATGATGAAGAATGGCACAGTTTACACTGGACGATGCGAAGAAGCTCTCCCAGAGCAAGCTTACAAACCATGTGATTGACGAATTCCGGAAATCCCCGTTGATGGACGCGATGGTCTTTGACGACTGCGTGAAGCCCCAGGGCGGCGATTCCCTGACTTATGTGTATAACCGGGTATCTACCTGGCCGACGGCGGAAGGGCGTGATATTAACACGGAGTACCAGACCAAGGATGTGGCAAAGACCGACCAGGTAACGGTAAATTTAAAGATCTTCGGAGGGGCTTTTGACCTGGACCGTGTGCTGATCAACCACGAGAAACAGGTAATCACCAATCAGCTGACCTTCCAGATGGACCAGAAGATCAAGGCGGTTCGCGCCCTGTTTAATGACTGGTTTATCAATGGCGACAGCGCCAGCAACACGAAATCCTTTGACGGCCTGGACAAGGCGATCAAAGGCACAGCGACGGATTACACACCGTCAGCAATCCTGGACATGTCTTCCGCGGAAGCCATTGAGCAGAACTGGAAGACCTTCCTGTACTACATCCGTCAGGTACGGAAACTGATGGATGGAGCCCCCACCCTGATGGCCGTGAATGACGACATGTTTGCAGCAATCCAGACGGTGGCGGATTACTCCGCGCAGTTTACCGCGACCAAGACAGACCTTGGATCCGAGATTGTGAAGTACGGCACGACTACGATCATGGCTATGGGCGATAAGCCGGGCAAGGCCAGCCAGATCATTGAGACAAGTGAGGCAGATGGAACGTCCCCGATCTACTTTGCCCGCCTGGGCCTGGACGGCGTCCATGCGGTAACGCCGGACGGCCAGAAGGCGCCGAAGACCTACCTGCCGAACCTGTCCCTGCCGGGAGCGGTAAAGACCGGCGAGGTGGAGATGATCGCGGCGATGGCCGTGAAGGCGACAAAATCCGCTGCGGTCCTGCGCGGCATCAAGGTTGCGCCGGTAGATGCAGGCCGATCCCGCAGGGGGTGATCCTATGTATGTAGATGAGTGTTTTTACCTGAACACCTACAAGGGAGAACAGGTAGAGGATTTTGATACCCTGGAGCTGCGGGCGGGAGAGATCGTGGAAGAAATGACACGGTACCGCCTGACGGAGATCACCTTCGCGGCCATGCCCGAGGCGGTACAGTACGCGGTCAAAAAGGCTGTTTGTGCCGAGATCGAATACCTGGACGCCAACGGCGGCGCGGACCTGGATAACGGCGCCGGCCTGCAGAGCGGAACCCTGGGGAAGTTTTCCTTCTCCAGTTCTGCCGGCGCGGCGGAAGGGGGATCCGGCCAGTCCGTGTATTCCCCGCGGGCGCTCCGGATCCTGGCCCCGACCGGTCTCCTGTACCGAGGGGGTGGCTGCTGATGCGGGCCATCCCCAAAAAGCTGCTGATCCATACAGCAGCCGTGTACCAGGAGACCAAAACCGGCAGCGGCTGGAACGGAGCCACGCTGGAGCGGATCGGGCAGCTGATGCACGTCCGCATCGAGCCCTCCAGCCGAGTAGTTCGGGATAAAAACAACCGGGAGCAGCAGCTGGCCGCCACGCTGTTTTTTGACTGCAGGAACAGCCAGAACACAGCTGGAGATCTGAAGGAGGATCTGATCGTGGATTTCCAGGGGCAGAAACACCGGATTGTATCCGTGGAACCGCTGTATGATGGGCGGAAGCTGCATCATTATGAAATTGGGATGGTGAGATATGCGGACTAAGGTCAGTATTGATAAAGCCGGCGGGACAAAGGAGATCCAGCGTTGGACAGATGAAGCCCTGACGGATTACCGGGATGAGATTATTGAAGACATCAATGAGATAGTTCCGGTATCCGGTGGGGCGTCTCATAACGGGGGCGGAGGCAGTCTACAGCAGAGCGCCTTCCTGCATTCCGATCAGCGCGCGCGGGACGGTGAGCTGACTGTCCGCTGGGATATGCCTTACGCCAGATACCAGCACGGTGGCAAAGTCATGCATGGAACGCCCGGTAACCGGACATATGGCCCGGACAACCTGTCCTATACCAGTGCCACAGCCCGGGCCGAGTGGACGAAGCACGCCGAGGATGTCTACGGCGAGAAATGGCGCAGGGACATTCAGAAGATGATAGGAGGACGGTAAGATGCAGCCACAGACAGAACTGATATTAAATATCCGAGACAAAGTGCAGGAGATCGCCGGGATTGAAGCGGTGACGGATGAGCTGACCGATGACGGCCGGATTTATCTGGAGATCGGATCCGCCGTAGTGGAAAAGAAATACGCCAGGGGCCCAGCTCTCTGGATGGTCCCGATCATGTTTTTGATTAAGCGTCCGGGACAGGAAGAGGCTGAGTGCCTGGAGCGCCTGTCAGAAATCTGTAACCATTATCAGCGGACCAGAAAGCCGCCGGCCGGAAAGACGTACCAGGCCAGGGGGCTGGATATCGCTGCCGGGCCGAACAAAGCAGCCAGGTACCAGGACGGGAATGTCCTGTACTCCTGCATTATCAATTTTAAAATCAGCTATTGAGAAAGGAGAAAGCCATGAAATTAAGTGAACTGATGGCGAATTATACGCCGGAACCGGATTTTACCGGTTATGCGACCAACGACGATTTTGTCCTGGCCATTGATATCAGCGGATCGGACTCCACTCCGGAATCCGACTTTGAAGTAGTAGAGATGGGTGTTGCCGGGCTGGACGCCCAGCTGAATCCCATCACCCAGGATAAGACCTATATCCGGGCGGGACAGTCCACCCAGAAAACCGGAACCCAGAGAGCCTTTAAGATTACCGGGGACCGGTACATGGGTGACGCCGCCCAGGACTTTATGCTGTCCCACGCTATGAAGTACGGCACCGGAAACAAGGTGATTGTACCCTACGTGTATTTCTGCCTCCTCACGGGGAAAGGAGAGAAGGGAAAAGCGTCCATTATCGTGAACAGCGATGGATCCGGAAATGCCGGGGAATCTTCCGCCATTGATATTGACCTGAGAAAAGCCGGGGAGCTGCCGACAGAGTATACTTACTCAGCAGATGTCGGCGACTGAACAGGGGAGGTGTAATACATGACGATTGATGTTTTAGGCGTAGGGCTGGAGCTGCCCTACGACCTGACGGCAGCGGACGATGCCGAAAAATGGGAACAGGATCTGTCCAGTTTAAACCAGACCCTGCAGGAGATCGAAGAAAGAGGAAATCTTTTACAGAGCCAGGTTATCCGCGAGCAGATCGCCGCGATGAAAAAATGGCTGGACGGAGTGTTTGGCCCGGGATCCGGCGCAAAGGTATTTGATGGCCGGGAGAACCTGAAGACGGCCCACATCGTCCTGAAGCTCATGACCATACTGCATGCCGTGTATGTGCCGAAGCTCTTAAATGACGCCTGGAACGATGCCATGAAGCGGTATGGCCCCGCGCGGGCGCAGCGCAAGGCATGAGTATCCTGGTGGACCGGCTTCCCGAAAGTGTGGAAATTGGAGGTATAGAATACCAGATCAACACCGGGTTCCGCACTTCGATTCTCTTTGAGATGCTGGTCCGCGATAAGAGGATCCCGGATCAGGTCAAAATCGGGGTGATGCTGCGGCAGTATTACCCCGTGATCCCGCCGGATGAGGACGCGGCGATCCAGAAAATCCTGTGGTTCTTTAACTGCGGGAAAAAGAAAAAGAAACCTGATGAACGGAACAAAACCGCGAAATCTTTCCGGAAGGACAAAGCCCTGTACTCCTTTGAGCAGGACGCGGCGATGATCTACGCGGCGTTTCTTTCCGAATACGGGATTGACCTGCAGGACATTGAGGACCTGCACTGGTGGAAGTTTTCCGCTCTGTTTGACGCCCTGCCGGACGATACAAAAATCAAGCAGGTCATGCGGATCCGGGGGATGGACACGTCGGGGCTTAAGAAAAAGGAGATCAAGCGCCTGAATGATTTGAAGAAATACTACGCCCTGGAGGATGAGGAAACAGTAGACAGCCGGGTGAAGCTGGCAAAGCGGAACGCCCGGATGAAGGAATACGTCCGCCGCCGGATGGAGGAGGTGAGAGGCAAAAATGTCGGAACATAAAGTGGAACTGGATGTCCGCCTGAATACGGATCGGGTCGGGAAAGACTTTGACGACCTGAAGAAGCAGGCAAAGGCCGGCGCGGAGTCCGTTGGTGACGCGCTGGATGATATGCAGGACTCCATGGACGATATGGCGGACAAAACAAAAGCCTCCGCCAAAGAGACAGAAGCTGCCTATGACCGGCTGAACCGGACCATAAAAGAGCAGCAGGAAACGGTCCGGAAGCTGAAGCAGGAGTATGCCAGCGCCGTCCTGGAGTTCGGAGAGGCGTCCGATGAGGCAAAGCAGCTGGCAAAAAGGATCGAGGAAGCCTCCGCGGAGCTGGCGCAGAACCAGACAGCGCTTCAGCAGGCGGCAGACGCGGCGGACCGGTATGACCGGAGCCTGGACGATGTGGCAGACAGCCTGGCGGAAAGCGCGGACCAGGCGGGGCTGTTCGGGGATGTCCTGAAAGGCTCCCTGGCTTCCGCGGCGATTGAGAAAGGCATCGGCCTGCTGGCCAGCGGCGTGCAGAATGCTGTGTCCGAAGTGCTGGAGATGGATTCGGCGTCCAAAAAGCTGCAGGGCAGCATCGGAGCCACCGCGGAAGAGATGGAAGGGTACAATGCCGTCATGAACGACATGTACACTGCCGGATATGGAGATTCCATTACAGAGATCGCGGACGCTATGGCCCTGGTGAAGCAGTACACCGGGGAAGTAGACCCCACAAAGATCCAGCAGATGGCGGAAAACGCTATGACCCTGGATGAGACCTTTTCCGGGATGGATATGGAGGAGACCCTCCGCGGCGTGGACGCGCTGATGGTCAATATGGGGCTGGACGCGGAGGAAGCGTTCGACTACATCGTCGTGGGGGCGCAGAACGGCCTGAATAAGTCCAATGAACTGACGGACAACCTGGCGGAGTACAGCTCCCTGTGGAGCCAGGCGGGATTTTCCGCGGAAGAGATGTTCACGATCCTTCAGAATGGCCTGGATTCCGGGGCCTATAACCTGGACAAGGTCAACGACTTCGTGAAGGAATTTTCCATCTCCCTGTCTGATGGCCGGATTGAGGAAAATATCGGTTCTTTCTCTGCCCGGACGCAAGAGTTATTTGCTGCATGGCAGAACGGTGAAGCCACCACGAAAGATGTGTTCTACAGCATCATCAATGATCTGTCCAATATGGAGAACCAACAGGAGGCGCTTACCATCGCCAGCAACACATGGTCGGCTTTGGGCGAAGATAATGCCATGGCGATTATCACCTCGCTAAACAATGTCAACGATACATATGATAACGTTGCCAGTAGTATGGAGTCGTTGAAAGAGATCCGCTATGACAGCCTGGAGAATCAGTATAAATCCCTGGGGCGTACCATGCAGACGCAGATCATCCAGCCGATGGCCCAGAAGCTCCTTCCAGTAGCCCAGAAGGGCCTGAAGGTGATCGCGGACAACCTGGACATCATCGTACCGGTGGCCGGGGCAGCAGGCGCGGCTATGGCGACGATCTGGGTAACGAAAAAAGCCCAGGGCCTGATCGACCGTCTGAAGGATACCTGGAGGGCGGTCACGCAGCTGGTCACAGGCATGACCGCACAGGCTGCGGCTACTACGGCGGATACGACGGCCACAATGGCGAATACGGCGGCTAAAGGCGCGCAGGCAACAGCAACTGTGACGGCGACCACTGCGCAGACAGGCCTGAACGCAGCCATGAGCGCAAACCCCATTGGCCTTGTCGTCACAGCGATTTCGGGGCTGGTGGCCGGCCTTGCCGCATTCAGCGCCCTTGTGGGGAAGAGCGATGCGGAGAAACTTGCCGAAGACATGAGGGCAGCCCGGGAAGAAGCGGAGCAGACCAGGGATGAATACCAGGAGCTGTCTGAAGAGTACCACAACAATTCGGACGAGGTGATGGCGCTCTGGAGACAGGTACAGGATCTGTCAGAGGTAGAAAATAAAAGTGCGGCGCAGAAACAGAAACTCAGCAGCCTGGTGGATGAATTAAATAAAAAAGTCCCAGACCTGGGGCTTAGCTATGATGAACTGAACGACAGCCTGAGCCAGACAGCGGAATCCATCGATGAGGTGGTGCGGGCCTTTGCGGCGCAGGAAGCCTATGATTCTGCCGTGGAAGACCGCACGCAGGCCGCGAAAGACTATAACCAGACCGCGGCGGAACAGAAGGAGATCGCGGAACAGCTGGCGGACGCGGAAGCCCGCCTGAATGAAGAAATCGAAGAAAATCCCCGGTACTATGAGGAGTACGGCGAGACCGTCAACGGGACCCAGCGGGAAGTGGATAAACTCAGGGAAGCCCTTGAAGAGGCGCAGGGCGCCACGGAAGCAAACTCGGAGACCCTGGAGCAGGCCTCTGTGGATGCGGAATACTACGGGCTGATGCTGGCGGATGTGGATACAAACGCCCGGAACCTGATCAATACAGCGCTGGAGCAGATCGATGCCATTGGGCGGCAGGATGAGGCTTATATGGAATCTGTCGGGTACCTGTCCAACCTGACAAACTCCTATACATCCGCCAAGGAAGTGATCCAGACACAGATTGAATCCATTAACGCGGATATAGAAGCCCTGAAGCAGAAACATCAGGAAGCCTACGATTCCGCCTATACCAGTATCACGGGCCAGCTGGGGCTGTTCAATACCATGACTACGGAGAGCAGCCTATCTGTGGACGAGATGATGGGCGCCCTGGATTCCCAGATCACCTACCTGGACACGTTCTCCCAAAACATGCAGACAGCAATCTCCTGGGGTGTGGATGAGGGCCTTCTGGCGCAGTTGTCAGATGGTTCCGCGGAATCCGCGGCGATCCTGCAGACAATCGTGGATGCCGGACAAGATAAGATCATGGGACCTGGTGGCTTGAACGAGAAATTTGGCAAGGTAGAAGAAGGCAAGGAGAAGTTTTCCACCACGATTGCCGATATGGAAACAGACTTTAATAAGTCTATGGACGCCCTGCAGACGAAGCTTACCGAAACAGAAGAAAAGATGGATCTGGCCGATGAGCTTTATAAGAGCGGCGTTAATTCGATCCAGGGCTATATAAACGGTACGGAAGAGCTTAGGGATGATCTTATTACGCAGTTCCAGAGTCTGGCGGATTCAGCGAAGGGAGCCTTTAATAATACCCTGGAGGAACATTCGCCTTCCAAAGTGTTTGAAAGGAGCGGTAAATATACCATACAAGGTGCGATTATCGGCGCGGAGGATGAACGCCCGAAATTGCTCCGGACATATAGAGATCTGGGCCATTCGATTGTTTCCGCCTATGACGGAGCGCTGGAAGATTCTGCATCTGCCAGCCGACGAATGGCGGATGTGTATGACGTGGTAAATGCCCACAGCGCGGGGATAGGACGGCAGTACCGGAGCGGGGCCGCGGAGATCCTATCCGGAAAAAGCACCGGCCGGAATTTTACCGACGAGGACCTGAGAAAGCTGGCAAAGGAGTATGGCGACATAACAGCGGCTTACTGGAGCAACATGAAATATGTGTTTGACGACCGGGAGGTAGGAAGGATGGTGCGGAAGGTGTCATGAAAGAGATCTATTACCAGTCCGGAGACGGCCGGGAGCGGATCTATCTGGACCGCATGCCCTACTGGATGCAGACCGGGGATTTTATGGACTACGCCTGGGACTATACCACCCGGAACCGCCGGATCACGGGATTCGGGAAAGAGGTGCAGGAACATGACCTGACTATATCGGTTTTTGGGGATACGGAAGAGGAATACGAAGCCAACCTGCGGCAGCTGCATGATGTTCTGGAGGGGGATGTCCGGGCGATGACGCCCGGGCGCCTGTATGTAGGGGAGTATTACCTGGCATGCTACATCATCGCGTCCACGAAAGCTGACTGGGAATATGACTGCGGGATTATGGACAACACCCTGACGCTGGCAACGGACTATCCGCACTGGGTACAGGAAGAGACCAAACAGTTCTTCCGGTCGCCCTCCGCAGCCTCCGCCGGCAGCCTGGATTACCCCTATGACTATGAATACGACTATGCCCCGGCCGAGGCGGGGCTGGTGTCCTGGGCTACGGACCACTATACCGCGTCAGATTACCGTATGACCATCTATGGTCCCTGCGCAGATCCCAGGATCCTGGTGAACGGAAAGCCAATAGGGCTGTATGATACCCTGGATCCATCGGACTATGTGGTCATTGACAGCCGGGCCCATACGGTGGTCAAGTACCTGGCCAACGGGACGAGCCAGAGCAAGTATGATTACCGGATCAAGCAGGAGGGGTCCATCTTTGACCAGATTCCGGGAGGCACCCTGACCCTGAACTGGTCCGGGCAGTTCGGATTTGACTTAACACTCTACAAGGAGAGGAGTGAGCCGCTGTGGAACTGATCCTGACGAACCCGGACGGGAATGAGATGCGGGAATTGACAGGTGCGGACATTGATGTGGACCTGGGTGATACGAATGATTTCGTTGTGACCGTCAGTGCCCGGGACTGGCAGGGGGATGTGGTAAAAAACTGCCGGATCTTCCGGCCAGGGACGGAATATGGCGGGCTGGTAGGCGGGATCGGGACAGATACCAGCGAGGATGCTGTCCTTATCAAAGGATACACCTGGCGCGGGCTGCTGAACAAGAAGATCATAGAGCCGCCGGCCGGGCAGGATTACCGGACGGTATCCGGGGAACTGCATACCATTATGAAGAGCCTGGCAGAGCCGGAATTCCCGGATCTGATGCGGGTATCCGGGGAGGATACCGGTGTCAGCGTCAGCAGCTACCAATTCCCGCGGTACTGCACGCTGCTGGATGGGCTGGGCAGACTGCTGGAGTCCGCAGGGTACCGCTTGAAGATCTGCTACATGCAGCAGGAACAGGGGCTGCCTGGTTATGCGGAACTGTCCGCGGTGCCGGCAGTGGATTATTCGGACCAGATCGAACTGTCTTCAGACAGCCGGCTGGATTATACGGCTGAAGTGACCTGGAACGGGGTGAATCATCTGATCTGCCTGGGATGCGGCGAACTGAAGGACAGGACTGTGATCCACCTGTATGTCCAGGCGGATGGGAGCATTGGGAAAACGCAGTATTATACCGGCATTGATGAGGTGGCGGAAGTCTACGAGAATACCAACGCGGAAGCGGAAGACCTGGAAGAAGGCGGCCGGGACCGCCTGGAAAAACTGATGGGAAAGCAGACCTTTAAAATGGATGTATCCTCCCTTGGAATGGAGGTTGATATCGGGGATATCATAGGCGGCCGGGATTATATCACAGGGATCTATGTGAAAAAGCCGGTTACCGGGAAAATCTGGAAATATAAGGATGGCGAAGAGAGTCTGGAATATAAGATAGAAGGAGACGAGACATGAAAGCAGTAACAGTACAGCAAAATGAAGCGCATGTGACCAGCTGGCAGGACCGGATGCTGAATCAGGGAGCGTTTGGGGAAGAGAGCTATGTGCTGAATATCGGCCAAAAGATGGCCGCGGAAACCTACAGCAACAACGAAATCCGGATCCGGGACGGGGCACTGGTGCATCAGGGCTGCCTGTCTGTTATCCAGAAGGGCACCTATGACGCGGTGGTCATCCAGAACGGTACCCAGGGCATGAAACGGATTGATCTGATTGTTGCCAGGTACAGTAAAAACGCAGGGACGCAGGTGGAAAACGTAGACTGGGCGGTGATCCAGGGGACACCAGACGCCTCTGCCCCCTCCGTGCCAGCCTACACAGAAGGGGATATCCAGGACGGGGATCTGGTGGTGGATATGCCGATGTATCAGGTACACCTGAACGGCATCAATATCGAAGAGGTGACGGCGGTGTTTACACCGATCCAGACGATGCTTGAGATGCAGACGCAGATTGGTTCCCTAAACAGCAATATGAAGATTTTAGGTAGTCGGGAGCCCGGATCAGCAGGCCGGGCA
>ERZ1643249.780-NODE-780-length-34148-cov-14.937143_pt1 | contig 34148 bp, 34 predicted proteins | sample MGYA00579263_ERZ1643249 | MGnify/ENA primary metagenome ERZ1643249 (study PRJEB29033, sample SAMEA4952264) | chicken gut metagenome | biome: Broiler Chicken; feature: Gastrointestinal Tract; material: Caecum | place: Ireland | collected 2018 | study: Broiler...
TCCTTCCTTTTTCAAGTTAAAGGCGACAAAAAAATCAACCTTTTACAGTTGATTTCTCAATACTTTCGTCATGGTGCGACGATTTTACTTAATGGAGCGGGTAGAGGGAATTGAACCCTCGCCATCAGGTCGGAAGCATGAGATTCTACCACTAAACTATACCCGCAACTCTAATAATTATACAACATTATTAGGTAAAATAAAAGACTTTCCATTCAAATAATTCAAAATACCACTATCAGACTTAAAATCAAACATCAATTTAAAACTAGTTAGCTGTTGATATTTGAAACCAAAATTCTTATTAACAGAATTTATACCATATTTTCCATCACCAATAATAGGAAAGCCTATATGAGCCAAATGAGCTCTAATTTGGTGAGTTCTACCAGTCTCAATTTCAACCTCTAACAAAGAAGAATTATTATCAAAAACTTTAACAACAGAATATGAAGTAATAATTTTTGAATATCCTGTTTTAAAAATATCAGAAATATAAACACAAGATTTTTTATTATCCTTAAACAAATAAGCTTCAAGTCTAGCATTCTTTTCTTTTGGAACACCATATACCAAAGCATGGTAGAACTTTCTTATTTCATGATTTTTGAACTTATCAAGCAAAATATTTAGAGCTTCTTCATTTTTTGCAAATAAAACTAATCCTGTAGTATTTCTATCTATTCTATGACAAGGCATAGGCTTAAAAGCACTTTCATATTTTTCATGAACAATGCTAGTTAAACTGTTTGAACCTGTAACTTCTAAATTAGCAGGTTTATTAATAACTAAAATATTATCATCTTCAAAAATTATATCTAAGTTAATATTAGGAAACAATAAAGAATCAACAATATAAATAGAGATTTCATCATTTACATTAATAACACAATCTTTATTTGTTCTAACATCATTAATTTTTATATCCTTTTGTCGTAAAGCCTTGCAAAATGTATTATAAGATAAATTTGGAAAACTATCTAATACAAATTTTGAAAGTTTTTTTCCATCATATTTAATTGGGACTTGTATTTTTCTCATAAAAAAACCACTTTCTTATATAATATATATTAGGATACCATATTTTTGGCATTTATTCAATACTTAGCAAATATCTAAAATTAAGGCAATAGTTCAAAATTATTTAAAGTGTCAAGTGTAGAAAAATAGCGAAAAAATGAATAAAAATGAGGAAAAGTGAGCAATATATTAAAGAACAAATGAATTTTAAAAGGAAAAAAAGGTCAAAAACACCTCAAAAAGGGAAATGAGGGAATAAAAATTTGCAAACAGCACCAAATTATGGTATAATTAAGCTTGGTCGCTAAAATTAAACAGCCTTTTTAGACAAACTAAAAAGTAGCTTAAAGTTAGGAGTGTGTATATTATTTTAAAGAATAGACTTAAATACTATACTAAAGAAAGCTGTAAATTTTTTAGCATAATGGCAATAGGATTAGGTTTTATAATAGCGATTATTTTATTGAAATACAAACCAACATATGAAGTAACTCTATCAGGAGAAAAGATAGGTTATGTAAATAATGAAACAGAATTTGAAGATAAAATCCAAAGTGAAATAATAGAAATGGAAGGAAAAAATATTTATTTTGTTTCATTAGATAATATGCCAAGTTATGAATTTAAATTAGTAGACAGAACACAAGAAACAAATGAAGATGAAATATTATTAGCATTAAAAGATGATGCAAAAATAATGTATAAATATTATGCTGTAATATTAAATAACGAAACTCAAACATTTGTAGATAGTTTAGAAGAGGCAGAACAAACAGTAAATCAAATAAAAGAAGAACATAAAGATGAGGAAATAACATTAGATTTGAAAATAAGTGAAAACTACACAGAAAACTTAAATGAAGTTTCAATAGAAACAATTCAAGTTGCTCAAGCTCAAGTTGAAGAAAAAGTTACTGCATTAATTGAAGAAGAAGAAAAAAGCAAACTTCCTTCAATAAATGGAATAACATTAGCAGTAGTACCTGTCAGTGGAAGAGTAACTTCAAGATATGGAGTGGTAAGCAGAATAAGATCAGGTGCACATACAGGAACTGATATAGCTTGTACAACTGGAACAGATATAAAGGTAGTTGCAGATGGAACTGTTACTTTTGCACAAAGAAATGGTTCGTATGGAAATCTAATAAAAGTAGACCATGGTAATGGAGTAGAAACATGGTATGCACATTGTAGTAAGTTGTATGCTACAGTTGGGCAACAAGTAAAAGCTGGAGATGTTATTGCAGCAGTTGGTTCAACAGGAAATTCAACAGGTCCACATCTACATTTAGAAATTAGAGTAGATGGAGTTGCAATTAATCCACAAAAATATTTATATAATTAAAAAGCACTATAGCAAAATTGATTGCTATAGTGTTTTTTTGCGTTAACCACCATTAAATTGAAATTGCTCAGTTATACTCTCTATAAAAAAATACTTATTATATTTTTTATAAAAAGTATTGACAAAAAATATAAAGCATATTATAATCCAATTGTAGCTACTTAATATAAAAATTATAATAAGTAAAAAGGAGGAATATTAATGAACAATAAAACAGCATTAATAACAGGATGTAATAGAGGGCTAGGGGAAGGAATTAGAAATATTCTATTAAAACAAGGATATACAGTAATAGGATTAAATAGAACATTAAGTAATCAAAAATTAAAAAATTATATTGAAGTAAAATGTGATATTTCAAATAGTGAAAATATTGAAAAAGCTAAAGAAAAGATTAATAAGAAAATAGATTTATTGATAATAAATGCAGGAATAAGAAGATTTGAAAAAATAGAAAACATGAAGAAACAAGACTGGGAAGATTCAGTAAACATCAATTTAAATGGAGCATTTTACACATTAAAATCATTTATAGAAAATGTAAAAAATGCAAAAGGAGATATTATCATAATAGGTTCACATTCAGAAAAATATACATTTGAAGAAGGTGGAGCATATTGCTCAACTAAATTAGCATTAAGGGGATTGGCAGAGTGTTTAAGAGAAGAATTAAGATATGAGGATGTAAGAGTATCATATTTATCACTAGGAAGTATAAAAAATCGAGACCATAACATATATGAAGAATGGAAACTGATGCCAGAAGAAGTAGGAATGACAATTTTGAATATAATAAATTTACCTAAGAAAATTTTAATACCTTATTTAGATATAAGACCATTACAACCACTAAAAGATGAGAAGAAAGGAATTGAAAAATTACAATATGTTTAATATAGAATGCAATTATCAAACAAAAATAAATAAAGAAAATGAATTTATAGCAAGAGTTAAAACAAACCAAAAAATTTGTATAAATACTATAAATGCTTATGGAGATAAATTTAAAGACTTAAATGAGTTAATGACATTAATAAACTGCAAAGATGGAAAAACACATCATCATCCATTAACAGGGCCAATCTATATAAAAGAAGCAATGCCTGGAGATGTATTAAAGGTACATATATATAAAATAGAAGTAAAAGAAATGGCTCAAAGCCTTTCTAAAACTGCAGGGATAGAACCATTAGAAAATCCTGAAATTGCTGAAAGAATTCCAGTTATTTCGGAGAAATGTTCTGAAAAAGAAATTAGTTATACTAATGGAATAAAATTACCATATAAACCTATGATAGGAATGATTGCAGTTTCACCAACTATAGAAAATATAAAAACTGGTCATGCACAAAAAAGAAATGGAGGAAATCTTGATATTCCATTTGTCACAGAAGAAACAGATATATATCTTCCAGTAGATGTAGAAGGTGCTGGTTTATATTTGGGAGATGTACATGGATTGCAGGGATATGGTGAATTAAGTGGAATAGCTATGGAAGCATCTAGTAAAGTAATTATAGATGTCGAAGTATTAAAACCAAGAAAAAAATTAGACAATATTATTATTATAGGAAAAGAACCATTTTCTAAAAAAGAATGTATAGGAATAGTTGGAATAGGAAACAAAATGAATTTAGAAGAAGCTGTTTTAGATGCATTTCAAGGAAGTTATAATGTGTTACAACAATGTATCCCTACGATGTCCCAAAACATGGTAAAATCACTTATAACATTGATAGGAAATTCGTTTAATGGTCAGGCATTTTCAAAAACATCAGAATCTACAAATGTTATTGTAATTTCAAAAGAAGATTTACAAAAAGTAACTAAAAATAAATATGAGAAATTATCAAAAGAAATAGAAAAAATTTTATTTGAAGAGAAAGGAAAATAAAAAATGAGAGAAAAACCAGTAATAAAATTAGGAGCAGGAAAAGGAAAACTTTTACCAGTTTTACAACAATATTTAAAACAATTAGAAATACCAAAAATAGAAAATTCAAGAAAATTAGTGCATAGATTTGAAAAAGATAATTACATCTTGGAAGTTACATTATTAAGATGGGAAGATATAAAAAGATATGCACATGAATTTGACATGATTATATATGGAAGTGACCAATGGCTAGAAAGTGGCCATAAATCAATGATTTCATTACAATATTTTGAACAAAAAAATTGCAGAATAAGTTTAATGGTTAGAAAAGAACAAAAAAATATGCCAATTCAGTATTTTAGAGAAAGAAAAGTTGCAACAAGTTATACTAATCTAGCAAAAGAATATTTAGGAATAAAACAAGAAAACATAGTAAAAATTTCAGGAAGTGTAGAAGCGGCAGTAACACTAGGATGGGCTGATAGTATATTTGATGTTATAGAAACAGGAAAAAGTGCTGAAGACAATGGATTAGTAGAATATAAACCTTTTGTAAAATTTGGAGCAATATTAGCAACCAAAAAAGCAGAAAAAATACCATTGTTTGAAGATTTGGGACTAATTAAAAAACAAAAAAAAGGAAAAATAATAGCATTTGACGGATTAGATGGTTCTGGAAAATCAACACTTGCAAAATATTTAGTGCAAAATCCGATACTAAATTCAAATTCAACAGTATTAATTACTCCATATTCAGGTTCAATAGGAAGTCAAGCAAAATCATTATGGAATGCAGGTAAATATTTTGAATGGGCAACAATTATAGGAAAAAATCATTGGAAAGCACCAGAAAATGTAAATAGTATATATGATAGGTCAATTTTAACATTTTTGACAGATTTAATTAATGAAAAATTGCCAGAAGAAAAAATATTAGAAGCAATAAAAACATGGGAACCATTACCAGATATATTGTTTTTCTGTGATATTCCACCACAAATATCATTAGAAAGAAGAACTCAAGATAAAGACCAATTTGATGAACTAAAATCATTAGAAAAATATTATGTTTTATATAAGAATGCTATTGATTTTGTAGAAAAACACAATTTAGTAAAAATTATAAAATTAAATACAAATATGCCAATAGAAGATTGTATAAAACAAGTAGAAAAAAGTATAAAAAAATAGAAAAAAGTAGAAAAGGAGAAAAAAGTGGAAAAATGGATAAAAAAATAGTAGTTGAAGGAAAATCAAAGAAAATATATGAAATAGATGAAAATACATATTTTATGTGTTTCAAACCTCATCTAAGATCAATAACTTCAAAAAGAGAAGAAAATATAAAAGGTACTGATAAAGAAAGATTAATAAGTAATATGTATTTTATGAATTTATTAGAAAGAAATGGAATAAAAACACAAATAAAAAGTAATAAAATTGAAGAGATTGATGGAGAACAAGGCATATTGGTTGAAAAGGTAAGAACAATACCAATTGAATTTATATGCAGATATTATGCTGCAGGAAGTATTGTAAGATTATATCCAAGTTTAGTAAAAGAAGGTCAAAAATTTAAAACGCCATTATACAAATTTGATTTAAAACAAGATATAAAAGTTGCAGGAGTTGATGATCCAACTTTAAATGAAAATTATATTATAGGTTTAGAAATTTTAACAAAGGAACAATTTGAAAAAGCTAAAGCAATATTAGCAAAAGTAGGAGAAATCATAAGAAAAGATTTAGAGAGAAAAAGCATAAAATTAATAGATATGAAAATGGAAATGGGATTTGCTCAAAATGGAGATATAATAGTAATAGATGAAATTTCACAAGATTGCATTAGAGCAAATGATATGCAAACAGGAAAATCACTTACAAAAGATGCATTTAGACAATTAAAAAGTGATGAAGAAGTACTTGAGTGTTATAAAGAATTTAATAGACGATTAAGAAATTTAGAAGATATATATGAATATATACGAGATAATAATTCAATTACAAAAGAAATGTCTAATACAAAAAGAATAATACAAGAATTAAAAAAAAAAGAACAAAGTACAATAGATTTTTGCAATAAAAAAATTGAAGAAGAAAAACAAGAAATCGAAGAAGCAAAAGTAGGAAAACATTTTCATGATGACATGACTAAAAGAAAAATTTTAGTAAATGAAATTTCACAATATATTTATTGGAAAACAATAGTTGCTGTTTCGAATTATAAATATTTTAATATAGAAAAAGAAATTGTTAAAATTTTAAAAGATATAGATATTACAAAAATAGGAGAAAAAGAACCAATAACAGTAGAAGAAATAATTCAACATGAAATAGAAAAAATGAAAGAAAAAGAATACTTAAAAGAGGTGATATAGTAATGATAATACCATCAATTGATATAATGGGAGGAAAAGCCGTTCAATTAAAACAAGGAAAAGAAAAGGTTTATGAGAATGAGAATATAGATGATTTGATAGAACAATATAGATTATTTCCTGAGATAAATGTGATAGACCTTGATTCTGCAATGGGAAAAGGAGATAATAAAGAATTAATAAAAAGAATATGTCAAAAAGTAGATTGTAACATAGGAGGAGGAATTCGAAATATTGAATTAGCTAAAGAATATATTGAAGCAGGTGCTAAGAGAATAATGATAGGAACAAAAGCAACTAAAGAATTTCTTGAACAACTTCCAAAAGAAAAAGTCATAGTAGCACTTGATACAAAGAAAGGAAAATTAGCAACACATGGATGGCAAAAATTAGAAGACCAAGACATATACAAAAAAATGCAAGAACTTGAAAACTACTGTGGGAAATATTTAATTACTAATGTAAATGTTGAAGGTTTAAATTCAGGGACAGATTTGCAATTTTTTCAAACATTAGTTGGAAAAACTAAAAATGACATTATGGTTGCAGGTGGAATAACAACATTAGAAGAAATAAAGGCAATACATGAACTAGGATTTGACCAAGTTCTTGGAATGGCAATAACATCAGGAAAATTAAACTTAGTAGATTGTTATATAAAAATTATGAATTTTCAAAAACAAGATGGATTAATTCCAACAATTGTACAAGATATTGAAACAAAAGAAGTATTAATGCTTGCTTATTCAAATGTGGATAGTATTAAAAAGACATTTGAATTAAAATTAGCAACATATTATAGTAGAAGCAGAAAACAATTATGGACAAAAGGCGAAAAAAGTGGTAATATACAAAAAATAGAAAAAATTTATTTAGACTGTGACTCAGATACATTATTATTTTTGGTAAAACAAAAGGGAGTAGCATGTCATAGAAATAAAAGAACCTGTTTTGAAGTGTAGAAAGGAAAGAATAAAAATGAATGCCAAAATTAATGTGGTTATATTTACCACAGATAATAAAGAAAGAAAAGATGTAAGAAAATTAAGAGAAAAAAAATTACAAATAGTTTTAGATGAAAACAATAATTTACCAACATTTGATATCAATAATAAAGAAGATGCTAAACTTACAGCATGTAATAAAATAATAGAAATGTTTGGGATTTCAAAATTTTATATAGAACAATTATATACTTGGGCAGATCCTAAATATTATGATGAAACTCATGAAATATTAATTACATATCTAGTAATAATAAACAAAAATAACATTCAAAAAAATGTAGAAAACTTAAGTTTTTATGATATAACAATCGAAGATGAAGATGCAAATTTTCAAAAAGTTATTCTAGAAAGTGAAAAGAAAAAAATAGAATATAAAATAGAAACTTATACAATAAGAGAGAGGGATAGTATAGAATATATGAATAGATTATACGGAGATTCAGAAATTAGTGAGCTAAATGCAATAATAATTCATACAGGATTAAAAAGATTGAGAAATAGAATTGATAACACAAATATTGCTTTTAGTTTTTTAGAAGACGAATTTACTATTTCAGAATTACAACAAGTCTATGAAATAATTTTGGATAAAAAATTAGTATCAGCAAATTTTAGAAAGAAAATTGAACCTATGATTAAAAAGACAGACCAAATAGTTAAAGAATCAGCATATAGACCATCTGCTAGATATAAATTTAATGAAGACTATTTGAAAAATTGGGTATAAAATAAAAAGAGAGTTCCCATTTTAGGAAACTCTCTTATTTTTTTATTCAACTGTAACTGATTTTGCAAGATTTCTTGGTTTATCAACATCTAATCCTTTTTCTTTAGAAATGTAGTATGAAAGTAATTGTAAAGGAATGATTGATAATACAGGTGATAATAAAACATTTACATCTGGAACAGTAATAATAGTATCAAAATTATTAGCAGGTAATTCTTGATTTGTAATAACTAATGTTTTTGCACCACGAGTTATAACTTCTTGAATATTACTAATTGTTTTTTCAACTAATTTGGGGTCAGTAATAATACTTATAACAGTAATTCCATTTTCGATTAAAGCAATTGGTCCATGTTTTAATTCACCTGCAGCATATGCTTCTGAATGGATATAAGAAATTTCTTTTAATTTTAAAGAAGCCTCTAATGCTGTATTATAATCAACACCTCTTCCTAAGAAGAATACATCTTTTTCTTGATATATATTTTTTGCAAATTCTTGAATTCTCTTTGAGCTTTTTAAAGCATTTTCTATTTTGTTTGGAAGCTCTAATAATTCTTTTTTCAAATCTTTTAATTCAAAAACAGAAGTTGTTTCTAATATTTCTGCAAAATATATAGCTAATAAACTTAATAAAACTATTTGAGAAGTATATGCTTTTGTTGAAGCAACAGCTATTTCTGGACCTGCATGTGTATAAATAGAATAGTCTGCTTCTCTTGTAATAGAACTACCAATTACATTAGAAACTGCAAGTGTTGTAGCACCTTTTGATTTTGATAATTTTAATGCTGCAATTGTATCTGCTGTTTCTCCAGATTGTGAAATGAAAATACATAAAGTATTTTTATCTATAATAGGATCTCTATATCTAAATTCTGAAGCAATATCAACTGTTACAGGAATTTTGCAAAGTTTTTCAATAGCTATTTTTCCAGATAGTCCTGCATGCATTGCAGTTCCGCAAGCTACAATATATATTTTGCTTATACTTGTAAGAAATTCTTTTGTAAAGTTTAAGTCATCGAAATTACAAGGCTCATTTTCTGGTAAGCGAGAACCGATTGTTTCTCTTATAGCAGTTGGTTGCTCATGTATTTCTTTTAACATATAATCTTCAAAACCATTTTTATCTGCAGAACTTGCAGACCACTCAATATTTTTAACATTTTTATTGATTTTGTTTAAATCAATATCATAAAATTCTACTTTATCTCTTGATAGAACAGCAAATTCATTATCATTTAAAAGATAAAAATCTTTAGTAAATGATAAAATTGCAGGTATATCAGAAGATATATAACATTCTCCATCACCTTTTCCGATTACAAGAGGGCTGTCTTTTCTAACAACAATCATATTGTCTGGCATATATTTTGAAATTACTTGAATTGCATAACTTCCTTTTAAATCTTTGCATGTATGTTGAACAGCTCTTAAAATTCTATCTTTATCATTGTTTTTATCTTTAGTGTAATAATAATGTATCAAATTTGGGATAACTTCAGTATCTGTTTGAGAATAAAAAGTATATCCATTTTTCTCCAAAAATCCTTTTAAATCACTATAATTTTCTATGATACCATTATGAACAACAGCAAAGTTTTTACTATTGTCTAAATGAGGGTGAGAGTTTTCTTTAGATGGTTTTCCATGAGTAGCCCATCTAGTATGAGCAATACCAATTGTTCCTTCTAAATCATCTATCCCTTCTAGATTATATAAATTTTTAACTCTTCCTTTATCTTTCATAACAGATAAACCATTTTTTTCAACTGTAGCAATTCCAGCTGAATCATATCCACGATATTCTAGTCTTAATAGACCTGAAATTAATATAGGGCTAGCTTTTTTTGAGCCTATATATCCAATAATTCCACACATAGTGAACCTCCTTAAATTAAATGTAATAGTGGAATTGAAATATATCTAAAGCTTATATGTTAAACTCTGTTACAATATTACTATTGATTTTTAATTAACACTATGACTTAAGCTAAAGCCACTAGAGCATCCGCCGAAAATTCGATAACTCTAGACCTCGTCAACACTATAAAGTGTTCTGGCGCTAAATGTAAAACTCCTTTCTAAAAAATTTATATATTTCAATTTACCATATTATATTACAACAAAATTGAAAATGTGGCAAGAGTTTTTTAAAATGTAGTCTTGCAAATTGCATCAAAATATTGTATCATAATATTTACAGAGTATTAGGTTAGGAGGTGTTCAAATGTTTAATATAGAAGAACAATTAAAAATGTTACCAGATAAACCTGGAGTATATATCATGCATGATGTTGATGACAGGATTATTTATGTTGGTAAAGCAGTTAACCTAAAAAACAGAGTAAGGTCATATTTTAGAAAAACAGACAAAACAGAAAGAATAAAAAGAATGGTTTCTTTAATAGACCATTTTGAATATATAGTAGTAGATAATGAAGCTGAAGCATTGATTTTAGAATGTAATCTAATCAAAAAGAATAGACCTAAATTCAATGTTTTATTAAAAGATGATAAAACATATCCATATATAAAAATAGATGTGAAATCTGATTATCCAAATGTAGTAATTACAAGAAGAATTGTTAATGATGGTTCTAAATATTTTGGACCATATGCAAATCCAGGAGCAGCAAAGGAAATGATAGATTTTATCAAACAAAAATACAAAATACGTCAATGTAAAAATTTTAGGTCAGAAACAAGAGCATGTTTAAATTATCATATTAATAGATGTTTAGGTCCTTGTATGGGATATATTTCAAAAGAAGATTATAGAAAGCAAATAGATGAAATTATTGATATTCTAGATGGAAAAATAGATAAAGTTTTAAAAGAATTAGAACAACAAATGCTAGAAGCATCTAAAAATTTAGATTTTGAAAAAGCATCTTATATAAGAGATAGAATGCTTGCAATACAAAGAGTTAATGAAAAGCAAAAGGTTTCTAATATATCAGAAAACAATATTGATGTAATAGGAATTGCAAAATCAGATATGGAAGTATGTGTAGAAATCTTTTTTGTTCGTGGAAGTAAAATGGTTGGAAGAGAACATTACTTTTTCCCTGACTTAAAAGAAATGGAAGATCAAGAAATAATATCTGGATTTATTAAACAATATTATATAGATAGTCAAAACTTACCAAATAAAATCATGGTTAGAGAAGAGTTGGAAGATAAAAGTGCAATCGAAGAATGGCTAACAAATAAAGCAGGAAGAAAAGTAGAAATTAGGACACCTAAAAAAGGCGAAAAGCTACGTTTCGTAGAAATGGCAGATAATAATGCAAAAATTACATTAGAAAACAAAGAAAGAGATAGAAGCGAGATATTAGTAGAACTAAAAGAAGTTCTTGGTTTAGAAAAATTGCCAAGAAAAATAGAAACATATGATATATCAAACATATCAGGAGAATATATTGTTGCAGGAATGTGTGTAATGGTAGATGGAGTAATAAAAAGAAATATGTCTAGAAGATTTAAAATAAAAACAGTATATGGACAAGATGACCCTAGATGTATGGAAGAAGTTATTACTAGAAGACTAAAGCATTCTATTGGAACAGCATCAAGTGGTTTTGGAAGATTACCAGATGTAATATTTGCAGATGGTGGTATAACTCAAATAAGAGCAACTAAAACAGCAATTGCAAAATATGAACTAAATATTCCGGTATTTGGAATGGTAAAAAATGATAAACATCAAACTAGAGCATTAATGGATGAAAATAGAAATGAACTTAATATATCTGAAAATTTAAAAAATCTAATTACCAAATTTCAAGATGAAGTCCATGATACAGCGATTTCATATCATAGAAAGTTAAGAGATGAAGATATTACTAAGTCAGAGTTAGATGATATAAAAGGAATTGGAGAAGCAAAAAAATTAGCACTTTTAAAACATTTTGGAAGTGTAGAAAAAATACGTAATTCTAATATAGAAGAATTAACAAAAGTTAGTGGAATAACAGAAAAACTAGCTCAAAAGATATTAGAAGAATTATAATACCTCTTTGCAAAAAAGAGGTATTTTTGTGCTTTATTGCGATGGAAAATTAAATTTATAAAGAATATTTCATAAATTCTCACATATATATTAATATAGACAAGCATATAAAATTTTTAAGGGGGTATTTATGAAATTTTTGAAAAAACATAAAGGTATTTTTTTAGCATTAATTTCTTTTTTTATATTAGCAGGTGCTAATTTTTTTATGATTTATGAATTATTTAGGATTGGAGCAAAAATATTAGTTTAATAAGAACCAAAAACGCAAAAAAACATAAACTATATCAGAGGTAATTTTATGAAGGGTTTATGTTTGTCAGGCGGAGGAATAAAAGCCGCAGCTCATATAGGAGCATTAAAAGCATTTGAAGAAAAAAACTTAAAATTTGATTGTGTATCAGGTGCTTCATCTGGAAGTATAGTAGCTACAATGTATGCTCTTGGATTTAATAGTGATGAAATGTGGAAAATGTTTAAAGAGTTTGCTCCTAAAATCAAATATTTTCAATGGAAGAATATTATAAAATTGGTTTTAGGAATAATTTTTAAACGTGAAATTATTATTGATGGATTAAATAGTGGAAAAGTAATTGAAAAAATAATAAATGAAATATGTTATAAGAAAAATATTTATAATATTTCTCAAATAGATATGCCACTATTAATATCAATGGTAGATTTACAAAAAGGCACAGTATATATTGCATCATCTAAAGAAAAAAGAGGAACTCTTTTGGATAATACTAAATACATAACAGATATTCCTATAGGAACAGCAGTTAGAGCAAGTTGCAGTTTTCCTGTAGTATTTTCACCATGTGAGTATAAGGATATACAATTAATTGATGGAGGAACACGAGAAAATATTCCTTGGAAAGGATTGAAAAAAATAGGTGCTGATGAAATTTATGCAGTTTCATTTAATACTATTTTTAAAACTAAAGATTGTTGCAATAACATTATTGATGTTGCATCAAGAGCTATGGAATTACAAGGAAGAGAATTAGCAATGTATGAAAAAGAAGGGATAGACCATCTAATTACAATTAATATGAAAAAAGTTTCTCTTCTAGATTCTAGTAAAGCTGATGAGTTATATGAGATGGGATATAGGCAAACCAAAAAGTATTTACAACAAAATGATATTATGCTATAATGCAAGCATAGAAACAAAAGACTTTGGCAAACAAATGTAAGTCCAAAGTCTTTTGTAAATATATATGAAAGGAGAATACTATATTTAGTATATAAGAAGAAATGAATGTAGCAAATAATTGGAAAGATTATAAGATATTAGATATGGCAAATGGACAAAAACTTGAAAAATGGGGAAATATCATTTTATCAAGACCAGACCCACAAATAATTTGGAAAGAAAAAACTTTTCCAGAAAAATGGAAAAATGTAAATGCAACATATCATAGAAGTAAAACTGGAGGAGGCTCATGGGAATATAATAAAAAAGTTCCTGAGCAATGGCAAATAAAATATAAAGAACTTACATTTAATATAAAACCTATGGGCTTCAAACACACAGGACTATTTCCAGAACAAGCTGTTAATTGGGATTGGATGATTCAAAAAATAAAAAATTCAAAAAGAGAAATAAAAGTTTTAAATTTATTTGCATATACAGGAGGAGCAACTGTTGCTTGTAGTTATGCCGGAGCATCAGTTTGTCATGTTGACAGTTCAAAAGGAATGGTAAGCTGGGCAAAAGAAAATGTTACATCATCAGGTTTAAGTGAAAGACCAGTAAGATATATTGTAGATGATGTCGTAAAATTTGTTAACAGAGAAATTCGTAGAGGGAATAAATATGATGCAATCATTATGGACCCACCATCATATGGAAGAGGAGCAAATGGAGAAGTTTGGCAATTCGAAAATAACATATATGATTTAGTAGAATTATGCACAAAAGTTCTTTCTGAACAACCATTATTTTTCTTAATAAATTCATATACAACAGGGATTTCAAGCAAAGTTCTAGAAAACATTTTATATCTAACTGTAAGTAAAAAATATAAAGGAAATGTTTCATCAGGAGAAGTTGGACTACCTATGGAAAATTCAAAATTAGTATTGCCTTGTGGAATTTATGGAAGATGGGAGAGTTAAAATGCAAAATTTAGAAGTTATATATGAAGATAATCATATTATTGTAGTAAAAAAAGAACCTAATATTCCGTCACAAGCAGATAAAACAGAAGACATAGATATGCTTACAATTATAAAACAATATCTAAAAGAAAGATACAATAAACCAGGAAATGTTTATTTGGGATTAGTTCATAGACTAGATAGACCAGTTGGAGGTGTAATGGTCTTTGCTAAAACTTCTAAATCTGCTTCAAGATTAAGTGATCAAGTAAGAGAAAAAATTTTTAAGAAAAAATATTTAGCTGTTGTGGATGGAAAGTTTGAACAAACAACAGGAATATTAGAAGATTATTTATATAAAGATGAGAGAAATAATATTAGTAAAGTAGTTTCAAAAGACAAAAAAGGTGCCAAATTAGCTAAACTGGATTATGAGGTTCTTACATATAATCAAGTAAAAAATTTGTCATTAGTAAAAGTAAATCTTCATACAGGAAGACATCATCAAATAAGAGTTCAACTTTCACATGCAAACCATAGTATTTTTGGAGACCAAAAATATGGAACAAGAGGTAAAGGCAAGCAAATAGCTCTATGGGCATATGAGCTGACAATCCAACATCCTATAACAAAAGAAGAAATGACTTTTAAATGTTTACCAGAAAGTAATGGTACATGGTGTATTTTGAAAGATGTAAAAAATATTATATGAAAATGCCAAAATCATATATGAAAATTTAAAAATAAGATTTTATGAGCAAAAACCCACTTTTTATATAAAAAAACGAAAATTTGTATTAATTTATGATAAATTATACATAGTTAAAGCGAGGTGGGAAAGTGATAGATAAAATCTGTACGTTTCTAACCAATAAAATTAGAAAAGAAATGCCTGAAATAGATGACGAGAGAGTAGAAGTAATAATGTATGGTCTACAAAATATAATAGGTGAATTACCTAAAGGCTTAATAATATTACTAATTGCATACTTTTTAGGAATTTTTGAATTAACATTGCTTTCTATTTTAATTATCGCACCATATAGAAGTGTTTCCGGTGGAGTACATATGAAAACACATATTGGATGTATAATATATACATTAATTTTATATTGTGTTCCAGCCTTTTTGGGTAAAAATGTAGTATTATTTGAACCAACAAAATATATATTAGCATTTTCTGCTTGGATATTTTGTATGGCAATGCTTAAACTATATGCACCAGCAGATACTGAAAATGTTCCTATCTTGAGAAAAAAAGAAAGAAAACAAAAGCAAATTTTCTCATATATAATATTAACAATAGAATTTATAATTGCTATAACTATAAAAAACAATGTTATAACAACTATAATAATATTTGGAGATTTTATACAAACTTTAACCATAACAAGGGTTGCATACCAAATCACGAATAATAAATATGGACATGAAGTATATGCAAACAATTAATTTTGAAAATATAAGAGAAATCTTATATTGATATATTTTACTTAAGAAGGGGGAATTAGAGATGATGAAATTCTTAGCAAAAATAGCTGAAAAATATGCTAAAGCTACAAACACAACATGTCTAGTAGCTTGGTGGGGACATCAACCAAAGATGCCAAAATCTTTAATAAAAAAAGACTAATTCAAAAAGTAAAAATACTTAAATATTATAATTCAATTCAATTAAAAATGAGACTTGAAAAAGTCTCATTTTATATGTTAAGGTCATAAATAAATAATTCCTGTTTAAAAAATTGTTTATTTTTAGATGTATATAAATCCAAGTTTTTACTTCTTTTTACATAATTTGAAACTTCCCAAAGACCTATTCCTGAATGATTTTCTTTACTAGAAAAGCCCTTTTTGAAAATTTCGCTAATATTAACATTTTTATTATAATATGTATTTTCAACTGTTATTACCGACCTGTGGTTTTTGTTTTCTCTTTTTAAAGATATTCTTACTATTTTTTCTTCACATTTTTGTGCTTCTTCTATAGCATTGTCAGCTAAAATACCAAGTATTCTAGATAGTTTATATGTATTAATAGGCACTTCATCAAGTTTTATGAAGAAATCAATATCAAATTCAACTCCTAGATTAGTAGCTTTTTGAAACTTACTGTTTAACAAACTATATATTCCTGGATTATTTATTGTTCTTGGGTTGATTAAAGATAAATTATTTGCAATTTGACAATCTTTTTTTACTTCAGTAAAATAAGACTTTAATCCAACTATATCATTGGTTTCTATATATCCATCAAGTGACGCAACTATATTATCAAAATCATGCTTAAAGCCTTTAACTTTATCATATAAAAATTCTAAAGATTTATTATATTCTTCAGCATTTTGTAATTCCATTTTGGTACTTGCTAATTTAATCATACGAGAAAAACTGTAGATGCTAATTCCTAAAAATGAAATTAATAATATAAAATTGAATATACTCATAATTGTTGGTACTATTTCAATATAGTAAGAAGTTATTACTAGTTGCATACATAAAGTTGAAAGACCAATAATTAAGTTAAGACAAAGTACAAAAATAGTTTTCTTATCTAATATATCTACTAAATCAAGATTGAACTTGATTTTTTTAAACTTTTTGAAAAATATATAGAAAATAAAAATTATAAAATATAATAATATTAAATAAGGAATTCTATATATTGGTGTACTCATAAATGCATCAGCTGAAATGTTTAGAATTGTTAAATAAGGATTTTGTATTAATATATTCAACATTCCAAAAGTAAATATAGATATTAGTAGAGACAGGAAACTTTTTAAAAGGGTTAGTTTAAAAATGAATTTTATTAGTAAAAACATACAAGTATAATTAAATAAAACATTAAATGGAGATGGCATTTGAATAGAAGAAGTTATACTTGTTATTGTCATAGCAACAACATAAACCAATTTTTGCTTAAAATTAGAGTCTACATTAAATATACTAAGAAATATACTCATTAGTAAATAGTTCTCTACTGGGTATAATGGTAAAACTAGTATATTTACTAAAAATACATTTTCACTACATAGTAAATTCCAAAGATTATTCAGTAATTGAAGCATATTTAATAACCTCCATGAAAGTTTCTTTATATTTTGGTCCTATATAACAAAAAGTTCCATTTTTAAAGAAAATCGTATTATCGACAGAATTAACGTAATCTATATTTTTTACATTAACAATAAAAGATTTATGACAACGCACATAATTTTCAGGTAATATATCTAATATTTTATTAAATGTGCTATATGCTTCATAATCTCTCATAAAAGAATGATATATAATTTTCATTCCTGATTTTTCTATAAATTGAATGGTATCTAAATCAATATAAGTACCTTTAGTATCGATTTGTAAAAATTTAGTATTGTTTGTAGTTGCATCTTCAAATAATCTAGTTAACGTTGAAGTAATTGTTTCTAGATTAACAGATCCTTTTATAAGATAATCAAAAGTTGTATATTTATATGCTTCTAAAACATATTCAAAATGACTAGTTATAAATATAAGGTAACATTCTTTGCTTATTTTTCGAATTTGATTTGCAATATCTAGACCAGTTAATTTTGAGGATTTAAACTCTATATCTAAAACCACAACGTCCACACTATTAGAAGACACAAATGAAATAAGCTCATTGTAGTCTGTTGTTTTTAATATTATTTCTGCATTAAAATTATTTTTTATGAAAGACTTCTCAAATAGTGCTGAAAGTCTGTTAACCATATAAATTTCATCATCACAAATTACGAATTTTAGCATACTTAACCTCCAAAAGTACTCAAAAATCTACAAAATCAACAAAAATTCATAAATTAATATAAAACAAATTATAAAAAAAGTCAATACGCTATCTGAATACATGAGTTTTGCTATACTCAGTGATTGGAATGGGTGCGGCATATTGGAACAGAAATTTAAAACCAAAAAATGTAATTTGAGTGATATTTTATATTATCTTTCATAAAATTTAAAAAAGAAAAATATGAGGAGGTTCAATGAATAAAAAATATATATTTTTATTATTAATTATCATTTTAATTATTGTTTGTGTATTTGTTATACAAAATAATAAAAATACTATTTATACTAGTTCAAATGTTACTGGTTATGATAATAAAAAAATAGAATGGGGAATAAAAAGAAACAGTAATCATGAACAACCTGATTTAGGGAGCAAAAATAAAGAACTGATGGAGAAATACAATGGACTTTGTATAGGAAATAATAGTCAAAAAAATATTTATTTAACATTTGATGCTGGCTATGAAGCTGGATATACTATTAAAATTCTTGATGTTTTAAAAGAAAAAGGAGTTAGTGCAACATTTTTTATAACTTCACATTATCTAAATACTGCAAATGAACAAGTAAAAAGAATGATTGAAGAAGGACATATAATTGGAAATCATACAGTAAATCATAAAAGCATGCCAGAGATAACAGATGAAGAAATAGAACAAGAAGTAATGAAACTTCATCAAGCTGTATATGAAAAGTATAATTATGAAATGAGATACATAAGACCACCAAAAGGTGAATTTAGTGAAAGAACATTAAAAAAGTGTGAAGATTTAGGATATAAAACTGTAATGTGGAGTTTTGCATATTGTGATTGGGACGAAAATAAACAACCAACAATAGAAGAAGGAAAAAAGAAAATAATTGATAATTTCCATCCAGGAGAAATAATATTGCTACACTCAAATTCTAAAACAAATTCAGAAATATTAGCAGATATTATAGATGAAGCAAGAAATCAGGGATATGAATTTAAAACTTTAGATGAATTTGAATAAGGAGGAAAACTATGAAAAAGAAGAAAACAAACAAGATAGAAAAAATGCTTGAACTACCAGAAGAAATATATTCTGATAACCCTAAAATAACAATAACAGGCTTTAATGAAATAATATTAGAAAATTATAAAGGAATATTGGAATATGAAGAATGTTTTGCAAGTATAAGTACATATATTGGTGTTATCAATATTAACGGAAACAATATTAATTTAGAAAAAATGACAAATGATGATATAAAAATTACTGGAAAAATTGAAAGTATAGAATTAGATAGGATTGAAGACTAAGAAGATATAAGAACTTAAGGGAGAGGAGAATATATGTTAATAAAAATACTACTGAAGTACATATTAGGTTATGTAAGAATAGCAGTAGAAGGATATTATATTGAAAGATTTATAAACATATGTACGACAAATAAAATATTAATATGGAATTTAAAAAGAGAAAAAGGAGTTAAGCTGTATTTAAATATAGGAATTAAAGATTTTTATAGAGCAGTAAAGGTTGCTAAAAAACTAAAATGTAGAATTAAAATTCTAAAAAGAAAAGGTGTACCATTTATTATAAATAGATATAGGAAAAGAAAAATATTTATATTATCATTAATAGTAATTATATTTGCAATCTCCTTTAGTTCAAACTATATTTGGAATATAGAAATTCAAGTTGAAGATAATTTACAAATAGACAGTTTAAAAGAAGATATAAAAGAAGCAGGATTGTCCACAGGAATGAATAAAAAACGAATTGACACTGAAGAAATTTCAAACAAAATCAGATTAAATAGAAGTGATATATCATGGATTGGAATTGAATTAAAAGGAACAAATGCAATAGTAAAGGTTGTGAAAGCAAAAGAAGCTCCAGAAATAATAGATGAAACAGAATATTGTAATATAGTATCTACAAAAGATGCTGTTATAACGAAAATTATTGCACAAAATGGTACATCTAATGTAAATGTTGGTGATGAAGTCAAAACTGGTCAAATATTAATAAGTGGAACAATGGAAGGAAAGTATACAGGAATAAGATATGTACATAGTTTAGGAGAAGTAGAAGGCATAGTTAAATACACTAAAAGTGTTCAAATTCCATATGAAGAAAAGAAAATGGTCAAAACAGGAAATAAAGAAACGAAATATGGAATAAAAATAAATAATTTTCAAATAAATTTTTATAAAACTCTTTCAAAATTTGAAATTTGTGATACAATAGAAGAAAATAAAAAGTTAAAAATATTTTCAAACTTATATTTGCCTATTTCCGTAATAAAAACAACAAATGAAGAATTAGAAGAAATTACAATTGAACATACTAAAGAAGAAGCAATAGAAATTGGAACAAAACAATTAGAAGAGGAATTAGTGCAAGAAATTGGTAGTAATAAAAACATACTTCGGAAAAGACACAAATGTACAAGAAGAACAAAATTTTATTGAAGTAACTGTAACATATGAAGTCATTGAAAATATAGGAACGCAGGAAAAAATAGAGGAAATACCGCAAACAGAAGAAATACAAGAATAATATTACCTGCCTACCCAAAACTTAGAAAGGATGTAGTTATGGAAGAAAGAAGTCTAAGAGTTGTAGGAACAGATAAAACATTTTTTAATAAGTTAACAAATACATTAAGTAAATTATTAATACCAACACAAATAGGTATTAATGGAATGAGAATTAGCATAAAAAGAAATGCTTTATTAAAAGCGTTTGAAGCAACAATTGATGGTGCAAAATCTGATGAACAAGATGAAATTGAAAAAAAATATGAAGATGCATATACAGCATATTTAGAAACACTAGACAAATATGTACTAGATACAATATATAAAAAAGTAAAAAATAATACAGCAAGCCAAGTTGAAAGTTTAGCTTTATCTCAATATTATAAAATTGTTCAATTAAAAGAAGCAGAATATTCTGAATATAAATACAAAAAACAACAATATCTAATAGAGTTAGATAAAGAAAATGTCCAAAATTCAGGAAAAGAAAAATTAATGGATAGATATCAAAAATTCTATGCATCAAAACAAGATACATTATATAAAGGATTGCTAAAAAGCTTTTCTATAAAATTAGCAGACAACACTAATGTATATGCTCCTTCAAATGATAACGTATATGAAAAAATCTTTGAAACATTAGAAGATTATATAAAAAATATATTACCATTAAAAATAAAAGAGCCAGAACTAGAAAAAGTAGTTAAAGATTATGAAAAATATGAAAAGTTTGCAGTAGGAAAATTGGATGCAAAAGACAATATAGAAAAAAATATGCTTTTGTTAGGAATAAGTAGAAATCTATTTACTCATAGTTTACCTTTAGTTGTTGCAGAACAATGCTATAAAAAACTTTTAAAAGATGCAAGATGTCTAGTACAAGACACTAAAATTGCATCTAAAAGAGAAAAAACATATACTTTATTATTAAATTTAATAGAAGATTATAATGTACGTTTATTATCAACCAAAGTATATTGGGACAATACAAAAGAACGAGAAGATTTTAAAGAACTTTATACTCAATATAAAAATATTGAAAAATTAAAAACAACCAATTTTATAGAATATATTAAACAAAAAGAAATTTTATTTATTAAAGATGACTTGAAAAAAATTAAAGAAGAAAAAATTGATTATTCAAAACTAGAAAAATATTATAAGAGAAGACTTGTTGACTATGGTGCAATGAAAGAAATAAGATTAGGAAAAAGTCAAAATAAACATTATACAAAAAACAAAGAAGAAGTTGGAATTAGAAAACTTGCTTAAGTGTAGTAGAAGGGAATAATATGTATCAATTAGAGTATTTAGATTTGGAAGAAAATTCAGAATATGAAAAAACAATAAAAAAAGTAATAGAAGCATGTTTTAAAGAAGAAAAATTAGAAAATTCAAAATTATATATTAGTATTACATTAACAACACCAAGTAAAATACGAAAAATTAATAAAGAATATCGTAATGTTGATAAAGAAACTGATGTATTATCTTTTCCAATGTTTGAAAAAAACGAATTAGAAGAAATGATTAAAAATAATCATTTTGAACATGAAGATGTGCTTGGAGATATTGTAATATCAATAGAAAGAGTAAAAGGACAAGCAATTGAATATGGTCATAGCTTTGAAAGAGAATTTGCATATATGCTTGTACATGGATTTTATCATTTAATGGGATATGATCATATTGAAGAAAATGATAAAATAATCATGAGAGGAAAAGAAGAAAATGTATTAAATAAGCTTGGAATTAGGAGGAATGAGATAAATGAAGAAAAATAAAGAGCTAATAATTCTATTTGTTATTTTATCCATTCTAATAATTTCCGCTGGAGGTATATTAATCTATAAAATTACACAAAATAAAGATAATCAAACAAATACAGCTACAGAACCGGAAATAGATGTTAGCCAGGAAAATGAAGAATTAGTAGTAGCGCAAAAAGAACCAGAAATATATAAAGGAACAGATAGACCTATCGCAGTAATGATTGATAATCATAAAGGAGCATGGCCACAAGCTAATTTAGAAAAAGCATATTTGGTATATGAAATAATAGTTGAAGGTGGAGAAACTAGATTAATGGCAGTTTTTAAAGGCCAAGATTTAGATAAAATAGGACCTGTAAGAAGCTCAAGACATTATTTTCTTGATTATGCTTTAGAAAATGATGCAATATATGTTCATCATGGCTGGAGCCCACAAGCACAAAGTGATATCTCAAGATTAGGTGTAGATAATATTAATGGAATTCAAGAAAGTTCATCAAATTTTTGGAGAGTTAAAAATAAGTCAGCACCACACAATTTATTTACAAGTACAGAAAGTATATTAAAAATAGCAGAAAGAAAAGGATATGCAACAACTTCAAATAAAGAAAGCATCTTAAACTATGTTGGTGATGAATTTGATTTATCTGATAAATATAAAGTTACAACTACTGATGAAAGCCAAAATACTGAAAATGTAGAAAATGTAGAAAACACAACAAATACAACTTCAACCCAAAATCAAACACTTCCTATAAATGCAACAACTGTTACTATACCACATTCTAGTCTTCAAACTGTAAAATATGAATATAATGCAGAAACAAAGAGATATACTAGATATGCTAGAGGAAAACTTCAAACAGATTATGAAACTGGTGAACCTGTAACAACAAAAAATATAATAATAACTAAATGTGATAACTATACACTAACTGATAGTGAAAATAAAGGAAGACAAGGACTTACAAATATAGGAACATTTGATGGATATTATATTACAAATGGTAAAGCTATTCCTATTAAATGTACAAAATCTGCTAGAACAGAACAAACTGTTTACAAAGATTTAGATGGAAATGAAATTGATGTAAATGATGGAAATACATTTATAAATATTTGCCCAACAGATGCAAAAATAGAAATAGAATAGAAGGGATACAAAATATGACAAAAACTATTAAAAAAGAAAATGGTATTACATTAATAGCATTAGTCGTTACAGTCATAGTAATGTTAATTTTAGCATCAGCTTCAATTGCAGTGTTAGTTGGTCGAGATTCAATAATAGAAAATGCCCAAAAAGCAAAAGAGGATACAGAAAGAACTGAACTAGAAGAAACGATACGAATTGCAATAATAAATGCAATTGCAAATGATACATTGGGGGAAGTAAAGATAGACTTGCTAGAAACTGAACTTGAAATACAAGGAATCACTGGTGCTACGCTTACTACAACATCTTATTCAGGAACTGATGCAATCCTTTTGAAAATTTCAGAAGGAAACGAATATATCATTTTAAAAGATGGAACTTTAGTTAAGTAGATCAAGGAGGAGTTATTATGAGCACAAAAAGAAAGATAGTATTAGTAGGAGCCGGATTTGTAGGAATGAGTTTTGCATACTCATTATTAAATCAAGGTGGAGTAGATGAACTAGTATTAATTGATGTTAACAAAGATAAAACAATAGGTGAGGAAATGGATTTATCACATGGACTTCCATATGCACCACACAAAATGGATATAAAAGCTGGAGATTATGACGAATGCAAAGATGCAAATATTGTAGTAATTACAGCAGGATTAAGTCAAAAGCCAGGTCAATCAAGATTAGAGTTAGCAGTTGCTAATGCAAAAATAATGAAAGAAATAACTCAAAATGTTATGAACAACGGTTTTAAAGGTATTTTTATAGTAGCAAGTAACCCTGTTGATTTAATGACATATGTTGTTGCAGAAGTATCTGGAATGCCAAAATCAAGAGTAATTGGATCTGGAACAGTTTTAGATACAGCACGTCTAAGATATCTAATTGCAGAATATTTACAAGTATCTAGTAAAAATGTACATGCATATATTTTAGGAGAACATGGTGATTCTTCATTAGTTCCATGGGAACATTGTTATGTTGGATGCAAAAAAATGATTGAAATTATGAAAGATAACAACCATCCAATGGAAGATTTAAAGAAAATTCATGATGAAGTATGGAAAGCAGCATATGAGATAATAGAAAAGAAAAAAGCAACATATTATGGTATAGGTATGGCACTAAATAGATTAGTTAAGGCTATAATAAATGATGAGAATGCAATACTTACAGTCTCAACTTATCAAAATAATGAATATGGACAAGAAGGAATGTATATTGGTGTGCCAGCTATACTTAATAAAGATGGTGTAAAAGAAATTCTAGAATTAAAACTAAATGATGAAGAACAACAAAAATTTAACCATAGCTGTGAAATAATGAAAGAAAATATTGAGAAAGAAATAAAACCTATTTTAGCTGAATAAAAAGTTTTACTTTTAATTTATCGTACAAAAATCGGAATATAATAATTATTTTAAAGGCAAGACCTGGATTGTTACACCCTAGATATGTTTTGCCAAAAAATAATTATTATATTCCGATATTTTTTACATTTAAATAAATAAATATTTTTCATAAAACACATTGAATTACTTGTTTTTTAAGCAAAAACGATATATAATAGGAACATAATTAAAATCGTGGGAGGAAGAGATATGCAAGTTAGTAAAGAAGAGATATTACACATAGCAAATCTAGCACAATTAGAATTAAAAGATGAAGAAATAGAAAAATATATGGAAAACCTACAAGAAATATTAGACTTTGCAAATATTGTAAACAATGCTCCAGTAGATAGATTAGATGTAACAATAGGAGCAAATGAAGCTAAAAATGTATTTAGAAAAGATGAAGTAAAATTATTTAAAGATGTAGATAGCTTATTACAAAATGCACCAGAGCAAACAAATCATATGTTTAAAATACCTAAGGTATTAGATTAATTTTAGGAGGTTCAATATGGACATTACAGAACTAACAGTACATGAATTACAAGAAAAAATCAAAAATAAAGAATTAAATATAAAGCAAATAAATGAAGCATATATTAAGAGAATAAAAGAAAAAGAGCCAGAGGTACAAGCATTTATAACAGAATTAACAGAAGAAGGCGAAAAACAAGCAGAAGAAATTCAAACAAGAATTGATAACGGAGAAAAGTTAGGAGAATTAGCTGGAATTCCAATAGGAATAAAAGATATAATATGTACAAAAGGTGTAAAAACTACTTGTGCATCAAAAATGCTTGAAAATTTTGTGGCTCCTTATGATGCAACAGTTATGGAAAAAATCAATGCAGAAAACATGATTGATTTAGGAAAACTAAATATGGATGAATTTGCAATGGGAGGCTCAACAGAATATTCTTATTTTAAAAAGACAAAAAATCCATGGGATTTATCAAGAGTTCCAGGAGGTTCATCAGGTGGTTCTGCTGCAGCAGTAGCAGCTAATATGGTGCCATGGGCATTAGGAACAGATACAGGAGGAAGTATTCGTCAACCTGCTAGTTTCTGTGGAGTAGTAGGACTAAAACCAACTTATGGATTAGTTTCAAGATATGGTGTTGTAGCATTTGCATCATCACTTGATCAAGTCGGAGTATTCACAAAAGATGTTCAAGACTGTGCTATGCTTTTAAATGTAATCGCTGGACATGATGAAATGGACACTACTTCAGTTGATGTTGGAAACAAAGACTATACACAAGCATTACAAAAAGATATAAAAGGTTTAAAAATAGGTGTACCAAAAGAATTCTATGGAGAAGGAATTAATGCAGAAGTAAAAGTTTCATTAGAATCTGCAATTGAAAAATATAAAGAAATGGGAGCAAAAGTAGAAGAATTCTCATTAGATATTGCTAAATATGCTTTAGCAACATATTACATTATTGCTTGTGCAGAAGCAAGTTCAAATTTAGGAAGATATGATGGAATAAGATATACATATAGATCACCAGAAGCAAAAACACTTAAAGAAATTTATAAAAAATCAAGAAGTGAAGCTTTTGGAGCAGAAGTAAAGAGAAGAATAATATTAGGTACATATGTATTATCATCAGGATATTATGATGCTTATTACAAAAAAGCTCAACAAGTTCGTACATTAGTAATGAATAAATTTAACAAAGCTTTTGAAAAATATGATGTAATAGTTACACCAACATCTCCTACAGTAGCTTTTAAATTAGGTTCAAAATCAAATAATCCAATGGAAATGTATTTATCAGATATTTGTACAGTATCAGTAAATATAGCAGGATTACCAGGAATTTCAATTCCATGTGGAGTTGATAGTGAAGGTATGCCAATAGGTATGCAAATAATAGGAAACAAATTCTGTGAGGAAACAATTATAAAAACAGCATATGCATATGAACAAGAAACAAAATTTAGAGAAAAATACAAACCTACTTTTAAAAAATAATTGAACAACCTGAACAAGGAGAGAAAAAATGAAAAATATGACTAATAAGATATTAATAATTTTATTATTAATATTATGTGTAATTGCAATCATTGTCATTGTGAAAAACACAAAAGACGAAAATACTAAAATAGCAAATAGCAATTCAAATACAGCTTCTACGCCTGAAAGTGAAACAAATACAACTAATGCAGAAAAAAATGAAGATGTTTCAAATGAATTATTTGCACAATATTATGAAACTGCAGAAAAGATAATGCAAGATATGTCTATTGAAGAAAAAGTTGGTCAGATGTTTTTGGTAAGATACCCAGATTCTGGAGTAATAGAACAAATTAAAAACGAAACACCAGGTGGATATATATTATTTGGAAAAGATTTTGATAATGAAACCAAAGAAAGCATATTAGAAGAATTAACAGAAGAACAAGAAGCAAGCAAAATTGGACTTATTTTCGGAGTAGACGAAGAAGGTGGAACAGTTGTAAGAGTAAGTTCACACAAAGCATTTAGAAATTCAAAATTTAAATCACCACAAGAAATATGGAAACAAGGACAATTACCAGCAATATTAGAAGATTCAAAAGAAAAATCTGAATTACTAAAAAGTATAGGACTAAATATGAACTTAGCGCCTGTTGTGGATGTACCTACAAAATCTAGTTCATTTATTTATGACAGGTCATACGGAAGAGGTGCAGAAAAAACTGCAACATATACTTCTGAATTAATAAAAACAATGAGTGAAGATAATATGATTTCTGTAATGAAGCATTTCCCTGGATATGGTGATAATGAAGATACACATACAGGAATTGCAGTAGATGAAAGACCATATTCAACATTCGAAACAACTGATTTTTTACCATTTAAAAGTGGAATAGAAGCTGGTGGACCATGTATATTGGTAAGCCATAATATTGTAAAATCAATGGACGAAAATAAACCATCATCATTATCAAAAAATGTACACAAGATTTTAAGGGAAGATTTAAATTTCTCTGGAATAGTCATGACAGACGATTTAGCAATGGATGCAGTAAAATCATATGTTGAAAATGGAGAAGCAGCAGTACAAGCTGTACTTGCTGGAAATGATATGATTATTTCTTCAGATTTTGTATCACAAAAACAAGAAATTTTAAAAGCTATAAAAGAAAAAAAGATAAATGAAGATATAATTAATAAAGCAGTTAGGAGAATACTTTCAATGAAAATTGCTTATGGAATAATAAATACAGATGATATAGAAGTGTAAAAGTCAGAATAAGGAGGTTCATTAAAAATGGCAAGAGAAGATTATGAGGTAGTAATGGGGTTAGAAGTTCATGCAGAACTTTCTACAAAGACAAAGATTTTTTGTAGTTGCCCAACAAAATTTGGAGCAGAGCCAAACACACAAGTTTGTCCAATTTGTATGGCAATGCCAGGAACGCTACCAAAACTAAACGAAAAAGTTGTAGAATATGCAGTAAGAGCTGGACTTGCAACAAACTGTGAAATATCAAGAGATAGTAAAAATGATAGAAAAAACTATTTCTATCCAGATACACCAAGAGCATATCAGATATCTCAATATGATAAACCACTTTGTGAACATGGATATATTGAAATAGAAACAAGTCAAGGAAAAAAGAAAATTGGAATAACTAGAATTCATATAGAAGATGATGCAGGAAAGTTAAATCATGATGAATTAAGTGGAGGAGCCCTTATTGACTTTAATAGAGCAGGAGTTCCATTAATAGAAATTGTATCAGAACCAGATTTTAGGTCAATTGAAGAAGTCGATGCATATTTGAAAAAATTAAAGTCAATTCTAGAATACATAGAAGTATCTGATTGTAAAATGCAAGAAGGTTCTTATAGAGCTGATGTCAATACATCATTACGTCCAAAAGGTTCTACAAAATTTGGAACACGTACAGAAATGAAAAACATGAACTCTTTTAGAAGTATAACTAGAGCACTTGATTATGAAATTGGTAGACAAGCCGAAATACTTGATAATGGTGGAATAGTTGAACAGGATACATTAAGATGGGATGAGGTATCTGGAAAGACATTCCCAATGAGAAATAAAGAAGATGCTCAAGACTATAGATATTTCCCAGAGCCTGATTTAGTTGCAATAAAACTATCTGATGAATATATAGATAATATCAAAAATACTTTACCAGAAATGCCAGAAAGTAGAAAACAAAGATATTTGAATGACTATAAATTATCAGAGAAAGATGCAGGAATAATAACATCTTCAAAATATTTATCAGACTTATTTGAAAAAGCTGGAGAAATAAGTGGAAACTATAAAGCTGTTAATAACTGGATTATTTCAGATATATCTAGGATATTAAATGAAATGGAAATGGACCCAATTGAAATTCCTTTTGATGCAAAACAATTAGCAAAATTGGTAATGCTAATTGATAAAGGAACAATTAGTTCAAGCATTGGAAAAAAAGTTTTAGCAGAATTATTTGAAAATCCTAGAGATCCAGAAGATATTATTAAAGAAAAAGGTTGGATACAAATATCAGATGAAGGTGCAATTAAAGAAATTGTACTTAAAATTATCGAAGCTAATCCTCAGTCAGTAGGAGACTATAAGGCAGGAAAGGATAGAGCTGTTGGTTTCTTAGTTGGACAAGCTATGAAAGAAACTAAAGGAAAGGCAAATCCACAAATGCTTAATAAGTTGTTTATTGAAGAATTAAAGAAATAAATAATTATTGATATATTAATATTTCTTGACAAAACATAGCTAGGGTTTAACAATCCGGGTCTTGTCTTAGAAATATTAATATATCAATTTTTTATACCCCTTGTTTTCTAATAAAATCAACAACAACACCACAAATAAAAAATTCTACTGCAATAGATAAACTAGATTGAAACAAAATAAAGCCAATATGAAAAAGTATGTTAGTACCTATAAAAATATATGTAAGCAAAATAATTGATGCAATAACCGCTAAAAGACCAGAAAACCAAAAGCCATATTTCATTATTTTAAAAATATTTTTATCTAAATCTTTAATACTCGAAAAAAGTTTTTGCATAAACAATCACCTCATATATCTATAATATCATCTAAAAAAGGTAAAATCAAAGGAAATAAAAACCAGATTATAGACAAAGAATAAAAATAGTGATAATATATAAATTATGAAAAAACGAGGAGGAAAAAATGGCAAAGGCAAAAACAATATTTGTATGTAGTGAATGTGGAAACGAATCACCTAAATGGCTAGGAAAATGTCCGGCATGTAATAGTTGGAACACATTTTATGAACAGAAAATTGATAAATATACTGAAACAAATAAGGCAGAAAAGAAAATCAATAATACACCAAAACCACTAAATACTTATGTAGGACAAGAATCAGATAGAACTTCAACAGGTTATATGGAATTAGATAGAGTTCTTGGAGGAGGGCTTGTTAAAGGTTCACTAATATTATTAGGTGGAGAGCCAGGAATAGGAAAATCAACACTTATTTTACAACTATGTGAAAAAGTACAAGGTGAAGGAAAAGTTTTATATGTATCAGGAGAAGAATCAGCAGAACAAATAAAATTAAGAGCAGATAGATTAGGTGTAAAAAATGATGATTTATTATTTCTTGGAGAAACTGATATAGATATTGTAAAAGAAGCAATAACAGAAATAAAACCAAAACTAGTAATAATAGATTCAATTCAAACAATGTACTCTGACGAAATATCAGCAGCTGCAGGAAGTGTTAGTCAAGTAAGAGAAATAACATCTCAAATTATGAGAACATGTAAAGCTGAGCAAATTACAACAGTAATTATAGGTCATGTAACTAAAGAAGGAAATATAGCCGGACCAAGAGTATTAGAACACATGGTAGATACAGTATTATATCTTGAAGGAGAAAGATATAATACATATAGAATTTTAAGAGCAGTAAAAAACAGATTTGGTTCAACAAATGAAATCGGAATGTTTGAGATGAAACAAGAAGGAATGTGTGAAGTAACAAATCCTTCAGATATTTTAATAACTGAAAGAGAGGATAACCCTTCTGGTTCATGTATTGTAGCAAGTATAGAAGGAACAAGACCAATATTAGTTGAAATACAAGCATTGACATCACAAACAGTATTTGGATTGCCAAAAAGAACTGCTAATGGTTTTGATTACAATAGGTTAGCTGTATTAATTGCAGTATTAGAAAAAAGAGCAGGGTTATCACTTGGAAGCCAAGATGTGTATTTAAACATTGCAGGTGGCCTAAAACTTTCAGAACCAGCAGTTGACTTAGGAATAATAGCAACAGTTGCATCAGCATATAAGAACAGTTCAATTCCACAAAATGTAGTTGTAATGGGCGAAGTTGGTCTTACAGGTGAAGTAAGAAGAATAAATTTAATAGAAAAAAGATTGAAAGAAGCCGAAAAATTGGGATTTAAGAAGTGTATTATACCAGAAAATAACAAAAAAAGCTTGAAAGATAACTATAAATTAGATATAATAGGTGTGAAAAACATAGGGGAAGCATTAAGAAACTTAGGAATAAAATAGAATAGCAGTAATCGAGGAGGGAAAACATATAAAATGAAAACCATTAAGGAAGACCCAATTGCGGAAATTCTAAAGAAAATTGCCCCAGGAACACCAATAAGAGAAGGACTAGATAACATATTAAAAGCGAGAACAGGAGCTTTATTATTAATAACAGATAAACAAGAAGTTATAGATACATTAGTAGATGGTGGGTTTGCAATAAATGAAGATTATTCTTCATCAAAATTATATGAATTAGCAAAAATGGATGGAGCAATAGTATTAAGCGGAGATATGAAAAGAATATTATTTGCTAATGCACAATTAATACCATCTTACCAAATTCCAACAGTAGAAACAGGAACAAGGCATAGAACAGCTGAAAGAACTGCAAAACAGACAGGTGAATTAGTAATAAGTATATCTCAAAGGAGAAATATTATAACAGTATTTAAAGAAAACTATAGATATATTCTAGAAGATACAGATATAGTTTTGAACCAAGCAAATCAAGCAGTTCGAACATTGGAAAAATATAAAAAAGTGTATGATAGTAAATTAAGTATTTTAAATGAATATGAATTTAATGATATTGTAACACTAGATAATGTTTTAACAGTTATACAAAGAGCTGAAATGGTAATGAGAATAGTAGATGAAATTAGAAAAAAGATATATGAACTTGGAGATGACGGAAGACTTGTAAGCATGCAACTTGAGGAATTAATAGGTGGCCTAGAAAAAGAAGAACTTCAGTTAATAAAAGATTATTTAGTAAAAGAAATTCCTCCAGAAGAAGTGCTAGAACAATTAGAGGTATTAGACCATGAAGAATTAATGAAGCCTCAGACAATCGCAAAAATTTTAGGCTATGATAGTTTTGAAAATTTCGAAGAACTTGCAGTTTATCCACGAGGATATAGAATTTTAAACAAAGTTCCAAGAATGCCAAGCAGTATCGTAGATAATCTAGTAAAATCATTTAAATCATTTCAACATATATTAGTAGCTGAAATAACAGATTTAGATAAAGTTGAAGGAATTGGAGAAGTTAGAGCAGGAGCAATAAAACAATATTTAAGAAAAATGCAGGAACAATTTGCATTTGACAATATTTTAATGTAAGAAAAGGAGAAAAGAAAATGAAAAAAGCATCAAATATAATAACAATAATAGCATTAATAATTATTATAGTTCTTATAGGAACTGTATCATATGGATATTATAAAAATGCAACAATGGAAGTGAAAAATCCAATTGTTACAATGGAAGTACAAGATTATGGTACAATAAAATTAGAATTATATCCAGAAATGGCACCAGAAACAGTAGCTAATTTTATAGCATTAGCACAAAATGGATTTTATGATGGACTAAAATTCCACAGAGTAGTAAAAGACTTTATGATTCAAGGTGGAGATAAAAATGGAGATGGGACAGGTTCTCCAAGTTTAAGTGATTTAGGAATAGAGGTTAGTGAAGATGAAGATAGAGAATATTGCATAAAAGGTGAATTTCTATCTAATGGATTTAATGATAATACATTGAAACATGAAGAAGGAGTTATCTCTATGGCAAGAGGAGATTATACATCATATTCATCATCACTTACTACAGAGAGCTATAACTCAGCTGGTTCACAATTCTTTATAATGACAGCAGATAATAGTGCATTAGATGGATTATATGCACCATTTGGAAAAGTTATAGAAGGAATGGATGTTGTTCATGCAATAGAAAATGTTCAAGTTACAACTTCTGGTAGTGAAGAAAGTACAAGTGAAGATTCATCAAGTAGTAGTGAAGAAGCAAGTACACCAGTTAATGATGTTATAATTTCAAAAGTTACAGTTGAAACATATGGTGTTGATTATGGAAAACCAGAAACATTAGAAGTATGGGATTATTATAGTTGGTTATATCAAACATATGGAATAGATTTAAATCAATATCAATAAACAATTAGCAATTGGTGCCGGTTCTCTTTTGCCATTTTGGCAATTGGTGCCGGTTCTCTTTTGCCATTTTGGCAATTGGTGCCGGTTCTTTTTTGCCATTTTTGCAAAAAATAAAAATCGCTTTTTATGGCGATTTTTATTTAACTATAGTATTTAATTTTTTTGATAAACTAGATTTCTTTCTAGAAGCTGTATTTTTTACAATAACACCTTTAGTGCAAGCTTGATCTATTTTCTTTGTAGCTTCAGAAAGTAAAGCTTTAGCTTCTTCTACGTTACCAGAAGCAACAGCTTCTTCGAATTTTTTAACTGCTGTTTTATATGCTGTTTTAATCATATTATTTTCTAAAGTTTTTTTCTCAATTATTTTAACTCTCTTTTTTGCTGACTTAATATTTGGCATTTATGATGCACCTCCTCTTAGTAAAATAAACTATAACGCATATCATTATAACATACAAAATGGCATTTGACAAGACTTGAGCATGAAAATTATTTCTTTTTTTATGATTAATTTATGATAATGTCCTAAATAATAACCTTAGAAAATGTCCC
>ERZ1643249.781-NODE-781-length-34077-cov-6.005408_pt1 | contig 34077 bp, 30 predicted proteins | sample MGYA00579263_ERZ1643249 | MGnify/ENA primary metagenome ERZ1643249 (study PRJEB29033, sample SAMEA4952264) | chicken gut metagenome | biome: Broiler Chicken; feature: Gastrointestinal Tract; material: Caecum | place: Ireland | collected 2018 | study: Broiler...
CGCATCGCCAAAAATGAGCATCGGTTCGTATTTTGTTCATTCTTTTTTGCTGTATTTCCGAAAGAAGTGTGATATAATAAGGAAAATATCGGGCAAAAATGCAGAAGGCTGTATCGTATATTATGACAAAATCCTTACACAGGAGGTCCTCGCGTGGATAAATACAGACGACTTGTATCAAATACCGTAGTTTTTGCAATTGGAACCTTTAGCTCAAAAGTGCTTGTCTTTCTTTTGATGCCCCTCTATACGTGGGCGCTTTCGCCCGATCAATACGCCGTGACCGATCTGATCGTGCAGACTGGCAACCTGCTTCTGCCGCTGGTCACATTGGGGATTGTCAACGCAGTCATCCGATTCGGCCTTGATAAGAGCGTGCGCAAAAGCGACGTACTGACGTCAGGCTTTTTGACCCTTGGTATCGGTTTTGTGGTGCTGCTTCTATTTTGGCCCTTGATTTCTAAAATTTCTATTATTTCCGGAAACACATTTCTTGTTTATCTATTTGTTTTGACCTCCTCGCTTCGTTCGATCTGCTCCAACTTCGTACGGGCGCGCGGATATGTCCGTCTGTATGCGCTTGATGGGATTCTGAGCACGATTACCACGATTTTGTTCAATGTCCTCTTTTTAGTGGTATTCCATTTTGGGGTAATCGGATATGTTATGGCAACGGTCTGTTCCGATCTTCTTTCGGCAATTTTTTTGTTCTTGGTTGCAGGCCTGCGCAAGTACTTCCATATCCGCGGGATCGATAAAAAACTATGGAAAGAAATGATTCTGTACTCTCTCCCGCTGATACCGAATACCATCTGCTGGTGGATTACCAATGTGTCCGACCGATATATCGTGACGTATATGCTGGGGCATACCGCAGACGGCTTATACGCCGTCTCTTATAAGCTGCCGACTATCATCTCATTGTTTTCCACAATCTTTATGAATGCATGGCAGATTTCCGCCGTCACAGAAGAAAAAGGGCGAAGCAAATTCTTTACCCAGATTTTCCGTTCTTACAGCGCGCTTATTTTTATGGTGGGCGCATGCATTATTCCGTTTTCCAAAATACTGGTATCGCTTCTCGCACAGGACAGCTATTACGAAGCGTGGAAATACATCCCCTTTCTTGTTATGGCAACTGTCTTTAATTGTTTTGGCACTTTTATCGGCAGCGTTTATACAGTGGAGAAAAAGAGCGTCCTTTCCTTCCTCACCATTTCAGCGGGTGCGGTTTTAAATATTGTACTGAATCTTTTGCTCATACCTTTATGGGGAGTGAACGGAGCGGCATTTTCCACTTTTGTAAGCTATCTTTTGGTTTTTATCCTGCGCTTTATCACGTCAATCCGTTTTATCCGGATTCGGATCCCCTTTGTTCGTTTTACAGCCAGTACGCTGATTCTTGGGGTGCAGGCGCTGGTCATGATTTTTGAAGTACCGGGATGGATTGCATTTGAAGTTATATTGACAGCTCTGCTATTCGCCCTGAACTTAAAAGAACTGATACAAGCGGCATTCAAATTGCTGCGGCGGGTTTAATCCCGATTTTTGGAGGAGTGAAAAATGGAACAATCCAACTATACGCTGCTGTGCGACTTCTATGAATTGACGATGGGAAACGCTTATTTTGAAAACGGGATGGGAGACAGACGGGTCTATTTCGATCTGTTTTTCCGCAATGTCCCAGACGGCGGAGGCTTTGCTATCGCAGCCGGACTTGAACAAGTGGTCCAGTATATCAAAAACCTGCACTTTTCTGAAAGTGACATTGCCTTTCTCCGGAAGAAAAAAATTTTCTCGGAGGCGTTTTTATCCTCGCTTCGTGATTTCCGCTTTACAGGGGACCTTTACGCTGTCCCTGAAGGCACGCCGGTGTTCCCGCATGAACCGATTTTAACGGTTTGTGCGCCGGCGATTGAGGCGCAGCTTATAGAAACGTTTCTTCTGCTATCCATCAACCACCAATCTCTGATTGCCACTAAAGCAAACCGCATTGTCCGTGCAGCCAAGGGACGCCCGGTTTCCGAATTCGGTTCAAGACGCGCGCAAGGAGCCGACGGCGCAGTTTTGGGTGCGCGCGCGGCATATATCGCCGGATGCGCCGGAACTGCCTGCACACTTACCGACCGCGTTTACGGGGTTCCGGCAGGCGGCACAATGGCTCATTCGTGGGTGCAGATGTTTGACAGCGAGTTAGACGCATTCCGTACCTATTGTAAGATCTACCCACACAATGCAACGCTTCTGGTCGATACGTACCATGTCCTAAAAAGCGGTGTTCCCAATGCCATCCGTGCTTTTCAGGAAATCCTGCTTCCGCAGGGAATAGAGGAGTGCGCAATCCGGATCGATTCCGGAGACATCACATATCTCTCGAAAAAAGCAAGGAAAATGTTAGATGAAGCCGGGCTGACAAAATGTAAAATCGTTGCATCCAACTCATTGGACGAGCATATCATTGAAACCCTTTTGGAGCAAGGGGCACAGATCGATTCATTTGGTGTTGGCGAACGCCTGATTACTTCAAAAAGCGAGCCGGTTTTCGGCGGTGCATACGAACTGTGCGCAGGAGAGGATGAGCAGGGCAGAATTATTCCTAAAATTAAAATCAGCGAAAATACCACAAAAATTACGACGCCGCATTTTAAAAAGGTATACCGTTTATATGAAAAAGAGAGCGGTAAAGCAATCGCCGACCAACTCTGTGTCTATGATGAAACTCTTGACGAAACCAAGCCGCTTGAGTTGTTTGATCCGGAGGCAACATGGAAACGCAAGCTCGTGACAGACTTTACTGCGCGGGAACTGCTGGTTCCGGTTTTCCGTAACGGCGAATGCGTTTATGATCTTCCGGATATTGAAACAATCCGGAATTACTGCGCCGAGCAGATCGACCTTTTATGGGATGAAGTCAAACGATTTGAAAACCCGCACACATACTACGTCGATCTTTCCCAAAAACTATGGGATATTAAAGACCGCCTGCTGAAAGAAAGGGCATAACAATATAACGATTCGTAATATTCACCTACTCTTTTCCTTTGTGTAATTTTAAGGCACAAGCAGCGTGGAACGAAAAATGGATTCAAGCAGTCAAAAAGGTTTGCTGCCTGCTAACGACAGGCAGCAAACCTTTTCACTTTGTTTTGATCTGATACCGCTGATGTAATGAAAACGGCCAACATCCCTATTGACATCATCTAAGATCAATCGCAAAACGCTTTTCGGTTTTATCTCATTGCTTTCCTGTCTCTATTGGCATAGCGGCATATTACCTGCCGCACCTAAAATCAGGGGAATTTCTTCTGTTTTATATGTGAATTTTCAGAATCGCAACACAAGTGACGTGATTCTGTGTTATAATAGTAAAAGATTTTGGCGTGCCGATATGGGGAGGGATTTTATGCCGGCTGTAAAAGACAGCGAACTTTTAAAACAACTCAAAAACGGTGTACCCTCCGGCGCTTATTATTTGTATGGGCCGGAAACCGCCTTCTCCCTTTCCGCGTTAAAACGGATGGAACAGCGTGCAGATACCGGCTCTTTCGACACTTTTAACCGAATCCGTTTCGACGGCGCCAAACTTGATATTGATGCCCTTGCAGAAGCTTGTGACGCTCTGCCCATGATGGCTGCACAAAAGTGTGTCGTTATACGGGACTTAAATGCAGACAAGCTGTCCACAGGCACGCTGGAGCGTCTGATTTCGATAATAAAAGACCTTTCTGAGAGTACCGTACTGATTATATGCAATACGGTTGAGCAGTTTGATTCCAAAAAGATTTCATCCAAAAATAAAAAATTGATGGATGCATTTAAAAAGCACGGCACCCTTTGTGAATTTGCCCATAAAGACCGTACGACCCTTAAACGCGCTTTATGCGAACGTGCAGCTAAGCAATATATCTCTCTTGATATGGCAACAGCTGATTGGCTTGTTGAGCGCTGCGGGACGGATTATGCATCACTGATTCATGAAATAGATAAGCTCTGCGCTTATGTCCGCAGCGGGGAAATTACGAAACAGGATATCGATTTATGCTGTATCCCATCTATTGAATCCAGCGCTTTTGATCTTGCGAAAAGCGTTCTTAGTGCCAATTACGACCGTGCGTTTTCTATTTTGGACAATCTTTTCTTTTTGCGTCAGGAGCCGGTCGCGATTCTCGGCGCATTATCCATGACTTTTGCAGACCTATACCGCGCGAAGTGCGCCCTTGCTGCCGGAGTCACCGCTGATCAGACAGCTTCGGATTTCTCTTATCCGAAAAACCGGCTTTTTGCCGTAAAAAATGCCAGGCGGGACGCTGCGCGCTTTTCGTCTGCCCAAATCCGCGGCTGTATCCATGCGCTGTACCGCGCGGATCTCGCTTTAAAATCCTCTCGGACGCCGCCCCGCCTCGTTTTGGAACAAATGCTGGGCGAGATGCGGCTTGTATCTTCAAACGTATAGGCAGGGAAAATTTTGGACAAAATAAAAATAGACCGCGTCGTCATTGTAGAAGGGAAATACGATCAAATCAAGCTTTCCTCTCTCATCGACGGCGTTATAATCCGAACAGATGGTTTCCGCATCTACAAAGATAAAGAAAAAGCGGCGCTTATCCGTACCCTTGGCAGGCAGAAAGGGCTGCTGGTCCTTACAGACTCCGATCACGCCGGTTTTAAACTGCGTGGATATATCCGTTCTATTGCAAAAGATGCTGATATTGTACAGGTATACATTCCGCAGATCAAAGGCAAAGAACACCGCAAGGAGAAGCCAGGAAAAGAAAACCTTTTAGGTGTAGAAGGTATAGATGCAAAGACGCTTTATACGCTTTTAAAAAATGCTGGTGTTTCCGCAGAAAGAAAAAGCGGATGTGAAGGGCAGCGCATTACAAAACTTGACTTTTTTTCCGACGGTTTTTCCGGAGGGAAGTACGCCGCTCAAAAACGCCAGATGCTTTTAGCGCATCTGGGCCTGCCTGCCTATCTCACGTCTAACGCCTTGTTGGAGATCATCAACAACATCATGACATATGAACAATACCGCGCATACTGCGACCAAATAAAGGAGACATAAACGTATGGTTTTTTCGAGCATGACTTTCCTTTTCGGCTTTTTGCCGATTGTCCTTCTCATCTATTACATCGTCCCTCAGCGTATAAAAAATTTAGTCATTATGATATCCGGCCTTTTGTTCTACGCTTGGGGAGAGCCGGTTTATGTGCTTGTCATGCTGCTTACCATTGCTATTGATTACGGCGCAGGTATGCTGATGGAACGGTTTGACGGGAATCAAAAACGACGGCTGGCCGTTATGATCACCGCAGTTGTGTTAAACCTGCTGTTTTTAGGCGTATTTAAATACAGTTCCTTTGTCGTACAAAATTTAAATTCGTTGTTTCAAACGAACATCCCGGATCCGCAGCTTCCACTGCCAATCGGTATTTCTTTTTATACTTTTCAGGCAATGTCCTATGTCATCGATTTGTATCGGCGTGAAATCCGGGTTCAAAAAAGCTTTGTAAATTTCGCCGGTTATGTTACCTTGTTCCCACAACTGATTGCAGGGCCCATTGTCCGTTACAGCGATGTAGAAGCACAGATTAACGAACGCGAAATTTCTACACGGAAAATTGGCGACGGCATCAGCATTTTTATCCGCGGCCTCGCAAAAAAAGTTTTGCTTGCCAACACGATCGGCGCAATCTGGACTACAGTCAAGGCCATGGATTACAGCACGCTGCCCGCTGCGACTGCGTGGATCGGTATTTTGGCTTTTACCTTCCAAATTTATTATGATTTTTCCGGCTATTCCGATATGGCGATCGGGCTTGGCAAAATGCTTGGCTTTGAATTTCCACAAAACTTTGACCACCCCTATCTATCTAAGAGTATCACTGAATTTTGGCGCAGATGGCATATGACGCTCGGCTCATGGTTCCGCTCTTACGTCTACATCCCTATGGGCGGTAACCGTGTTGGAAAATGGGGATTGGTTCGCAACATTTTGGTTGTTTGGATGCTGACCGGCCTTTGGCACGGCGCCAGCTGGAACTTTGTTTTCTGGGGACTGTATTTCGGTATCATCCTATTAATCGAAAAACTCTTTTTGGGGAAACTCATACAAAAGCTTCCCCGGATTCTGCAATGGCTGTATGCTTTTCTGCTTGTCGTATTCGGCTGGGTACTATTTGAGATGGACAGCCTGCCTGCAATCGGAGGGTTCTTCTCCGCAATGTTTGGCTTAAACGGAGCCGGATTCGGAAACAAGGAATCCATTTATCTTCTTCTTTCAAACGCTGTGGTCATCCTGCTGGCGGCAGTATGCTCTACCATGCTTCCGCGCCGCCTTTTCGGCTGGTGCCGCAGGAAATGGCAGATCGGTGCAAATGGAGTCCGTCTCACTACAGAACTGGTGCTGTTTTTCGTCTGCATCTGCTATCTGGTGACTTCAACATACAATCCATTTTTGTATTTTAATTTCTAAACAACAGAGAAAAGGAGCGCGGCTTTAAATGCTTTCTAAAAAAATCCTGACCGCAGTATTTTTTGCTGTGATCATTCTTTTTCCTGCGGTAACGCTGTTTTTGCCAAAACAAAATTTCTCAGAGCTTGAGAATCGTTCTCTTGCAACTGCTCCGACGTTTTCCCTACAAAGCATAACCGATAAATCATTTATGGATCAAACGGAAACATACCTTGCGGACCATATCGTCCTGCGGGAACAGATTGCAAAAGCTAAAACCGCACTTGATCTTCTTTCTGGGAAACGGGAAATCGGCGGCGTATATGTCTGTGACGATATGTTAGTCGAACATATATCCCAGCCTGACGCAGATATTACAGCCAGCAATGCGCAGGCAATCAATGCATTTGCTCAAAAATATGCCGGCACCATGCAGACTACCGTTATGCTGGTTCCGACAGCCGAAGCTGTATATCCGCAAAAGCTCCCGGCCTTTGCACCGCATATTGACCAAACAGAATACATCCGCTCTTTTTACGACCAATTGGACAACGTCAATACGGTTGATGCCTATACGGTGCTAACCGCACATCAAAAGGAATATATTTTCTACCGCACAGACCACCATTGGACAAGCTACGGCGCATATTTAGGATATACCGCCCTTGCAAAACCATTGGGATTTAAAGCTGCCACCGCAGATATGTTTAACATCGAACATGTTTCCCATGACTTTCTCGGCACCTTATATTCAAAAGCGCTCTGCGGTGAAAAAATGGCGGATTCCATCGACTTGTACACATATTCTCAGGGGGATCCCGTAACAGACGTCATTCGATACAGCGGGAAGAATAAGCAGACATACTCCTCTATTTTTTTCCGAGAAAATTTAGAGGGGAAAGATAAATATACTGTCTTTCTTGGTCAAAACAACGGTCTTGTCCGTATTCAGACAAATGTGGACAACGGCAAAAAACTGCTCGTATTTAAAGATAGTTTTGCCAACGCCGCAATGCAGTTTTTGACGCTGCATTACGAAGAGATTGCCGTTGTAGATTTACGGTATTTGAACGTGCCGCTTTCAGACTATCTGGATCTTTCGGAATATGACCAAGCGCTTTTCTTATATAATGTAGGGACATTCACCAGCGATACAAGCCTTAGGAAAGTGACAACATACTGAAAGGGTGTACAAAATGAAATGGAAAAAACGCATGATTTCGGCAGCGGCAGCGGCCATTGCTGTTTTGATGTGTGCATGCAGCGTATCCGAAAATGTCACCAATCCATCCGCACCAGACGTGTCCGAGCCGGAAGAAACGGTGTATTACAATCCGCTGACAGGCACAGCCGGTTATGATGAGTCCGCACGTTTAAACCGGCCGGTAGCTGTAATGGTCAACAACATCGAGCAGTCCCTTCCGCAGCGCGGTATCAGCAAAGCCGATATCGTCTATGAAATGCCGGTAGAAGGCGGTATTACGCGTTTGATGGCTGTTTTTTCAGACTATCATAACCTTCCGGAGATCGGATCTATTCGATCTGCCCGGCACGACTATGTCGAATTGCTTCTTCCCCTCGATGCAATTTATTTGCATTTTGGAGGAAGCGAAGCGGCCAAAAAGGCCATTTCCCAATTTGAAGTCGATGATATTGACGGTCTGGTATTTTCCAATACGGCTTTTCGTTTTGACAAGGAGCGCGCAAAAAGCAAAGCGCGCGAGCACTGCTATTATTCGGACGCCGCCCTTTTGGAAGCGGGAATTGAGAAAGCTGATATTCGTACAGAGCTGTCCGAGCCTCTCCCTTCCCTTTTTACATTCCGTGAGGACGCCGCCGTTTCCATGACACAGTCGGCAGTGTCGGTTATCGCACCAATGTCCGGTATTTGCACGGCCTCTTTTACATATGATCCGGCTTCCGGCTTATATCAAAAAGCCCAGTACGGAGATGACCATATCGACGAAACCACAGGAAAAGCCGTAGCCGTCCAAAATGTCTTTTTAATGTATACTGATGTGGATTTAATGCAGGACGGCCTGCACAAGGAAATCGATCTGTCTGAAGGGCACGGCTATTATTTTACATGCGGGAAAATGCAGCCGGTTACCTTTAAGAAAGACGGGGAAGACAGCCTTCTTCAAGTTTATACAGAAGACGGCGCTGTTTGTACCGTAACGCCGGGGCAGACATGGTTTTGCGTCATTCCTTCTGAATTCGAATCAAAACTCAGTATAAGCGGAGCAGAATCCGAATAGATATTCCTGCTTTCCATAAAACAGGAGTAATGCAATCAGAGAAAAATATTACGTGCTGCCTCCTGCGATGTTGGTTCGCTTTTGCAGTTAATGTACTTGCTGCTCATTATGTTCTCTTTGTTTTGTAATATTTTTGAATTTGACCGCCAAGGAATTTTCCATATCACGGCTGCGCTGAAGTAAAGCGAAAAAATTATATGGAGAAAACGGATGAAAAAAGTTGTCAAAAGCATTATTCGACTTCTAATAGAAATCGTAGCTGTAACCGCTTTGATAATCGGGGTTCGAATCCTTACAGACGGTATGTACCTTTTTGGATTACCTGATTTGAAAGAGGTTCAATCCGTTAGCATCTTATATCCAAGTGTTGCAGAAGAAGCAAAAGAAATTTCGAGTGACGAAGACTTAGAGACGGCGTTAAAATTAACGGGCTTTTTGAAATATGATATATTTCAAAAGGCAGATGACAGCGCAGAACCTTTGATTACGATTACATATTATTTAAAAGACGGAACAAATAAGGCGATCTCGGCCAATGATACTACTGTCTGGTGGAACGGGAAAGCCTATGCGATCAAAGACCAAGAAATGTTTATAAACTTGACGGAAGGGATTTTCTTCTTAGGAGACTGATAGCCAAAGCAAAAAAGGGGAAAATCATTATAGATATAGAAGAACAAAAAGTAGTTTTGCATACGATTCCGTCTTGACTGATATAATTTCTATTTATCGCTGGTCATCCAACTGTTTAAATATGCAGCACATCCAAAAAATCTTATCCCAATCACGCGCACCATTTACGATCAAACTGTTCGTTTCACCGAAAACGTTATGCGGCTTTTTCGATTAGACCGAGATTGCCTTTTCTCAAATGGTTGGCTGCACAAGGTCGCCAGCGCATATTTCCTGCTGTGTTACAACGGCCGATAAATTGGCGGTTACCAACGACAAAAAATTAATCATCGTGTTGATTTCACGCTGATCCATATTGGCCGCTAAGAAAGCGGACAAAGCTGAGGCTGCCGCAAAAACCTGTTCCGGGCTTGCAGGGCAAGTGCGGATTTGATTCTTCGTATCCGCTTCTTTCCTATCACTGCCCGGCACCTTGCCGGTGGCAGATCCGGATCTTTCATCTGGTTTTTCCAATGCGGTTCCCTCCATTTACTGCGGCGCGTCGTTGACAGCCGGGCTGAGCATGTTATAATAGTGAAAAAACCTTGTATGCAATACGGCTTTTTCGCTCACAGGAAAAGCCGAAGAAAGGAATAATATGGCTGTTTTGATTACTGGCGGCGCCGGATATATCGGCGCCCATACTGCTGTAGAATTGCTGCAAAACAATGAAGACATTGTTATTGTCGATAATTTTGTAAACTCCAAACCCGAAGTTTTAAATACGATTCGGCAAATCACGGGACGGGACTTTCCATTCTATGAGGCGGACTTGCTTGATCGTGACGCGATAGATCGCATCTTTTCTGAAAATGAAATCGACACGGTCATTCACTTTGCTGGTTTGAAAGCTGTCGGGGAATCTGTCCAAAAACCGCTTGCATATTATCATAATAACATTACCGGTACGCTGGTTTTGTGTGAGTGTATGCAGGCGCACAATGTCAAGCGCATGGTGTTCAGCTCTTCTGCAACTGTTTATGGCAGTCCGCAATACGTCCCTATTGATGAAAATCATCCCCTTTCGACTACCAATCCCTATGGTACGACCAAATTGTTTTTAGAACGGATCCTTTCCGACCTTGCTTGTGCGGATCCATCCTGGAGCGTCATTCTGCTCCGTTATTTTAATCCAATTGGCGCACACAAATCCGGCCTGCTTGGCGAAGATCCCAACGGCATTCCAAACAATCTGCTTCCTTATGTATCACAGGTTGCCGCCGGCATCCTTAAAGAAGTCAACGTCTTCGGCAGCGATTATCCCACGCCCGACGGCACCGGCGTACGGGATTATATTCATGTTGTGGATCTTGCACGGGGCCATATTAAAGCACTACAGAAAGCCCGCAATTCAGAAGGCGTGCGGGTATATAATTTAGGTACTGGTCATGGATATTCCGTTTTGCAGATCATCCATGCTTTTGAAAAGGCGTGCGGGCATGCGATCCCCTATCGTATTGCGCCGCGACGTCCGGGCGATATCGCCGAATGCTATGCCGATCCGTCCAAAGCAGAAAAAGAGCTCCACTTCCGAGCAGAATACGGCTTAGAGGATATGTGTGCAGATGGCTGGCGTTTTGCCCAAACGCGGTACTTGGGTAAAGGAGATTGACTATGGCGAAACAGACAAAACAAACCACACCGGTTTACTACAAAATGACCGGTACTTCTCTTTACGGTAAATTTGCAACGATTTTGCTCACGGATACCGCGCTGGAATTCCACACCACGTCAACATTTCTTTTTATTCTGACTGCATGGCTGTTTGCCTGTGCGGGCTTTGTAATCGGCGTATTTACCGGCGTCTATATTCTGTTTTTTTTCCTGCCGATCCTCTGCGGTATTATGGGGGCTGTCCTCGTATGGAAATGCTATGTGGGAAAACTAAAGGAGCGGTATGCTTACAATGATATTACAAGCTTTGTTTTGAGCGGCGCAGATTGTACCATTAATACCAAAGACAACAAAATGTATACCATCCGCATGCTTCCCAAAAGGCAATACAAATTAATGGACGCACTGCGCGGTATTTTGGAGGCGCAGACCCCATTTTTCCTGCAGCAGGACGGGAACTATTACCGGATAAAATCAAAAAAGGATGCCAAACCCCATCAAGGTGCGTAAGCCTGCAATACGGCTGATACCCTGTTTTTTCGCTGCAAAGATACATCGTTTTTAAAAAATGCAGCGGGTTGTAAAACGCAACCCGCTGCATTTTTTGCAATTCTACAGGAACAACCCTAAAACAAATTTCTTCTTGGCGGCTCCCGCCATCGCTATACCTACTCTATGGGGTAAGCTTTGTAATCCTCCTGATTCCAAGAGAAGGACCGGACAAAAATTGTATACCAACCAGCGCCCCGGTTCCTGCAATTTGTCGGGGAACCGCAACAAAAGCAATCCAGTGTGCAATATCACAAGTACCGATTACAGGCGTTCCGCATTTCAATAATATATATACGTCTGTTTCTGTTTTGTGCAAAGCAGAAACAGCATACTTTACCGATCCGCTGGTCGCCTTGATGTAGAAAACAGCAAGACGGTTTTCTTCAAAAAAAGCTTTATCAAACCGTGACGCGACCTCGAAAAGGGCTGGGTTTGTTCCATATCCCTCATTTACGATAAAACACGGCGATGCATCCCTTAAAAACTGTGTCAGTGCATCCTGCGACGAAAAACACAAAACAGGCCAATCACCGCAATACATCATACCTGTACGATGGGCGTACTGCCGCATAAACGCTTTGGCATCTGTGCGAGGCGGCACCGTCCGGAGAAAAACAGCAGGTACGCTCTCAGCTGTATCATGCGTCCTAATAGTCGGCACCTTTTCTGCTCTATTTTTCAAGGCTGTTTTCCCGATCTATCAGCGCCTTCGCCTTCAAAACAGCTGCTATCGTTTTTCCATCAGTCAATCTGTTGTCCATGATCATATCATAAATCGCATGCAAAGAATATGTTTCTACATCAAGAAATTCATCATCATCCAAATGCTGTTGTGTTGCAACCAGCCCTCTTGCCAGATACATGTGTATCACTTCCAAATCATATGCAACAGAAGGCCGAAATTCCCCCATATAGATAAGTTCGGACGCTTTCATTCCGATTTCCTCTTCCAATTCACGGTTCGCCGCATCCACCGGCTGCTCTCCTGCATCCAGCTTACCCGCCGGAATTTCAAGCACTGCTTCCCCAAAAGGGTAGCGGTACTGGCGCACCATATATGTCGTTCCATCCGGCATAACCGGTACCACACACACTGCACCGACATGCTCAATCACTTCGCGCAGTGCCTCTCTTCCATTGGGTAAAAGCACAGTATCTACACGAAGATTCACGATTTTCCCCTCGTAAATCCGTTTACTTTGGATTTGTTTCTCTTCCAGTGGCATCGTATTCATAATACAAAGCTCCTTTAAAGCATTACTATATTGCCATCATAACGCATTCCGCTTTTTTTTTCAAGCGTTTGCTTCAATATCATTTTACAGTATGCGGAAATTATCCTTTGTTTTTGATATCAAGCGTATGTTGATAGATTGCCTCTATTCGGAAACATTGCACAGAAAAGCTTGATGATCTGTCCTTTCTATGCTATACTAAATTTATCAAAACGACGGGAGATGACTCAGTGTGACAGGCTACTACCCCTATCAATATACGGCGCCGAATGCAACTGCGGATTTTATGCTGCCGATCCCTTTTATGACGGTTTTTGATTCCATGGCAGCTATTCAGGCCAAAACGGGAAATATTGCTGGATTCCATATTGAGTCGGTTGATCGGATGCGTTATCAAATCTGGTTGTCTACCGGCGTCAATGCATATAGCTGGGGCGAATATGTCAACATCAATTTTTTTGAGCCACAGCCCGGCATGACGCGCATTATTATTGAATCCCGTCCAAGAGGGCCGCAGCAGGCCGCTTATCAGGTACACCAATACAACGTAAACACGGTTTATTCTTATATTATTGCAATGTTCAGTCAACCGCCGGTATATTAAGAATTTTCAAACAAAACAAAAGCATCAATCTTTACATATACGCCACCTTGCCATGCAGTACACTAAACTGTAGCAAGGTGGTCTTTCTCATTTAAAGAAAAGCAAAAACACAATACGCAAATATCTCTCAAACCTATTACAGATCCGCAAACCTTAAATATGGTAAAAATATCACAGACAAAGCTGTAGACAACGAAATAAAGAGGTGCAGTACAGCCATCACAGCTTTATACCTTGACGCCTATTGGCCCTATATTGATGCTATTTTTCCCCAGCAACTATCTAAGTAAGGCGATATCTCAACCACAGAGAAAAAACGATTCGGCTCGAACTACAAACAGAACACACTATTAGATTTCGTTTTGACAACGGAAAAATGAAAATTCACTTAAGACTTCTGCTTCCGATAGCGGCTGGGGCTCATACCGTAGGCTTTCTTAAATGCATTTGAGAAGTGTTCCGGCGAAGAGAAGTCCAATGCTTCAGAGATTTCCGCGATATGCCGGCGGCTGTCTTGCAGCATTGCTACAGCAGCGGAAAGCCGCGCTTCTTGTTTCTTCTGTCGAAACGTACTTCCGTAATAGTTTTTTAACAACCGCTGGGTTTGGCGCGGGCTGAACTGCAGTTGTTCGGCAAGAGCTTGCAGCGTTAGCGTACGGTATTCATACAGAAAGCACTCTTCGATAATAAAAGTGGATTGGCTCGCACTTCCGGAACAGGCATGATGCGGGATAACCCGCCCTTCCGCCTCATAGCTTCGGATCAGCCAAAGAATAAGCTGGCTAAGCAGCAGCTTCACCTGAAGCAGATAACCGGTACGGCCTTGTGTAAATTCCCGAAAAATACGCTGAAAAATGCTGCGGATTTCCCCGTCATCCTTTCCGAACCAAAAACGCGTATTGCAGAAAGCGCGCGAAACGGGAGAATCCAATTTGCCGCGGCTTTCTACACATAGATAGACGCAGTATTCCTGCATGGGCTCCTCCGCATCAGGAAGCTGTGCATGAAGGACATGCGGACCAGTAACAAAAACCGAATCCGGTTCAACTGCATAACGATCATGCTCCGTCTGAAGCGTTCCCCGTCCAGCAGATATAAAGTGGATCTCATAACATCCCGTTGCATGCTTATGCGCAGGCATTGCCTGCAAAAAAGGTGCGGAAATGATGTTGACCGCCCATACCGACATATCCTCCAGCATGAACGGCGCATTTAGACTGTACTGCGTCGGCATTCGCACTTCTCCTTTCATGTGATCCCAAATAGCCATTGGCCTGCGGTATGTTTGATTTATCCCTTAGAGTGTTCCTAGTACGACAGAGACGCCTTTGTGTTTTGTCGTATGGTGCTTTCAAGTGTAGCATGGGTGGCAGCATATGTCCAGAAAAACCTGCAAAAAGGCGACAAAACTTGCGTAGAATTGACAGATTCTTTTCTTGAAAGTCCTGAACTGTCTGTTGTAATGTGGGAAGAAAGATTCCTGCGAAGGAGGAAAACAATATGTACGACATGGCAACAGCTCTGCAAAATATTAATGAAGTGATTGCAAAAGGCTCATATGCGGATACATGGGAGTCGCTGTCAAACTGGAAGCCGCCAGCGTGGTATCGAAATTCTAAATTCGGTATTTTTATTCATTGGGGTGTTTATAGTGTGCCAGCCTTTGAAAACGAATGGTATCCACGCAACATGTACATTAAAGGCTCGACGGCATTTGAACACCACCTCAAAACGTATGGTGCGCACAAAAATTTCGGTTATAAGGATTTTATCCCACTTTTCAAAGCAGAACAGTTTGATCCCGCTGCATGGGCTGCACTGTTCAAGCGGGCAGGAGCTCGGTACGTAGTCCCCGTAGCGGAACATCATGATGGATTCCAAATGTATAAGTCTGACCTGTCCCGCTGGAACGCCTCTGAAATGGGGCCTAAACGGGATGTTGTCGGCGAACTGAAGGCTGCGGTTGAGGCGCAGGGGATGGCGTTGGGCGTCTCCTCCCATCGCATTGAGCATTGGTTTTTTATGGGACACGGCAAAGATTTTGAAAGCGACATCCCACAATATCCAGATCGGGATGACCTATATTGGCCCTCGATGCCGTCACCTGAAAATAATGACGACGTATTCGGCACACCCAGCCCGGATGAAGAATTTCTAAACGACTGGCTGGTACGTACATGCGAATTGATCGACCGTTACCGCCCGCGCATCCTCTATTTTGACTGGTGGATCCAACACGTAAAAGCAAAACCGTATCTCAAAAAGATAGCAGCCTTCTATTATAACCGGGCCGCTGAATGGGGGATGGAAGTTGCCATCAATTATAAGCACGATGCGTTTTTATTCGGTACGGCGATACCTGACATTGAGCGCGGGCAAATGGCGGACATCAAGCCGTATTTCTGGCAGACTGACACGGCGATAGCGTTAAATTCCTGGTGTTACACTGAAAACAATGATTTCCGGCCGGCGACAGATATCCTGTGCGATCTTGTGGATATTGTCAGCAAAAACGGCTGCCTGCTGCTCAATGTCGGGCCAAAGGCAGATGGCACGATTTCCAACGAGGACACCGCAGTGCTCACGGCAATTGGAGACTGGATGTCTGTGAACGGTGAGGCCATCTACGACACGCATGTCTGGAAGACATTTGGTGAAGGCCCCACGAAAGTCCAAGACGGCCATTTCTCAGATGCCATCAAGAAAAATTTTACCAGTGCGGATTTCCGCTTCACCGCAAAAGGCGACAAACTGTATGCCTTTGCTATGAAGCCAAGCAAAAACGGCGAATACTGTATCCGCTCCCTGCGGATGCAACCGCATATAGCCGGTACAGTCTTTCACGGCCTCATTGAACGTGTTGAGGTACTTGGGACAGAGCAAACACCGGAATGGAGACGCGATAGCGACGGGCTGCATATCCGTACATCCTTTAGCACGGACGCCCCTATCGTTTTCCGCATTTCATTAAGCTAAAACATCTACAGCCTTATCTTGCATACGGTTGGCTTTGATATATTCAAAAAATTGCAAGCTGCCGCTGATGCGCTTTTTACAGCTGTACTCCTGCTTCGGGCACTAAAAAGGGATACAGGCTGTTGCTTTTGCCGTTTCATTAAAGCATTATGATGCCGCATGCTACACCCAAACAGTTTTTGCGGTGAAGCGCAGCTTTTTGCAACGCAGTCCTGCAAGGATAGTCCGCGTTTTTTCGAAAACGCTTCCCATAAATACGGCGGAGTGCTTCTGACTGATCGGTACTTTTCCCAATAATAGAAAACCGTTCTGCAAACTGTACAATATTGCTGGTGTCAGGCAGGAGCCGGCGCATATCGGGATATAAGAGCCATGAAAAGCAAAAGAAAGCCTTTGCATGATGTTCCGGGAAAAAGCGCGAAAAAAATTCTTTTGCCTGTATAAAGGAACGGTCACATTCATCCGGTGTTAGGATGCTTTTAGCCGGAATATGTATATTGAGTAACGGCGTGCCTTCTGGAAGAAGCGTTTTTGCATTTTCCGCAAAATGCATATAACCCCCTTCTTCCAAAACCGGGTAGGGAAACATGGAGAAAAGCTGAAACTGCAGCTGCCCTAAACGAAACAGTTTCCCGCCAAGATGATGCCGCAGCCATATCGCATCGTCCATTGTCAAGCCATACTCCCCGTTCTGTTTCCGGTAAAGCACCGCACGGCGCGCGATATCCTCCATGGTATCACAATACACAGTATATGGTATCCCCTTTTCTTTATAAAAAGGGTACGTGTCGGCCGCGTGCAGCAAGGCGCAGTATAATCTGGTTTTGGGATGGTAGCGCCGCACCGGAAAATCCTCCGGTCCCCCATCCCAGCCATATGCAGCCTTTCGCATAATCTGTGTTCTCGGATCATCAACCGCCTTTTGCAAGGAAGAAAAAACATCCGGCATGCCTATGCCCGCTGTCAGCTTCTTGATAATCTCCATCTGCATTGTTTTTTCCAATTTTATTCGTCTCCTTTTAATCCGGAGACTTTTTCAAACATAAAAATCCCCGGGAAATAGCATAATTCTCCCGGGGATCTTTTGTTTGCTTCCAAACAATAATTCTTATTGCACATACCGGGAGCTATACAGCAAATTCATAAAATCCTTTTTCACTGCAATCGCCCCTTTCTTCTGCCCAATATTGTTTTTATTGTAATATGGGAATAGCCATCTGTCAAGATAAAGCGTCCGCCCCTGATCAGCCTGCATTTAGGTATCGTTTTGCTGCGCCATAGGTATTGGCCGCGCTGACAACAAAGTGATTTAGTTTTTGATACGATCCATTTATGCATTCAAAAACGCCCTGATTTTTAAAATAGGAAACAACATCCAAAAGCGTTTTATGCGCAAGTTCCGGCTCTACAGGAGCAACCGCATCCACAAACCATCCGGTTGCTGTAGCCCAATAAGCACCATTTTGGTACTCTCCCTGCGGCACGGGAAGCAAAAGGCGGTGCCAATATTCTTCTGGCGCAGTGTGCCGGAGCTGCCCGTGCTCTAAAATCCCCTTTGCATGGAGAATCAGCCAATTCTGTATACTTCGAATACAGCCAACGCTCAACGGAAATCCAACCGAAAGTGCGTAACAGCTGCCCCACACATCTATCTGGCGGCAGTCTTTGCTTGCGGCGAGCAGCATCCCGCTCTCTTTTTCATAAAATACATTTTCAAGCTCTTTTGCTATCCGGCCAGCCACTTGCTCCATATCTCTATCACAGATTCCCATTGCACGCAGCCTTGCTGTAAGCATGCGGCACGCTCGCCAAAGCAGGATGGATTCCATCATCAAGGCCCCCGTTTTGCCGATGCAGTCCGTAAATCCATAAGGGGAATGAGGATGATGCGGATCATTCCAAACCAATCCATGCTGTTCAAGCGGAATACACATTAAGCCGCGCCGCAATTCCCCAATATACTTTTCGACCAGTTCCTTCGCCCTATCTGCATCCACCCGATCCAACAGCAAAGCGAAAACAATCGCAAGGAAAGGGGTGTTATCTAAGTTCGCCTCGCCGCAGGGCAGATCCGGATTCCCGGCAGAATAAATCGCCGTTCCATGCGTATCTACCCGGTCAGGATACCAGCCGTCCGTTTGCCGTTGGTGGGAGAGAAGATATTCCACCCCGTCCTGCAGCAGTGCATCGGGAATCAGATCTCCCGCATATTCCGCCATATAGGCGAAATCCCGTGTCCAAAGCGCATCGTAATTTCCCATTCCATCCGGCGTCAAAATGGTAATCCCGGAATCTGTTTTTCTTTTGCAGCCTTCAAGTTCTTCTTCGGTCCATTTTTTTAGCTCCCGGCAAATTTCTTTTGAAGTCATGGAAAATTCCCTTTCTGTTTCTTATTTTACGCCTAAGCGCATCCGATAACAAAAATCCATCTGGAATGAAGTATGCCCATATACGCGAAAAACCGTATCGTAAAACTGTTTCATGTCTGCTTCGATCTTTTGAGGATACATGCGCAAAATCGTCTGTATCCCCCCTTGGCTCAGCATCAACCCACAAATCCGCCGGGAGGTGGCCTCCTCACGGTTTGCAAAAACGATCTCTCGCGTATATTGAAATTGTCCGGATTGCTGAATATTTTGAAGATGATGCTCTTTGGGAAACCGCACAAAGGTATTGCGGATATCAGGAAGTTCCGCTTCCAGTTCCTGTTCCCTCTGCCGCAGTTTAAGATAGGCCTTTTCCACCCGCCAATCACATACGGGCGGCCAATCGCAGTCCACTGTCGCAAAAATGCCGCCCGGCTTTAAGATACGCCCCGCTTCCCGCAGCGTTGCCTGCGGATCCATCCAATGGAATGACTGTGAACAAATCACCACATCAGCATATGCTTTCGGCAAACCGGTCTCATGGGCAAAACCACGGATCAATGTAGTATCTTGCAAGTTTTTCGCCCTTGCACAGTTCAACATATCTTCACTGGGGTCCACCCCTATGATCCGTTGGGCCCTTCCTTGCCACACCAGCAAGGACAACCCCGTCCCACAGCCCAGATCCACTACTGTATGCGGCTTGTGCCCCAGCCAGCGCTCTGCTATTTCTGCCGGATAGGACGGCATCTTCGGCCGTGTTTCATCATAGGTGTCCGCAAACCCGCGGAACCGGTCTGCATTTTTTTGAAGTTCCTCAAACATAGCCAATATCCCCTTTTTATTTGACTTTAAAATAGTAATTTGTTTCCCATGCCGGGACATATGGATGATGGCGCAAAAAAACAGTATAGTCGGGACAAATCGAAAGGACTTGCTCCGGTATGGCGAACAGATCCTCATTTTTATGATAAGCCGCAATTTCCATATCCGGATGGCATCGGAGAATCGTTTCCTTTGCTCCTGCTATAGCCCGCGATTCTGAACCTTCCACGTCAAACTTAATGAAATCTACGGGTATATCCTGTGCTATTCGGTCCAACGCATTCCCCGCAACAGGCAGAGTCCCTTCCAGCAGCAAAGCAGAGCCCCTTCCTCTTTTTCCTTTTTTAACAAATAGCGTCTCCTGTCTGTCCCATGCGGCAGCATTAACGATATCGATCTTTTCCCATTTGTGCTCCCGTGCTTTTTTCTGAAGCTTTTCACAGTTTTTAGGGTCGGGTTCTACGGCCGTAATCCTGCTATAATGGCCATCTGTTTCCAGTATAAAAGCGCCAACCGTATCCCCGTTATATGCACCAAGATCAACATAATGCTTTTTTTGGCTTACATCCAAAAGTGTCCAAGCTTCTTGATGCAGTGTTTCACATCCGCGCAAATATTCTATTTTCCCTGTCAGTTTATACTGGAGCACTGCTTGAAAAACGGCCCTTGACTGTTCATCTGCAAGCAGATGATACGCCGCAGCCAATTCCTGTTCATGGCGCCTAACATAAGATAAATCAAATACGCTTCCGTCTGTCTGGACTACCGGGACGTCCGGTGCATAAAAATCACACTGGCGGCTTATCTGATTCAGGCGTGAAAGCATCGGCTCATAGTCCACAGCAAAGCACAAAAGCGCTGTCATATTGGGATTCTCCTCCAATACGTCACGATACCGGCGGACCGGAAATCCTCGAAAGCTGTGTCCGCGTACAAAAGCGTCGCTTGCAAAAATCCCCTGTATCGAAATACCGCGCGACAAAAGCACGTTTAAAATCTTATCCGCCCCGTCCCCCATCCCATAAAGGAAGATCGGCCGCTGCGTTTTGGCAAGATACGCCCAAAGATCCTCCCGGGGAAGAGGAAATGGGAGGCTCATCTGTATGCATAAGCGCAGATCAAACGGAAAGTATTCCCTATCCCTTCCTGATGGCTGCGCTCATAACCGTGGCTTGCATAGACTCCCGCTCCGATCAATGCATGGCGCAGGTCATGCCCGGCACACAACGCCGCGTCTGCATCCGATCCATAAAATGGATAGACGTCCGCCGCATAGCGGATCCCCTGTTCTTTTGCGAGACGAATCAACGTATCCGTCATACCATAATGATAAGGGCCGTGCGAATCCTTAACACAGATCGAAACATCCCGTTCCGTACAGGACAGTCCTTCCCCCACACAGCCCATGTCTACGCACAGCAATTCGGACACATCATCCGGAACAGAAGCACAGCCGCCGTGTCCTACTTCTTCGAATACCGTAAAATGAAGCCACACTGTGCGGGGCGGCACTTTTTCTTTTGCCTGCTTAGCAAAACCGAGCAAAATTGCGGCTGAAAGTTTGTCGTCAAGAAAGCGCGACTTGATATAACCGCTCTCTGTCACACGGGTACGCGGGTCGAAGCAGACCACACAGCCATTTTCAATCCCCAGCTTCTTTACATCTTCTGCGGTGGAAACGTCCGCGTCCAGCACAACTTCCATCGTATTGAAGCTGCGCTCCGCCGTACTATAATCTTTATTCACATGTACCGACGCGTTCACAAGCTGAAACGTCCCCTCTATCCTTCTCCCGTCTCTAGTATAGACAAGACAATTTTCTGCTTCCGTATTTTGCGGAGACAACCCTCCAAGCCCGGTAAGCATCAGCCGTCCGTTTTCCTTGACACAGGCCACCATCCCGCCCAATGTGTCAATATGGGCTGTCAAAAGCAGGCCGTCCGCCCTATCCGCATCCGCCCTATCCGCATTTGAAATCCGGCAAAGGACGCCGCCTTTGTTTGTAAATGTGGGTGTATATCCCATTGATTTTAGTTCGTCATATACAAAGCGGGCTGCACGATCGGTAAATCCAGTGGGACTGTCTTCCGCTGCCAGCTTGACAAAGGTATCGGTAATGTATGAGACCATATGTATCTCCTCTTCTATTTTTATATTATCTGTTTTTCATCATACCACAGCAAAAGGACTGCCGCAAGCGTTTCGCCATGCTTATTATCAAGCGCGCAGTGCTTTTGCGTAAGCGAACAGATTCCGACAGGCAAGACGCAGCATATGCGGTGCTTCTGCCCGAGCTTTTTCCAGTGTAACGATCTGCTGATTGATTCCAAAAACCGCCGTTACTCCCGCTTCGTATGCGTCTTCCAAAACCGCTTTATCGTAATCTCCAACAAGCGCGACGACTGGTATCCCCAGCTTTTTTGCACGGCGCGCTACGCCGATAACAGCCTTTCCATTCAGACTTTGGTCGTCAAGCCGCCCCTCTCCGGTAATCACCAGATCTGCTCCGCATACCATTTCTTTGAAATGGATCAAATCCATTACAACCTCTATTCCCGGCTGCAAGTCCCCTTTCAAAAGCGCAGCGACCCCAGCTCCCATTCCACCGGCAGCCCCAGCTCCCGGAAGTGCTGAAACCTCTTGTCCTAATACATCCCGCACAACGTCTGCAAAATGCGCCAGCCCTCTGTCCAAAAACTGCACGGTCTTTTCATCTGCCCCTTTTTGCGGTGCAAAAACGTATGCCGCACCACATTTTCCAACAAGTGGGTTTTCAATATCGCACATTGCACGGATATTCATTTTCCCAAATTGCTCTAAACCACGGCAATCAACATCTGCAATATTTCCCAATGTTCCGCCTACTGGTATGAACAGCTGTCCTTCTGTGTTGTAAAAACGTACACCAAGCGCCGAGGCCATGCCGCATCCCGCATCATTTGTCGCGCTTCCCCCAAGACCAAGCACCAGTTCCTCACAGCCGTTTTCGAGCGCATGACGCATCATCTCTCCTACGCCGTATGTTGTCGCATTAAGCGGATCTAACCGGCCGGCAGCCAGGGGAAGCCCTGCGGCTTTTGCCATTTCTATTACGGCTGTTTTTCCTTTTCGAACATAAAATGTATCTATCTGCTCTCCAAAGGGGCCGGATACCTTCACCGGTATACGAACCGCGCCAAGCGCCGCTTCAAAACACTCTGCCGTTCCCTCTCCGCCATCCGCGACCGGTACCGCCGAAACTGCACAGCCTGTAAACTGCCTGACACACTCTTCCTTGACGATTCGCCCAATTTCTGTGGATGAAATCGAGCCTTTAAAAGAATCGGAAAGCACCACGCATTTTTTCATATGACCCCTCCTATCGACGCTTCCAGTATAGCAGAGCAGACTATGATATACAAGGCTGCGTTTGTCTATTCGCTGCTGTGGAGAGAAACGGCTCTTCGCTTTGACAGAAGATTTTTTACAAAGTTAAAATACAGTGCAAGAGCGCCCGCCTTTTTTCTGTATTTCCCTTTAGAAAACAGGTTCAGACGCTCCACGGTCAAAGGCAAAGCGCGGTTTATCTTAATAGCTTCACTTTGGGCAATCGCTTTCCGTTCTACAATAAAAATCCGGATGAAGTGGTTACCCAGTTCATCCGGATTTCAAGCCGTTTTCTATTATGCTATGTTCCGTTTAAATGTTAAATGTGAGACTCTGCGCTTCAGCTTTCAACCTGTGCCGTATACAAATGATAGTAGTCCCCATGTTTTTCAATCAATTCTGCGTGGCTGCCGCTTTCAGAAATCCCTTTATCGCGTACATACATAATCCGATCACAGTTTTTGATTGTGGAAAGACGGTGTGCAATAATAAACGACGTTCTCCCCTTTAAAAGAGCCTGCAAGCCTTCCTGCAAAAGGCGTTCCGTCTTGGCGTCGATAGAAGAAGTTGCTTCATCAAGCACCAAAATACGCGGATCTGACAACAGTGTGCGGGCGAATGCGATCAGCTGCTTTTGCCCTTGGGAAAGGCGGCTTCCGCGTTCGTTCACCTGCGTATGGTATCCATCCTCCATCTCCATGATAAAATCATGTGCGCGTACGGTTTTCGCCGCCGCAATAATCTCTTCCTCTGTTGCATCAAGCCGGCCATACCGGATATTATCCAAAATTGTGCCGGAAAAAATGAAGCTGTCTTGCAGCATGATTCCCATCTGCGAACGCAGGGAGTGCAGCGTGACTTTGGAGATATCATGTCCATCCAGTTTAACGGCGCCTTCATTGACATTATAAAAGCGTGAAATCAGGTTTACAATTGTGGTTTTTCCGGCTCCAGTCGGACCGACCAGCGCAATCGATTCTCCTGCTTGAATATCAAGATTCAAATTCTCTAAAACATTGACAGATCCATCATACGAGAAGGTAACGTGGTCAAACTGAACTGCCCCGGTAATCGGCGGGAGCTCATAAGCATCCGGCGCATCATCAATCGTAACAGGCTCATCAATCATTTCAAAAATACGCTCCAGATAAGCCACAGCATTGATAAAGGTATTGTACAGATTAGAAAGCTGCAGGATCGGCTGCCAGAAACGCCATGCATAAGATGCAATTGCAATTAAGGTGCCAACCTGCACTGCCGGACCAAGCGTTAAAAGGCCAATCAGATACATTGCAGAAATGACCCATGCAGAGATGTTATCCACAGAATACCAGACAAGGTTTGAAGTAAACTGCGCTTTCATCCAAGATTTTACGTATTTGCGGTTCAGTTTGTCGTAAATCCCCGCATTCTCTTCTTCCCGCACAAAAGACTGGGTAATCTTCGCCCCATCCAAGCTTTCATGCAGATAGGCGTTTAAATTGGAACCTTTGTTGGAAACGTCTTGCCAAGCACGACGCTGTGCAGGCTTTATGAAAAACACCACGATTAAAAACAGCGGTATGCCAGCCATTACAATCAAACTTAAACGCACATCGCATGCCAGCATAAAGCCCGCAATCAATATCAGGTTAAATGTCTCCAGAATAAAGTTAATGATACCATTCGACAATGCATCCGATACATTGTTGACATAGTTAATGACACGGGTCAGAATTTTCCCATGCGGGCGGTCATCATAAAATTGAAAAGGGAGTTTTTGCAGATGGTCAAATAAATCTTTTCGGATATCATAAATGATTTCCTGCCCAACAATCGTCATATACTTCGAACGGATCCATCCAAACCAAATGCTCAAAACAATGGAAACGGCCATCAGTACCGCCTGCCAAATCAACATGCCGTAATCCCGGTTCGGAACAGCAATGTTGATTGCGTCCTTAATCAAAAGAGGGCCTACCAGAGAACATACCGCCGATATTGCGGAGAATAAAAGCGAAAGCAGCATTTTCGTCTTATGCCGCTTAATATAAACACCCGCACGCAATAAATGATGTATATTAAACGGTGTTTCCAACGTTTCGTCAACATCGTAACGATTTCTTGCCATAACGCATTTCCCTCCTTTATTCCTCACCGTTTTGCAGCAGGAATACCTCTCGATAATATCCCGGCTGTTTAGAAAGCTCTTCATGTGTGCCGTACTGTACAATTGTCCCTTTATCGAGCACAACAATCCGATCGGCACGTTTGGTTGTTGAAATGCGCTGCGCTATAATGATTTTTGTACATGGGAAATCAAGAGAAGCCAGCTGCTCTTGAATATATTTCTCTGTTTCCAAATCAACTGCCGACGTCGTATCATCCAAAATTAAAACAGAAGGCCGAATTGCCAATGCACGCGCCAAAGCAATACGCTGTTTCTGGCCGCCTGACAGGCCGGTGCCGCGCTCTCCGATCAGCGTATCAAATCCATCCGGAAGCTTGTCTGCAAAATCGACACACGCCATCTTTGCATAGCGCTGCACCTCTTCTTCCGGCATATCAGAATCTCCATATGCGATGTTTCCATCCACTGTATCAGAAAACAAAAATACTTCCTGTGTTGCAAGACCAATTGAAGCACGCAATTTGTGAAGCGGGTACATCCTAACCGGTATCCCGTCTACCTTTATTTCACCTTCAGATGCGTCTGCAAATCGCGGTATCAGATTGATTAGGGATGTTTTTCCTGCGCCGGTCGGCCCCATAATGGCAATGGTCTCTCCCGGTTCAATACGAAGATCAATGTCGTGCAGTACCGTTGCCCCATGCATCTTAAGCCCTACATGGTCAAAATCGATGCGGCCTTCCACACGTTTTCCATTGTCCACAGCATCTGGCCGTGTAGCAATCGTAGAGCGGGAATAATATAGCTCAATGATTTTAGAAGCACTTGCAAAAAAGCGCTGCAGATCGTTGATATGCATACCCAGCATACGCATAGGTGAGGTCAGCGTCCAGCACAGGGAGTTAAACAGTGTAAACGTACCAATAGAGATTCTTCCAATAATCAGAAAAATACCGCCCACTAACAGCACGGCAATGGAAAGCGCCTGCGAAAGCCCGTCAATAAAAGGGCTGTATTTTAGCCACGTCATGGACGCGGCCAGATTGGCCTTCTTAAACGCACGGTTTTTTTCATCGAACCGCTCTATTTCATACGCCTCACGGGCAAATGCCTTAACAACACGGTTGCCCGAAATGTTTTCCTGTGCAGCAGTATTCAGCTGCGACAACCGTTCGCGCAGATCCACATACATCGGCCGGACCTGTTTGGCAAACGATTTTGTCAAGAGAAAAATAATCGGCGTAACCGCCAAAAGCGTTAGTGCGAAAAGCCAATCGGAAATAAGGAAGCAGATTGTGGTAGTCAAAAACAGGACTATACATTCTAACAATTGGCGGATGACCCAACATACAGTATGCCGGATCATGTCCATATCGCCGGTCAGTCTCGTCATCAAATCGCCGGTGCGGTTTTTGGAATAAAAATCCATATCTTGCTCCTGCATGGTTTTATACAAATCCCGGCGGAGCTTATATGTAACTTGTTGCGAGACATGCTCATATGTCATAATCGAGCAGTAATTAAAAGATGTGCGCAGTAATGTAAATCCAATCAAAATAATAATCCAGAAGATTAACTGATTGATTACCGCCTGTGTTACAAATCCTCCCTCCTCCAGCGGATAGAAGACCGTATCCATTATCTCAGCTGTAATCAATGGCGTCACAAGCTGCGACATTGCAATTAAAACAGTCGAGCACAGAGCAAATATATAGCGGCCGTGAAACCCCTCCAGCCTGCTCCAGACCCATTTTAACTGAAACATATTTCTTTCACCTCTTTTTGAAAATGCAGGGCAAACACGTTTTTCTGTTATTTTCCCAATGCTTTCAATGTATTTTCTATTATAACGATTGCTTCGAAAAAGAAAAGGGGTTCTTCGCAATTCTTTGATACAAAAACTGCATAAAGTTTTGACAATACAAAATGTCCTATCTGTGCTATTTGTGTCTTTTATTAAAGGCAACTCTATATTTTATTTATTTTCAGGGAATAAACGCTTGCCGTTTTTATTATCCGGCATTATAATTGATAAAGACAGGTATTTTTATGGTTTCATTTCGTGTTCATATATAAAAGGAGTACATTGGATATGGAAAGCATCAAAAGCGCGGGTCTTTATGGAATGACGGCATACACTGTTGAAGTGGAATGCGACCTTGCGCCAGGAATTCCCCGTTTTGATGTCGTTGGCCTTCCGGATGCAGCAGTTAAAGAGAGTAGGGACCGGGTATCCGCTGCTATGAAGAACAGCGGATATTGTGTTCCGCCTGGAAAAATTGTTGTCAACCTTGCTCCAGCCGATTTACGAAAGGCAGGTCCGCTTTACGACCTTCCGATCCTGCTTTCCCTAATGTCGGCCTCTGGGCAGTTATCAGCAAAGCTGTCACAGTGCATGTTTATCGGCGAACTTTCGCTGGACGGCACTCTCCGTCCGGTAACCGGCATTCTTCCGATGGTAATTCATGCGCGTGACGCCGGATTTCATGCAGTCTTTGTGCCAAAAGACAACGGTGCGGAAGCCGTTGTTATCTCGGGAATCGATGTATATGCGATATCACATATATCGGAACTAATCCTGTTTTTGTCGGGGGCTGCACAGCTTGCGCCTTTGTCGCCTTCTCCGCTGCACACGAAAAACGATTTGCTCCCACCCGATTTTTCTGAAGTAAAAGGACAGCACGGCGCACGCCGCGCGCTTGAAATTGCAGCTGCAGGGGGGCATAACGCCCTCCTGATCGGACCACCCGGTTCTGGGAAAAGTATGCTCGCCAAACGCCTTCCTTCCATTTTGCCCGACATGACGTTTGAAGAGTCTATTGAAACGACCAAAATACATTCTATCGCAGGTATTATCGACCGCAATGCCCCTCTTGTAACAACGCGCCCTTTTCGTGCTCCACATCACACAATTTCTCCGGCCGGCCTTTCCGGAGGCGGAAGCATCCCCCATCCGGGTGAGATTTCTCTTGCACACAACGGCGTTTTATTTTTAGACGAACTGCCTGAGTTTTCAAGAGATGCAATGGAGATCCTTCGTCAGCCAATTGAGGATGGAAAAGTTACGATCTCCCGTGTGGCTGGGACACTGACATATCCTTGCTCTATGATGATTATTGCTGCAATGAATCCCTGCCCCTGCGGTTATTTCGGGCATCCAACGAGGCCTTGCACCTGTTCGCCAACAAAAGTCAGCCGGTATTTAAACCGGGTGAGCGGCCCGCTTCTCGATCGCCTTGATCTGCATATTGAAGCCCTTCCAGTAGAATTTCGGCATATTTCTTCTGACGAACCCGCTGAATCAAGCGCATCTATTAAAGCACGTGTTGACGCTGCCAGAAAACTGCAGGCTGAACGTTTTTCCGGGACCAACATCGGGCAAAACGCACACATTCCTGCGGCCCGCCTGCATCAGGACTGCCCGGTGACGGACCGGGGAAATCAGCTGCTTGAAAATGCGTTTACCCGCATGGGACTTTCCGCACGTGCTTACGACCGGATATTAAAAGTCGCCCGCACGATTGCCGATTTGGATCAAAGTGAGGTTATTGATCACCGCCATATCGCAGAAGCGGTACAGTATCGCAGTCTTGATCGGAAATATTGGCAGCAGGGATAGCGTAAAAAATCAAGATGGCAAAGGATAGGTTAAATAATACCTGAAATAAGTTTTCTGCTATACGAATGCAATAATACAAATACCGCAGCACCTCTTTTGTTATCAGGACAAAAGAGGTGCTGCGGTATTCTATTTTCTTATTTGTTGTAGTTTCCTATTCTCTACAAGAGTACTGTAATAACAGTCCCCTTCCCCGGCTCGCTTTCCAGTGAAATCTCGCCGCCGTGATATTCCACAATATGCTTAACAATGGACAAGCCTAACCCTGTACCTCCAGTATCTTTCGACCTGCTCTTGTCTACCCGATAAAACCGTTCAAAAACACGTCCCTGATCTTCTTTTGCAATCCCAATACCCGTATCTGCAACAGTTAGAGAAACACGGCCGTCTGTATTAGCGACAGTGACTGCCACTTTCCCCCCGGCACGGTTATAACGTACGGCATTTTGACATAGATTCTGTATCAATTCACGCAGCATCCCAAAATCGCCGTTTACGATCTGATCTGTACCTCCGCAGGAAAGCGTCACCTGATGCTCTTCTGCCTCCTGCTTCATAGAGGCGCACACCCCTTTTGCCATTGTCAATAGATTAACACGGTCTGCCAGTTTTCCTTCCTGCTCTTCAATACGGGACAAGCGCATAATATCCCCTATCAGCACAAGCAGGCGCTGTGCTTCATCATAAATCGTCTGTGCAAATTCCGGGACTTGTGCCGCATCAACCATGCCGTTTTTCAAAAGCTCTGCGAATCCCGAAATACTGGTAAGCGGCGTTTTCAGTTCGTGCGAAACATTGGCTGAAAATTCTGCCCGAATCTGTTCCGCACGGTATTGCGCCGTTTCATCCAATAAAAACAGCAGCACGCCGTTGAGCGCTCCATGATCTGTCACAGGACTGATATAGCATCGGACGATCCGATCCCGGCTATCGATGTTTACAGCAGAAGATTTCCCGTTCAACGCGCTGTTTACTGCATCATGCAGTACAGCATTGCGCGCAAGCGCTACAAACGGCTGGCCGGAATAATCGCATGCCGGTGCGTCCAAAAGCTCTTCCGCACTATGATTGTGCATCAGAATCCGCTGGTCTGCCGCAAGCAGAATGAGTCCCTCACTCATATTTTCCATTATCAGCCGCAGTGTTTTTTGATCTTCCCGAATGGTTTCCATATGTGCGCGTATTTCTTCATGCTGTGCGTGTATTTTCTGAAAAAAAGGTGTCAATTCTTCATACGGGCTGTCCGTGCCATTTAAATCCAAGCGGTCCGCCGCCTTTGTTACCGGTTTTACAATTTCTTCTGTAACACGGTGGGAAAGCAGCAAGCTGACAGCTATCACCACTAAAATCAGTAGCAAGATAGCCGGCAGAATAGAAAAGAACATCGAGAAAAAGCTCTCCGCATAATATGCCACACGCACGACGCTCCCGTTGTTTAAACGGACAGCGCAGTAATAGGTGCTTTGCCCAAGCGTAAAGGAACGGCGCTGCGCCTCTCCTTCCCCTGTCGAAAGCGCCTCTTTGAATTCTTCACGGTCGGCATGGTTCTCCATCGCTGCCTCATCCGCTACAGAATCATACATAACCGTTCCATCGGGCGCTATAACAGAAAGCCGCCCCGTTTCAGGCAGCGGCTTTGCCAATTCTTCGAAATATGCCTCTTCGTCCGCAGTGTCGTTCAACCCCGCCGCAACAAGATAGCACTCATTGCGAATGGTTTCTTTAATCTGTGTTTCAATCAACCCATAACAGACCAGAAGAGAAACCAATGCTGTCAAAAAAATAGTGCCGCAGGCGACAGCACACATACTGCGATAGAGCTTTTTCTTCATCCTGCGTCCTCCTCCAGCTTATATCCGACGCCGCGTACCGTCTTGATCTGGCCGCCCGCCTCACCGAGTTTCTGCCGCAGAAGTTTTATGTGCATATCCACGGTACGGCTCTCCCCTTCAAAGTCAAACCCCCATACAACCTGCATAATACGGTCGCGGGAAAGCACAATGCCTTTGTTTTTTAAAAGATAGTGCAGAAGCTCAAATTCCTTATAAGTCAAAGAGACCGCCTCGCCGCAGGATAGAACAGATCGTCTTGCCGCATCCATTTCAAGCCGTCCGCAAGAAAGGATTTCACCGCCGGCTACGCCGCCGGTACGGCGCAGCAAGGCCTTTACCCGTGAAATCAATTCCATAACGCCAAATGGTTTGGTAACATAGTCGTCCGCACCAAGATCCAGCGCGTTGACCTTGTCATACTCTGCGCTTTTTGCCGTCAGCATTAATACCGGTATTTCCGCTGTATGAGGGTTATCGCGTATCTGCCTTAAAATAGATATCCCATCTATATCCGGCAGCATAATGTCCAGTATCAAAAGATCCGGTTTTTGCTGGGAGATGGCTTCAAAAAGCGACGCGCCGGTTTCAAATCCAACAGCCTCAATATCCGCTGTCTTAAGCGCATATGTCACAAGCTGCCGGATGCTGGCGTCATCCTCTGTAATATAAACCGTCCGCATATAAAGCTCCTCCCCATTGTAAACGATACAGCACATCTCGCAGTGACTCGCTGATATAATGCCTCTTTACTTTGCAATCAATGCTTGCCTGTGATAGAAAACACGACCCATTCCGCAATATTAGTAGCATGGTCTCCAATTCGCTCAAAATATTTGGCAATCATCAATACATCTATTACCGCTTCCGGAGAGCCCTCCTCCCGTTTGAGCATATTAATCAACTCATCGCGCACATGGACAAACATCCCGTCTATCTCGTCGTCTTCCGCAATTACTTTCTGCGCCAAATTTAAATCACGCGCGACGAATGCATCTACCGCTTCTTTCACCATACGGATCGTGCTTTTTGACATATCTTTGATATGCGTATCGTAAAGCGGGGCGTCTGTCAGTTTCAGCCGATGCGTGATTTCTGCAATATCGGCCGCCTGATCGCCAATACGCTCCATATCGGTAATCATCTTAAGCGCGGAGGAAACCGTGCGAAGATCTCTGGCCACCGGCTGCTGCTGAAGCAGCAGATTTAAACAGCGGGCTTCAATATCCCGCTCTTTACGGTCAACCTCGCTGTCAAATTCAATGGCGCGCTCCGCCAGCGCCTCATCCTGCTTAAACAGCGCGCCTACTGCGCGGTCAATCGCATTTTCGATCAAAGCGCCCATCTCTATAAGCTCTGTATTCAAAGTTGTCAATTCTCTGTCAAAGCGATTTCTCATAACAATGGTACTCCTTATTCCGGATCATGCACGAAACTCCCGTGCACCGTTTATTTCAATAAATGCGCCTTTATCCAAACCGGCCGGTAATATAATCCTCACAACGCTTATCCTTCGGCATCGAGAACAGTTCTTGTGTCGGCGCATATTCAATCACTTCTCCTAAGAGGAAAAACGCAGTACGGTCAGAAATACGAGCCGCCTGCTGCATATTATGCGTCACCATAACAATAGTATATTCTTTTTTTAGCTCTGCGGCAAGGTCCTCAATTTTTGAGGTTGAAATCGGATCCAGCGCACTGGTCGGCTCATCCATCAGCAGCACCTCCGGCTGTACCGCAAGCGCGCGTGCAATACAAAGCCGCTGCTGCTGCCCTCCGGAGAGGCCCAGTGCGGATTTTTTCAACCGATCTTTTACCTCATCAAAAATGGCGGCGTCCCGCAAGGATTTTTCTACAATTTCATCCAGTTTCTTTTTCGAGCGGACGCCGTGTGTCCGGGGACCGAATGCAATATTGTCATACACACTCATAGGAAACGGATTCGGTTTTTGAAAAACCATTCCAACACGACGTCTCAAATCGTTTACATCCATTCCGCTGTAAATGTTCTCTCCGTCCAATGTCACCTCACCGGTTATCCGACAGCCTTCTATCAGATCGTTCATACGGTTTAACGATTTCAACAGGGTGGATTTACCACATCCGGAAGGTCCGATAAATGCGGTTATCTCTCTTTCCGGAATCGATAGATTGACATTCTTAAGCGCATGAAAGGAGCCATAGTACAAATCGAGTCCTTTGATATCTATTTTTCCCATTATGTTTTCTCCTTTGTCAGTTTTTTAGCAACAAGTGAAGAAAGAAGGTTGATCCCTAATACTATGATTAAAAGCACCACGCCAGTGGCGTTCGCTTCATTCATGTGCAGGCCTTCTCCTGAGAGCACATACATATGTACCGCCAAGGTGGCGCCGCTTCCCATAACCAGTCCGTCGTGCGTAAGATCCGGAATTTGCGCCATCGTCCCCGATGTATACAAAAGCGCAGCCGTCTCTCCAACAATACGGCCAACCGCCAGAATAATTCCGGCAAGGATTCCGGGCATCGCAGGTGGAAGGATAACACGAAACACGGTCCGCAGTCTCCCAGCGCCAAGGCCAAAACTGCCTTCACGATAGGAATCCGGAACGGCTTGCAGTGCTTCCTCCGTTGAACGCATAATGAGAGGCAGGATCATGATGGAAAGGGTCATCGCACCGGCTAATAAGGAAGTACCCCATCCGAGCGTAGTGACAAAAAACAGCATTCCAAACAGGCCGTATACGATAGATGGTATTCCAGAAAGCGTTTCGGCAGTAGTGCGGATGACGCCAACCAATTTATTTCCGCGTTTTGCATATTCAACAAGATAAATTGCAGTAAACAAGCTAAACGGTACTGCAATCAGAAGCGACAGGAATGTCATGGTAATGGTGTTGATAATAGCCGGGAACATGGACGCGTTTTCGGAAGTATAGGTAAAGGAAAACAGCTCCGGCGTCAAATACGGTATACCGTTTACCAAAATGTAAACAATCAGGGCAACCAATACACCTATTGTTGCAAGCGCGGCAATCACCACCAAAATCATCCCCAGCAGGGAAACCGGATGGCGCAGATAAGTACGCAGCTTATCACGGAAAGGGGCATGGTTGATTGCAGGAAGTTTTTCTTTATTTCTCATGCTTTTGAGTCCTCCTTCCGGCTACTCTTTGCTTTTGCGAATAACCGCCGGAACATTCCCGGCTTTTTTTCAACTGAATTGGACATGCTTTTTTTCTTTAGTACAGAAAACAGCAGATTGATAATCAGGATAAAGACAAAAAGCACCACGCCGGTTGCAATCAGCGCTTCACGATGCAGATCAGCTGCATATCCCATTTCCAAAACAATATTTGTCGTCAAGGTGCGGACGCCTTTTAAAATTCCCTGCGGCATCCATGTCTGATTTCCTGCAACCATGCAGACAGCCATGGCTTCGCCGATAGCTCGCCCAATTCCCAAAACGACCGCCGCCATTACGCCCGACTTTGCAGCCGGCAGAACAACACGGAAAATACTGCGCTCGTGTGTTGCGCCAAGAGCTAAAGCGCCTTCATAATAACTCTCCGGTACGGCGCGGATTGCAGATTCAGCCAAACCGATAATCGTCGGCA
>ERZ1643249.783-NODE-783-length-34008-cov-17.766265_pt1 | contig 34008 bp, 30 predicted proteins | sample MGYA00579263_ERZ1643249 | MGnify/ENA primary metagenome ERZ1643249 (study PRJEB29033, sample SAMEA4952264) | chicken gut metagenome | biome: Broiler Chicken; feature: Gastrointestinal Tract; material: Caecum | place: Ireland | collected 2018 | study: Broiler...
CGCCATATACCCCGGCGCCGGTCAAGGAGATGATGACAGACGAAGATATCTTTACTCAGATCCGCAGACAGGATATTCTTCTCCACCATCCATATATGAGTTTTGATCCGGTAGTGGATTTTGTGCGGCAGGCCTCCAGAGACCCGGAAGTACTGGCCATTAAACAGACTCTTTACCGTGTCAGCGGTAATTCTCCCATTATCGCGGCTTTGGCTCAGGCGGCAGAGAATGGAAAACAGGTTACAGTACTTGTAGAACTGAAAGCCAGATTTGACGAGGAGAATAATATCGTCTGGGCAAAGAAGCTGGAAAAAGCCGGATGTCATGTCATCTATGGCCTTCTGGGATTAAAAACCCATAGTAAGATCACTCTTGTAGTGCGTAAAGAAGAGGAGGGTATCCGCAGATATGTTCATCTGGGAACAGGCAACTATAATGATTCTACCGCAAAGCAGTATACGGACTGCGGTATCCTGACCTGTTCCGCTCAGATCGGAGAGGATGCCACAGCAGTATTTAATATGCTTTCCGGATATTCGGAACCCAAGAGCTGGAATAAGCTGGTAGTGGCGCCTATCTGGATGCGGGACAGATTTCTTCATCTTATTGAGATGGAGCAGAAAAGAGCAGAGGAAGGAAAGAAAGCCAGGATCGTGGCAAAAATGAATTCCCTCTGTGACAAGGACGTGATCGCCGCTCTGTATGCGGCAAGCGCTGCGGGAGTAAAAATTGATCTGATCGTCCGGGGAATTTGTTGTCTGAAGGTAGGCATACCGGGAGTCAGCGAAAATATTACGGTTCGTTCTATTGTAGGAAATTTCCTGGAACACAGCAGAATCTTCTATTTCTACAGCGATGGAAAAGAGCAGCTTTTTATGGGAAGTGCAGACTGGATGCCCAGAAATCTGGATAAACGTGTGGAAATCGTATTTCCCGTAGAGGATCCGAGATTAAAAGAAGAAGTGAAGCATATTCTCCAGATACAGCTTGCAGATAACGTAAAAGCACATATCCTTCAGCCTGACGGTTCTTATGAAAAAATTGATAAAAGAGGAAAACAGCTGGTAAATTCGCAGGAATATTTTTGTGAAGAAGCTCATAAAAAAGCGGCGACGAAAACAAATCCTGGCCATGACCGGATCTTTATACCGGCTGAAGCACCGGAAGAAGTATAAAAATAAGAAAGGACCTTCTCTTTTTCAGAAGTATGAGCCTGCCGGCTCTTTCTGGGGGAGAAAGTCCTTTTTTATATTATCTATTACCATTTCTGTGCTTCCGGAGAGTTTCCCAGACCTGATAAGAGATCTTTAAATTGCCTTTTCCGACTCCAAGCTGGATCTGGGGTTTATTGCTTCCGTGAAAGTCACTGCCTCCCGAGAGCGCCAGTCCGTGTCTTTTTGCGATCTGGATCACGATCTGTTCGTCAGCGGGGCGATAGGTGGAATAATAGGCTTCGATTCCGTCTAAACCGGCCTGTTTCAGTTCGGCAGTGAGACTTTCCAGACGGTTTTTATCCAGGCGGCAGAGGATAGGATGGGCGAAGACGGCAATACCTCCTCCTTCGTGGATCAGAGAAATCGCCTGGAAGGGGGTAACCTTTTCTCTGGGAACATAACATTTGGCGTGATCGCCCAGATATCGGTCAAAAGCTTCGTTCATAGAACCTACATATTTATGGTCCAGAAGATATCTGGCAAAATGCGCGCGGGTCCATACACTGTCAGGAAAAGCTTCATTCATGGATTCTTTGCTGATGGAAATTCCTTCTTTTTGAAGAAGAGCCAGGATTTTGTCGTTTCTTATATTTCTGGAATCCTGGAACCGGGAAAGAGTCTCCTGAAAATAATAGTTTTCAGAGTCAATATCCAGTCCGACAATATGTATGTCCCGCCCCAGCCAGGTGGTGGACAGCTCAATGCCGGGAATCACCTCTACAGAGGAATTTTCAGAGGCCAGTAAAGCTTCTTTCAATCCTGCGGTGGTATCATGATCTGTCAGAGCAAAAGCTTTCAGATTTTTTTCTTCCGCAAGGGATACAAGCTGGGAAGGAGTCAGGGTTCCGTCTGAAGCAGTAGAGTGAACATGAAGATCAACATATTTTTCCATAACAACCTCCTGAATAATGATATGCTGTCAGAGCAGCTGTTTTATAACCTGATGAATCATGAAATTGCGTAAATGAAAAAGGGAAATACTTAAACAAGTATTTCCCATAAAGCAGTTCGTACGGGAATCGAACCCGTGTTTCCGCCGTGAGAGGGCGGCGTCTTAACCGCTTGACCAACGAACCGTGCTTGATTATAATACACGATTCCCCATAAAAAGTCAACACCTTTTTAAAAAAAAATCGAAAAATATTTCGGAAAAGTTTTTCTTGACATAAACAAACGTATGTTCGATAATGATAAAGAATCTAGAAAGCGTTTGAAAATCTCATAAAAATGAGATATGATACATAAGACCTGTCAAGAAAGACATAATGAAATTGGTGATGTCTGCCAAGGCAGATATACATCTTTGGAGGAATGATATTTTATGGAATGGGAATTTGAGATTTTAGACTTCTTACAAAGTATACATTCTCCGGTTTTGACGAAGGTGATGTCTTTTGTTACATTTCTGGGAGAAGCGGGCTGGTGTTGGATTCTGCTTGGACTGATGCTCCTTTGTATGAGAAAACACAGATTTGCGGGAGCAGCTGTGCTGGCTGCGTTGATCTTTGATTTTGTGGCGGCAAATATGATCCTTAAGCCTTTAGTGGCCAGACCCAGGCCTTGCTGGATCAATGAATCTATAGAAATGCTTGTGAGAGTTCCTGAAGATTATTCTTTTCCTTCAGGGCATACCATGGCTTCCTTTGCTGCAGCGGGAGCTTTGCTTTTTGCAGGGCAGAAGATGATAGGAACCGGGGCGGTTTTTCTGGCAATACTTATGGGGATCTCAAGGATGTATTTTTATGTGCATTTTCCTACAGACGTACTGGCGGGAGCAATCTTCGGACTGGTCTGCGGCGGACTGGGAGCTGTCCTGGTAAAAAAGCTGCAGGATATACGGACTAAAAGGAATTATTTATAGGAAGGAAGGAAACATAGAATGGCTAAGAAAAATACTTATGATGCCAGCAGTATTACTGTGCTGGAGGGCCTGGAAGCAGTGCGGAAGCGTCCGGGAATGTATATCGGAAGTGTTTCCCGCAAGGGTCTGAACCATTTAATATATGAAATCGTAGATAATGCGGTAGATGAACATCTGGCCGGATTCTGCAATAATATCCGAGTGACTCTGGAATCAGACGGCTCGGCTACTGTAGAAGATAATGGTCGAGGGATTCCTGTGGGAATGCATGAAAAAGGAATGTCTGCAGAGCGGCTGGTTTTTACAACCCTTCATGCAGGAGGAAAGTTCGACAGCTCTGTCTACAAGACCAGCGGGGGCTTACATGGTGTGGGATCTTCGGTGGTAAATGCGCTGTCCACTTATCTGGATGTAAAGATCAGCCGGGACGGCTATATTCATCATGACCGATATGAGAGAGGAATTCCGGTAATTGAGCTGGAAGAGGGACTTCTTCCTAAATTGGGAAAGACAAAAGCTACCGGGACTCTGATAAATTTTCTGCCGGATCCGGAAATTTTTGAAAAAACCAGATTTGCGGCGGCAGAGGTAAAAAGCAGGCTCCATGAAACGGCATATCTGAACCCGGAACTTACCATTGTTTTTCAGGATAAACGGGGAGAAGAGCCGGAGGAGATCACCTACCATGAGCCGGAAGGTATTGTGGGATTTATCCGGGATCTGAATAAGAAAAGCCAGCCTATCCATGAACCGGTGTATTTTAAAGGAGAGTGCGATGGGATCACTGTGGAGGCAGCCTTTCAGTATGTCAATGAATTCCGTGAGAATGTCCTGGGCTTCTGTAATAATATCTACAATGCTGAAGGAGGCACTCATCTTACCGGATTTAAAACTACTTTTACAACAGTTATGAACAGCTACGCCAGAGAACTGGGAATTTTAAAAGAGAAGGATCCTAATTTTACAGGAGCGGATATCCGGAATGGGATGACTGCAGTGGTATCTATAAAACATCCGGCCCCCCGTTTTGAAGGACAGACAAAGACAAAGCTGGATAACCAGGATGCGGCAAAAGCAACTGGCAAGGTGACCGGAGAAGAGATCGTGCTGTACTTTGACCGGAATCTGGAAGTGCTGAAAAGTATTCTGGCCTGTGCGGAAAAATCCGCGAAGATCCGAAAGACAGAGGAAAAGGCGAAGACTAATCTCCTGACAAAACAGAAATATTCTTTTGATTCTAACGGAAAGCTGGCAAACTGCGAGAAAAGAGATCCTTCTGTTTGTGAGATTTTTATTGTGGAAGGAGACTCTGCGGGAGGAAGCGCGAAGACAGCCAGAGATAGAAGTTTTCAGGCGATTCTTCCTATCCGCGGAAAGATCCTGAACGTGGAAAAAGCTACTATTGATAAAGTGCTTGCTAATGCCGAGATTAAAACTATGATCAATGCGTTCGGATGTGGATTTTCAGAAGGTTATGGAAATGATTTTGATATTACTAAACTCCGGTATGACAAAATTATCATTATGGCAGATGCAGATGTAGACGGCGCTCACATTTCCACCTTGCTCCTGACTCTTTTCTATCGGTTTATGCCGGAATTGATCTATGAGGGGCATGTATATATTGCTATGCCTCCTCTTTATAAAGCTATGCCATCTAAAGGAAAAGAAGAATATCTCTATGATGACAAGGCTCTGGAACGGTACAGAAAAACCCATAAGGGTCCTTTTACCCTTCAGCGGTATAAGGGACTGGGAGAGATGGATGCCCAGCAGCTTTGGGAGACTACGTTAAATCCCATGACCCGTATGCTTCGGTTGGTGGAGATTGAGGACGCCCGTATGGCATCGGAAGTTACCGAGGTCCTGATGGGAACTGAAGTTCCTCCGAGGAAAGCTTTTATTTACGAACACGCAAAAGACGCGGAATTAGATATTTAGGAGGTGGAGTATGGCGGCAGGTATTTATGAAAATATTATACGGACAGAATATTCGGAGATTATGCAGAAGTCTTATATCGACTATGCCATGAGCGTGATCATTGCCCGTGCTCTTCCGGATGTGAGAGACGGACTGAAACCGGTGCAGAGAAGAACTTTGTATGATATGTATGAGCTGGGGATCCGGTACGACAGGCCTTACAGAAAATGTGCCCGTATTGTAGGAGATACCATGGGTAAATACCATCCTCACGGGGACAGTTCTATTTATGAGGCTCTTGTTGTGATGGCCCAGGACTTTAAAAAAGGACTGCCTCTGGTAGACGGCCATGGAAACTTTGGGTCTATTGAAGGAGACGGGGCTGCGGCTATGCGTTATACAGAAGCCAGGCTTCAGAAGATTACTCAGGAAGTTTATCTGAAAGATATGGATAAAAATGTGGTGGATTTTGTTCCGAACTTTGATGAGACAGAAAAAGAGCCGGAGGTACTCCCGGTGCGGATCCCTAATATTCTTATAAACGGCGCCGATGGAATTGCCGTAGGCATGGCTACCAGTATTCCTCCCCACAATCTGGGAGAAGTCATCGACGGAGTGATCGCTTATATGAAAAATAATCAGATCACTACGAAAGAACTGATGAAATATATCCAGGGACCGGATTTCCCTACAGGGGGTATTATTGTAAATAAAGATGATCTGCTCTCAATCTATGAGACCGGGACAGGAAAGATCAAGATCCGGGGAAAGGTGGAGACAGAGAAGGGGAAAAATGGCAAGACTCTGCTGGTGATTTCGGAGATCCCTTATCCTATGATCGGTGCAAATATCGGAAAATTTTTAAATGATGTGGCAGCTCTGGTGGAAACAAAAAAAACTACTGACATCGTGGATATTTCCAATCAGTCTTCGAAAGAAGGCATCCGTATTGTGCTGGAACTGAAAAAGGGAGCAGATGCGGAAAATCTTACGAATATGCTTTACAAAAAAACCCGGCTTGAGGATACCTTCGGGGTAAATATGCTGGCAGTGGCAGATCAGAGACCGGAGACTTTGGGCCTTCGTCAGATTATTGAACATCATGTGGATTTTCAGTTCGAGGTAGCTACCAGGAAGTATACCAGCCTTCTGAAAAAAGAACGGGAAAATCAGGAGATCCAGGAAGGGCTGATTCAGGCATGCGATGTGATCGATCTGATCATTGAAATCCTGAGAGGCAGTAAGAACCGGGAACAGGTAAAGAACTGCCTGGTGAACGGAGAAACAGATGGGATCAAATTCAAGACCAAGACCAGCATGCGCCGGGCGGCAAAGCTTCATTTTACAGAACGGCAGGCTGGAGCGATCCTGGACATGCGTCTGTATAAACTTATTGGTTTGGAAATCGAGACCCTTATGGCAGAGCATAAAGAAACGATGAAAAAGATTGCTTCTTATGAGGATATTCTGAATAATTATGATTCTATGGCCGCTGTGATCATGAAAGATCTGGAAAAGATTAAAAAGGAATATGGACGGCCCAGAAGAACGGCAGTGGAAAATGCGGCGGAAATTGTATATGAGGAGAAAAAAATCGAAGAGACACAGGTTGTTTTTCTGATGGATCGCTTTGGTTATGCAAGGACTGTTGATACTTCTGTTTATGAGAGAAATAAGGAAACTGCGGATACAGAAAATAAATATCTGTTCAGCTGTATGAATACGGACAAAGTCTGTGTATTCACAGATGCAGGCAGAATGCATCTGGTGAAGATCCTGGATCTTCCTTATGGAAAGTTCAGAGACAAAGGAACACCTATTGACAATGTGAGCAATTATGACAGCAAGACAGAGCAGATCGTAATGGTGGCTCCTCTGACCCAGATTAAAGAAGAAATGCTTTGCTTTGTAACCAGAAAAGGCATGGTAAAGCTGGTGCAGGGAGGAGAGTTTGAAGTGTCTAAAAGGACAATAGCAGCGACAAAACTGGGAGAAGATGATAAAGTCGTGATGGTGCAGCCGGCTGATGCTATGGAATATCTGGTCCTTCAGACAAAAGAAGGATATTTCCTGAAATTTTTGAAAGAAGAAATACCTGGTCTGAAAAAGAATGCGCTGGGCGTCAGGGGTATCCGTATGGGAGAAAAAGATTTGGTAGAACATGCTTATATGCTGGAGAACAGGACAGAATATATGATCACCTACCGAGAAAAACAGGTTATCCTGAATAAACTGAAGCTGGCAAAACGAGACACCAAGGGGACCAAAATAAGGATTTAAGAGCATGAGAGGTGTTTAAGATTAAGAAAAGAATACTGGCTTATATCCTTTGCGGAGCCTTTCTTACAGGAATCTCCGGCTGCGGGATCCGGGAGGCGAAAGAGGCCGTAGGATATTTCCGGGAGACTGTTGATGATATAGTTGCCTCTCAGGGAGAGACAGAACAAGAAGCTGAAATACCGGAAATAGAAATTACAGAGGGAGCCTCTGCTTATTACTATGGATACAGCATACTGGAAGAGAAAGAGCAGAAGGTATACCGTCAGCTGGCAGCGGGTATAGAAAGTTTCCAGGAAGAGATCCCGGTAGCTGCTCTTTCCCAGGAACGGCTGGAACAGGTTATGAGGGTTCTCATGGCAGATCATCCTGAATACTTCTGGACAGACGGTACCAGCAGTTATACTTATCAGGAATTTCCAGGAGGAGAGATCCAAAATCTGAAAGTGAGACCGGAATATCAGACGGACAGAGCAGAGGCAGAGAGCATTCAGGAACAGATAGAAACAGTGGCGGATCAGTGGATAGCCCAAGCTCCTCAGGGAGATACCTATGAAAAAATCAAATATGTGTATGAGACTTTGATCCGGCAGGTAGAATATCAGGAAGACAGCAGACAGAATCAGAACATACGCAGTGTGTTCTTGGAAGGGAAAACAGTTTGTATGGGATATTCCAAGGCCGCTCAGTACCTGCTGAACAGAATGGGAATTTTTTGTACACTGGTCACAGGTACGGTCCAGGGCGACCGGCCGTCCAGCCATGCCTGGAATCTGGTCAAGATAGGGGAAGAGTATTACTATATGGATGTTACCTGGGGGAATCCCGGTTATCTAAATCCGGTAGAAAATGATGCCTACATTTCTTACAGCTATTTGTGCTGCAGCTGGGATACTCTTGCGCCTACCCATGTTCCGGATGATACTATTCCCCTTCCCGTCTGCGAAGATGACCGGTATAATTACTATAAAAATGCAGGGCGCTGGTATGAAGAATATGATCAGGAACAGATATGTCAGGTCCTTCAGAATGATCTGACTCAGGGAACCGCAATGACAGAGCTTCGATTTGCCGGACAGGACAGTTATGAGCTTGCGTTAGAGGATCTGTTGGAAGGCAGTGTGATTGAAAGGGCGGTTCAAAACAGCGGTATTCTGATACCCGGACAGACATTGGCCTGGCAGACATATTATGGGGGGAGTGATTATCTGATCATCATTGCCTGGCAGCGCTGAAAGAGCGGAAAAAATGCCGGAAAGCCTTAAAAATAGGGAAAAACTACTTGCAAGATAAGAAAAATAGTGTTATTCTAAAGAAGAACACGATAGTTATTTCAGCATAAGAGTGGACCGAGAGGTCCACTCTTATCGTTTGTATACCTGGTTGAAAGAAGGTGAGGATATGAGTAAAAAAGAGATATATGAGCAGAAAGCGGAAGCACTGATATCTCCGATCGTGGAGAAATATGGATTTGAATTGGTTGATGTGGAATATGTCAAGGAAGGAAGCAGCTTTTATCTGAGAGCTTATATTGACAAACCAGGAGGGATTACTGTAGATGACTGTGAAACAGTAAGCAGAGAATTTTCTGATAAACTGGATGAGGCTGATTTTATCGAGGAGGCCTATATCATGGAAGTCAGTTCTCCCGGACTGGGAAGACCTTTAAAGAAGGAAAAAGATTTTAAGCGCAGTATTGGAAAAGAGGTCGAAATCAGAACTTATCGTCCGATAGACAGGGAAAAGGAATTTTATGGCATCTTAAAAGCATATGATGAAAATAGCGTGACCATTGACTGTGAAGAGAAAGAACGGACTTTTCAAAAGGCAGAGATTGCCCTGATACGTCTTGCATTTGATTTTTAAATTTAGGAGGAAGTAAAATGAATACAGAATTATTAGAAGCATTGGATATTCTGGAAAAAGAAAAATCCATCAGCAAAGAAACTCTTTTAGAAGCTATTGAGCAGTCTTTGCTGCAGGCCTGCAAAAATCATTTCGGCAAAGCGGATAATGTTAAGGTAAATATCAATCCGGATACCTGCGATTTTGGAGTTTTCGCGGAAAAAACCGTAGTAGAGGAAGTTCAGGATCCGGTGACAGAGATCAGTCTGGAAGACGCAAAAATGATGAATTCTCAGTATGAGCTGGGAGACGTGGTGAATGTAGAAATCAAATCAAAACAATTCGGACGTATCGCAACACAGAATGCGAAAAATGTAATCCTTCAGAAAATCCGTGAAGAAGAGAGAAAAGTAATCTTTAACGAATATTATGCCAAAGAAAAGGATGTTGTCACAGGAATCGTGCAGAGAAGCATGGGAAGAAATTACAGCATTAATCTGGGAAAGGCAGACGCTATTCTTACAGAAAATGAACAGGTGAAAACAGAAGTATTTAAACCGACAGAAAGGATCAAGGTTTATATCCTGGAAGTGAAGGATACCCCAAAAGGTCCTAAGATCCTGGTATCCAGAACCCATCCGGAACTGGTAAAACGTCTGTTTGAGGCAGAAGTTACAGAAGTAAAGGACGGAACTGTAGAAATCAAGAGCATTGCACGAGAAGCCGGATCCAGAACAAAGATCGCAGTCTGGAGCAATGATCCGGATGTGGATCCGGTAGGAGCTTGTGTAGGTATGAATGGAGCCAGAGTAAACTCTATCGTAGAGGAACTCCGGGGAGAGAAGATCGATATTATCAACTGGAGCGATAACCCGGCTATTTTAATTGAAAACGCACTTAGTCCTGCAAAAGTAATTTCTGTTATGGCAGATCCTGAGGAAAAGAACGCCATGGTGATCGTGCCGGACTTCCAGCTGTCTCTTGCTATCGGCAAGGAAGGGCAGAACGCAAGGCTGGCCGCCAGACTTACTGGATTTAAGATTGATATTAAAAGTGAAACTCAGGCTAGGGAATCCGGAGATTTTGATTTTTATGAGCAGGAATATGAAAATGGATATGATGAGGTTCAGGAAATTGAAACTGAAATTCCTGAGGCAGAAGATCAGCCGGAATATGAAAGTGCTGAGGAAAGTCCTTCAGATGAGGAATAGGGGGAAAATATGGCATCAGTGCGGAAAATTCCTATGCGGAAATGCGTAGGCTGCGGAGAAATGAAAAGCAAAAAGGAAATGATCAGAGTGCTGAAAACAACAGAAGATCAGGTAATCCTGGACGCTACAGGCAGAAAGAACGGCAGAGGCGCTTATCTTTGCTTTAACAAAGAATGCCTGAAAAAAGCTGTAAAAAACAAAGGGTTAGAACGGTCTTTGAAAATGGAAATTCCCCAGATTATTTATGAAAATCTTGAAAAGGAGTTTGAAGAGCTTGAAAATACCTGAAGAAATATCTCTTGTAGGACTTGCAGCAAAAGCAGGAAAGGTGGTAAGCGGGGAGTTTGCTACGGAGAAGGCCGTAAAATCTCAGAAGGCATCTTTGGTTTTGACTGCAGAGGATGCTTCTGAAAATACAAAAAAGAAATTTAGGGATATGTGCACGTATTATCAGGTGCCTTTATATATTATCGGATCAAAGGAGGAGTTGGGAAAGGCCATAGGAAAGGAATACCGGGCGTCTTTGGCGCTGACAGATGAAAATTTTTCCAGGGCCGTTATAAAAAAGATTGAAAAGACCAGACATCAACAATAGAAGGAGGGCAATATATGTCAACAGTGAGAGTCTATGAACTCGCAAAAGAATTGAATGTAAGCAACAAAGAGGTTTTAGATTTTCTGAAATCAAAGAATATAGATTTAACCAGCCATATGAGCACTGTGGAGGACGCCCACGCTCAGATGGTAAGAGCAAATTTTAAGAAGGGGAACGTATCTGCTGCAAGTGCCGGAAAACAGGCAGAAGGAGAAAAACCGAAGAAGAAATTTATCCAGGTATTCCGCCCTCAGAACGCAAGCCACATGCCTGAGCGCAGACAGAAAAACCGGCAGCAGGGAAAAACTGGCCAGGAACAGAAAACAGATAATAAACGCCAGGATAACCGTCAGGGAGATAGCAGAGGTACAGCAGGCAGTATGAGACAGGAAAACAGAAACAATCGTCAAAATAACAGCCGGCATAGTAATGGACAGAATGGAGAAAACCGTCAGAACCGTCCGGCAAACAGCGGAGACAACCGTCAGCAGGGCCGTTTTCATAATAATGAAGGCCGCTTTAACAATCGGAATGCCGGAGGAGAGGGCCGCCAGGGAGGCAGATTTTCCGGCGGACAGGATCGTCAGAATAATCGGGGAGACAATCAGAACCGCCAGGGCCGCCAGAACAATTCCGGAGAGCGTCAGCAGGGCCGCTTTAATAACGGTGATAATCGTTCCAGATTTTCTGGAGAGAACCGTCAGCAGAACCGTTTTGGAGGAAAAAATGAAGGAAGGGGCGATTCCAGAAGAGAGCAGGGAAATAAATTTGAAAGCCCCAATCTGGAGTTTATAGAGAAGGACAGCCGTAAGACAAACAGAGAGAATAAGAAAAAAGATAACAGAAGAGATGAATATCAGAATCAGAGCAGAAGACCAAATCAGGGAGGCCGCCGTCAGGCACAGAGAATCCCCAAGGCTCTTCAGCTTCAGAAACCTTCTTCTCATCCGAAAGAGGAGAAAAAAGAAGAAGTAAAAGAAATCACACTTCCAGAAAAGATGACTATCCGGGAGCTGGCTGAAAAAATGAAGATGCAGCCTTCCGTAATCGTAAAGAAACTCTTTATGGAAGGAATCATGGTCACAGTCAACCATGAGATCGATTTTGAAAAAGCCCAGGAGATCGCTCTGGACTATGATATTATCGCGGAACCGGAAGAAAAAGTGGATGTTATCGGGGAACTGCTGAAGGACGAGGAAGATGACGAGAGCACCCTGGTTCCAAGACCTCCTGTGGTCTGCGTTATGGGTCATGTCGACCATGGAAAGACTTCTCTTTTGGACTGCATCAGAAAAACCCATGTTACAGATAAAGAAGCCGGAGGAATTACTCAGCATATCGGCGCTTACATGGTAGATATCAACGGACAGAAGATCACTTTCCTGGATACTCCCGGACATGAAGCTTTTACAGCCATGCGTATGAGAGGAGCCAATGCAACAGATATTGCTGTTCTGGTAGTAGCCGCTGATGATGGCGTAATGCCTCAGACTATAGAGGCGATCAACCATGCAAAAGCCGCCGGAGTAGAGATTATTGTCGCTATTAATAAAATCGATAAGCCAAGTGCAAATGTTGAAAGAGTAAAACAGGAGCTTTCTGAATATGAACTGATTCCGGAGGACTGGGGCGGAAGTACGATTTTCGTACCGGTTTCTGCACATACAGGCGAGGGGATCGATACTCTTCTGGAAATGATCCTTTTAACGGCAGAAGTATCAGAACTGAAAGCAAATCCAAATAGAAGGGCAAGAGGTCTTGTCATCGAGGCAAAACTGGATAAAGGAAAAGGTTCTGTAGCTACGATTTTGGTACAGAAGGGAACTCTCCATGTAGGAGATTTTATTGCCGCAGGAGCCTGCTCAGGAAAAGTAAGAGCAATGATTGATGATAAGGGAAGAAAAGTAAAAGAAGCAGGACCTTCTACCCCTGTAGAGATCCTGGGACTCAATGATGTTCCCAATGCAGGAGAGATTCTGGTAGTAACAGAAAATGATAAAGAAGCAAAACATTTTGCCGCCACTTTTGTTTCTGAGAATAAAAACAGACTTCTGGAAGAAACAAAATCCAAGATGTCTCTGGATGATCTGTTCAGTCAGATCCAGGCCGGCAATCTGAAGGAACTGCCGATCATTGTAAAAGCAGATGTGCAGGGATCAGTAGAAGCTGTAAAACAGAGTCTGGTTAAACTGTCTAATGACGAAGTTGTAGTAAAAGTAATCCATGGCGGCGTAGGCGCCATTAACGAGTCAGATGTTTCTCTGGCCAGCGCTTCTAATGCCATCATTATCGGATTTAATGTTAGACCCGATGCTACGGCAAAATCTATAGCAGAGCAGGAAGGGGTTGACCTTCGTCTCTACAAAGTTATCTACCAGGCTATTGAAGATGTAGAATCTGCCATGAAAGGTATGCTGGATCCGGTTTATGAGGAAAAAGTGATCGGTCATGCAGAAATCCGCCAGATCTTCAAGGCTTCCGGCATAGGAAATATTGCCGGTTCTTATGTGACAGACGGCGTGTTCCAGAGAAACTGCAAGGTACGTATCTCCAGAGAAGGAGAGCAGATCTATGAAGGAGAGCTGGCATCTCTGAAGCGGTTCAAAGATGATGTTAAAGAAGTTAAGGCAGGATATGAATGTGGTCTTGTCTTTGAAGGTTTCAATGATATTAAAGAAGAGGATCAGGTAGAAGCCTATATCATGGTGGAAGTGCCAAGGTAGGCCGAAGCCGGGAAGGAAATTATGAGAAAAAACAGTATAAAAAATACCCGGATCAATGCAGAAGTACAGCATGAACTGGCTAATCTGATCCGGGGCGGGATCAAAGATCCGCGGATCCACCCCATGACCTCTGTGACTGCGGTGGAAGTGGCTCCGGATCTGAAGACATGCAGGGCATATATCAGTGTATTAGGAGATGAAGAAGCAAAAAGAAATACTCTCCAGGGACTGAAAAATGCAGAGGGGTATATCCGCAGACAGCTTGCAAAAACTATAAATCTCCGGAATACCCCGGAAATTCGTTTTATTCTGGATGAATCCATTGAGTACGGTGTTGCCATGTCGAAACTCATTGACGAAGTGAGCAAAAAAGAAGACGCACAGGAGGTGCAGGAAGATGGAGAAGATAACCAGTGAATTAAAAGGCATTAAAACTGCAGGCATTGCAGGACATGTACGCCCCGACGGAGACTGTGTAGGGGCCTGCATGGGCTTGTATCTTTATCTGAAAGAAAATTACCCGGAGATAGAAACAGACATCTATCTGGAAGAACCTAAAACAGGATTCTCTTTTATCAAAGATCTGGATCAGATCAAGACAGAATATGATGACAGTAAAACATATGATGTGTTTTTTGTTCTGGATACCAGCGAAAAGAATCGGATCGGAGTGGCCATCGCCGGATATGAAAGCGCAGGAAAGACCATCTGTATCGATCATCATATAAGCAATAAAGGCTTTGGAGAGATCAATGTGATCCGACCGGAGATCAGTTCTGCTTCAGAACTTCTGTATACCCTTCTGGAAAAGGATAAGATAAACAAAGAAGTTGCAGAGGCTATTTATACGGGGATCGCACATGATACAGGGGTGTTCCAGTATTCTTCAACATCGCCCCAGACTATGAGGATCGCCGCAGAGCTGATGGAAATGGGGATAGATTTTTCAAAGATCATAGATTACTCTTTCTATGAGAAAAGTTATGTTCAGAACCAGATCCTTGGCAGATGCCTGATGGAAAGCATTCTGATCATGGATGGAAAGGTAATCGTAGGCTATGTGAGAAAGAGAGATATGGAGTTTTACGGTGTGGAGCCAAAAGATCTGGACGGCATCGTACAGCAGCTCCGAGTGACCAGAGGCGTTGAGGTGGCTATCTTTATTTCTGAAATAAAGACTCAGGAATTTAAAGTGAGTCTTCGTTCCAACGGAAATGTTGATGTTAACGCGGTGGCTTCCTATTTCAGCGGAGGCGGTCATGTAAAAGCCGCAGGCTGCACCATGCAGGGATCTGTGTATGATGTGATCAACAATCTGACCCGTCCTATCGAAAAACAGCTTAAAGAGAGAAGTATCAAATCATGATGAACGGAGTTCTGAATGTTTATAAAGAAAAAGGGTATACTTCTCATGACGTCGTGGCAAAACTGAGAGGGATCCTGAAACAGAAAAAAATCGGTCATACAGGAACTTTAGATCCGGATGCTCAGGGGGTTCTTCCAATCTGTCTGGGAAGAGCCACCAAGCTCTGCGCTCTTCTGACAGATAAGAAAAAAACATATGAGACAGTTCTTCATCTGGGTATAGAGACAGATACCCAGGATATTTCAGGACAGGTAAAATGTCGTCTTCCTGTAGAGGTATCTCCCCAGGAAGTGGAAGAATGCATTATGAGCTTTCAAGGCGATCAGATGCAGATACCGCCCATGTATTCCGCATTAAAGGTAGATGGAAAAAAACTGTATGAATTGGCCAGAGAGGGAAAAGAAATAGAAAGAAAGCCAAGACCGGTGACTTTCTATAAAATAGAGATCTTGTCTATGGAGCTTCCCTTTGTCACCATAAGAGTGACCTGCTCTAAAGGAACTTACATACGGACGCTGTGTCATGACATTGGCGAGAAACTTGGCTGCAAAGGCTGTATGGAGAGTCTTCTCCGAACAAAGGTAGACCAGTTTGTCATTGAAGACAGTCTGAAACTTTCCAAGATAGAAGAATTAAAGGCTTCAAATGAACTGGAGAAATATATTCTTTCTCCCGAAGATTTTTTTTCTTCTTATCCGGAGATAAGGGCGGAAAAAAGGTTTGATAAGATGCTGGAAAATGGGAATCCTCTCCCCTGGAAGGGAGAAATTCCGGGAGAAAAAGTCAGAGTTTATCACAGCAAGGGAGTTTTCATCGGAATTTACCAATGGCAGCCAAAAAGAAGTCAGTACAGCCCTGAAGCTGTTTTCTTCTCTCCCCAGGACTTTCAATGACAGAAAGGAGAAGCTATGATCTATACTACACAGATACCTCATCTGGAAAAGGAAGTCAGAAGCAGCGTTACACTCGGGAAATTTGACGGACTTCACAGAGGACATCAGAAACTGATAAATCTTATCCGGAGAGAGCAGGGAGAGAAAAACAGAAGCGTAGTTTTTACCTTTGATGTTTCTCCAAGATCTTATATCCTCCATACGCCGCCTAAATATCTTCTTACTTACGAAGAACGCCGGGAACTGGCGGAAAGTCTGGGAGTAGACATTCTCGCAGAATGTCCTTTCACAGAAGAACTGATGCATATGGAGCCGGAGGATTTTGTAAAAGAGTATCTGATAGAGCGGCTTCATGTCTGCTATCTGGCTGTAGGTCCGGATTTTCGATTCGGCTACCAGCGTCGGGGAACCCCGGAATTGCTGCAGGAATTAGGCAGAACCTATGGTTTCCGTACAGAAATCGTGGAGAAAGAAAAGTATAAGGGACGGGATATCAGCAGTACCTTTGTCCGTGAGGAACTGGAGAAAGGCCATATGGAGGAAGTGAACCAACTTCTGGGATATACGTATTTTACCAAAGGAGAGATTGTCCATGGAAGACAGTTGGGAAGGACTATCGGAATCCCAACGGCAAATCTGATCCCTCCCGTTATAAAAAAACTTCCGCCCAACGGCGTGTATATTACAGAGTCCCTGATCCAGGGAAGGATTTATCAGGGAATCACAAATGTCGGATATAAGCCTACAGTAAAAGAAAATTTTCTCGGGGTAGAGACTTATCTGTTTTCCTGTAATGCAGATCTGTACGGACAAGAAGCTGAGGTGAAATTTTACCGCTATCTTAGACCGGAGATTAAGTTTTCTTCTTTGGAGGAATTAAAATGTCAGATGCTGAAGGATATTGAAGAAGGAAAGGACTACTTTCGGTTAAAAAAATAGTTGCGAGAGACTGATACATTTAGAAAAGAAAATGTACAGTCTCTTTTTTTTGTGGGAAAAGCTGAAAGAATCATGTAAATTTAAAAGTATACCTGTAAGGTAAAGAAAGATTTAGATACAAAATATTACATAAATTCGACAATTTTTGCATAAATGCCCAACTAATGAATAAGGATTTGATATACTAATTTGGAGTATACCCTTAAAAGGCTGAAAAACGGCCTTGGAATATTATGAAATAAAGGCGGGAGCAACCGATTATGAGAGTGGGAATTTGTGATGATGATGTTAAATGGTGTCAGAAGGCAGAAGAAATTATCAAAGAATATGGAAAGAAAACAGATATGGAAATAGAGACGCTGTGCTTCACGCAGGAGGAGGAACTGAACCGGTATACAGGGGATCCCCTGTCAGTTATTTTTATGGATGTGGAGTTAGGAGAGAAAAGCGGGATAGATCTGGCAGGTCAGGTGAACAAAAGGTGGAAAAACTGTCAGATTGTTTACCTTACCAATTATCTGAACTATGCCACGGAAATCTATCATACAGCCCATACCTTTTTTGTCTTAAAGGAACAGTTCCAGGACAGAATCGGGGAAGTATTCGGGAAAATTTTACATATTCTGGAGCAGAAATCAGAGAGACTTGTGTTTTCTGTTATCGGGGGTAAAGAAATCGTACTGGCTCCGGAAGATATTTTATATTTTGAACGGAGAGGGAGGACTACCAAGATCGTTACTGTGTGGGGCGATTATGAAATATGGGATAAATTGAGAGATGTAATGGAGAGACTTTCAGAAATAGACTTTGTCCGGTGCCATAATAGTTACATTGTATATATGCCAGCTGTGAAAGAAATGGAAAAAGGCTATTTTATTCTGAAAAACGATACGAAGATCATAATCAGCCGAAGCCATATTAAAGCAGTAAAAAGCGCTTTTATGCGCTGGGCTCTTACTCAGATATCCTGAGAAGGAGGCGACGGTATGCTTCTTGTTTTAATTGCCGGAATGATCTTGATGCTGCTTCTGATTTTGGCTCTGAACGGAAAGAAAATGAAAGAACTGGAAAGAGAAAATGAAATCCTTCAGTCCTATATGCATACGGTAGAAGAATTTTATCAAGGAATACAGAGTCGTATTGAAGCTTCCAGAAGATATCGCCATGATCTGGCGAAACATATCCAGACTCTGGAGACACTTCTGGAAAATCAAAAATCATCTGAGGAAATCCAGGTCTATATGGAAGGCCTAAAAGATGCCTATGAAGAATTGAAAAGACAGCAGTTCTGCCGGGATGAAATTGTCGAGACCATCCTCTGTATTAAAAATATGCAGTGTGAAGAAGAAAAGATTCCCGCAGAGATCCATGTGGAAGACTGCCTTTACAGAGAAGTGGAAGAAGCAGATATGGTGAAGCTTCTTTATAACCTTCTGGATAATGCCATTGAAGCAAATCAAAGGATAAAAGAAGGAGAGACCAGAGGCATCAGGTTTTCGATGGAAAAGAGAGGGGAAAAGATATTGATAGAAATAGAGAATTATATTTCTTCTGAGGAAGAATTCAGTTTTGCTACGAAAAAGGATAAAAAGGCAGACCATGGGATTGGAAACGAAATTATTTCCAGCCTTGTGGACAAGTACCATGGGATCCGGAATACTGAAATAGATAAAAAGAATAATCTGGTCACAGATAAGATCCTGCTCCTGAGGGAAGAATAGAAATGGATGTAGGAACATTACCCTGGCAGGAGGCTCTGCGTCCGGCATTGATTCTGGGTATTAATATGTCAATTGCTACCTGCATACAGATGACTGCCCTGGAGCGAAAACGATCCCCTTTGCTTCTGATATGCAGCGCGGCAGCAAGATGTATCCTGCTGAATTTGCTGGGAGGGATTGTTTTCCAGGATTACATCCGCTGCCATCCTGTACTGGATATTCTTTATGAGATAACGATCACTCTGCAGGCTCTTTTACTATGGCCGGTCTTTTCGTATACCTTTAAAGGCAGTTTTTTGAAGATAGCGATTACCAGCATGGTTGTAGAAATATATACCATGACTTTGAACAGCGGCGCTTTGATATTGGTCAATTACCTGGAAGGGCGTCCAAGACTAATGGACAATGGGGGAGAGTTCTTATGGATGGATCTTTTGATCCCGGTGATCATGCTTACAGTTTTTTTACCGTCTTATTTTTCTTTAAGAGATAAAATAAGGGAAAATGCTTTTAGAAAGAAAAGTTATAAAAAAAGATATTGGATTTTTCTGGGAATGTATTTTACTTCAGGGATACTGTCCTGGTGGAACGGATATGCGGATACAATGGGGCGGCATAAGTATATTTTCTGGATTCTATTTATTCTTTTGACGGTTGCGGCAGGATTCAGCGGAGCTCAAAGCTACTGTGCTTATATAAGAAGAATGAAAACAGAGCATAAATTTCTAAAGAAGCAGCAGGAACTTCTGGGACTTCACCGAAAAGCTATTTATGATCAGATCTGTCAGATGGAAAAAAATCAGAAAATGATTGATGCCCAGATGAAAGAAATAGAAAAATTAGAAGGGAAAGGGCTTTCAGGAAAAAGAGTGGAGGCATATCTGAAAAGTCTGAAAAAAGAATACCACTCGATCAAGGCAGGAGTGTTCTGCAACGACTGGAAGATCGATATTATATTGTACTATTATGCCAGCCTCCTGGAAAAAAAGAAAATCCCATATGTTTTTTCTTTTAGCTGTTATGAAAAAGGATCCGCAGATTATGAAATCCTCGGAAACTTTCTTTTGGAACTTCTGGAAAAAACTGTGGAAAGGAATATGCGTATAGACAAAAGAAAGCGGAAAGTTTTTCTGACAGGAGGAACTGTAAGAAATCAGCTGGTGCTTACTCTGAATACCGGCGGAGCCAGCAGACTCTGGGTGATAAGACTGAGATCTTATATAAAAAAGAAGTACAAAGGAATATTATGCTGCCAGAAAAGAGGAGAAGAAAGGGAAATAAAATTTATGATTCCCTGCAGAAAATCTTTCAGTCAAAAGTCAGGGAATAACTTATAAAATTTTGTCTTTACAACCGAAATTCCTTATGCTATACTCAAAACGTTGGAAACAGCCGTGGTTCAGGAATTGGAATCTCCAACCGTTTCTTAATCACCGGCGATTATTAAAATATTATGGAGGAAAACAAAATGATTTCTAAAGAAAAGAAACAGGCTATCATGGCAGAATATGCAAGAACACCTGGAGACACAGGATCACCTGAGGTACAGGTTGCAGTTCTTACAGCAAGAATCAACGAACTGACAGAGCATTTAAAGGTGAATCACAAAGACCATCATTCCAGAAGAGGTCTTCTGAAAATGGTTGGACAGAGACGTGGTTTACTTGCATACCTGAAGAAAAAAGATATTGAGAGATACCGTGCTTTAATTGAAAAGTTAGGTCTCAGAAAGTAATCAAGATCAGGGTTGACGGGGCGGGAGAAATTCCGCCCTGTTTTATGCCATGGACTATGACGGTTCTCATGCCTTATGCCGAGACCACTGAAAAGGGCATTTATTTAATGTAAGTGTCTTTTTCAGTTGTTTCGGAGAGCGCTGCAGGACCGCAACAATATTTGAAAAAGGAGAAAAGATATGTATAAAAGTTTTTCAATGGAGCTTGCAGGCAGAACACTGACCGTAGATATCGGACGTGTGGCTAAACAGGCAAATGGCGCCGCATTTATGCATTATGGAGATACTACTGTATTATCTACAGCGACAGCTTCCGATAAGCCAAGAGAGGGAATTGATTTCTTCCCTTTAAGTGTAGAATATGAAGAAAAAATGTACGCGGTGGGAAAAATCCCGGGCGGCTTTAATAAAAGAGAAGGAAAGGCCAGTGAACATGCTATCCTGACTTCCCGTGTTATTGACCGTCCAATGCGTCCTCTGTTTCCAAAGGATTACAGAAACGATGTGACTTTGAACAATATGGTCATGTCCGTAGATCCGGAATGCAACCCTGAGGTCGTAGCTATGCTGGGATCCGCTATTGCTACCTGCATTTCCGATATTCCTTTTGACGGTCCCTGTGCGGCTACTCAGATGGGGCTGATCAATGGAGAATTCGTAGTAAATCCTTCTCTGGCTCAGAAAGAGATTTCTGACCTTCAGCTTACTGTAGCTTCTACCAGAGAAAAAGTCATTATGATCGAAGCCGGCGCCAACGAAGTGCCGGAAGCTCAGATGATCGAGGCGATCTTCAAGGCTCATGAAGTAAATCAGGAGATCATCGCTTTTATTGACAAGATCGTAGCAGAATGCGGAAAAGAAAAACATTCTTATGAGAGCTGTGCAGTTCCGGAAGAATTATTTGCCGCTATTAAAGAGATTGTTACTCCGGAAGAGATGGAGGAAGCGGTCTTCACAGATGAGAAGCAGGTAAGAGAAGAAAATATCCGTCAGATCACAGAAAAACTGGAAGAAGCTTTTGCTGATAATGAAGAGTGGCTGGCTGTTCTGGGAGATGCTATTTATCAGTATCAGAAGAAAACTGTCCGGAAGATGATCTTAAAGGATCATAAACGTCCTGACGGAAGAGCTATCAAACAGATCCGTCCTCTGGCAGCAGAAGTGGATATTGTACCAAGGGTACATGGTTCTGCTATGTTTACAAGAGGACAGACTCAGATCTGTACGATCACCACACTGGCTCCTCTTTCCGAGGCCCAGAGACTGGACGGACTGGATGAGTTTGAAGTAAGCAAACGCTATATGCATCACTATAATTTCCCATCCTACTCTGTTGGAGAGACAAAACCCTCCAGAGGGCCGGGACGCCGTGAGATCGGTCATGGAGCCCTGGCAGAGAGAGCCCTGGTTCCAGTACTGCCAAGCGTGGAAGAGTTCCCGTATGCGATCCGTACTGTTTCCGAGACTTTTGAGTCTAACGGTTCTACTTCCCAGGCAAGTATCTGTGCTTCCACTATGTCTCTGATGGCAGCAGGCGTTCCTATTAAGAAACCTGTTGCGGGTATTTCCTGCGGACTTGTAACAGGAGATACAGATGACGACTATATTGTGCTGACAGATATCCAGGGGCTGGAAGATTTCTTCGGAGATATGGACTTTAAGGTTGCAGGTACCCATGAGGGAATTACTGCTATCCAGATGGATATTAAGATCCATGGCCTGACAAGACAGATTATTGAGGAAGCGATTGCCCGTACAAGAGAAGCCAGAGAATATATCCTGGATGAAGTTATGGCAAAATGCATCGATAAGCCAAGAGCGACTGTCAGCAAATATGCACCTAAGATCGTTCAGATCCAGATCGATCCGGATAAGATCGGTGATGTTGTAGGACAGAGAGGAAAGACCATCAACGCTATTATCGACGAGACCGGAGTAAAGATCGATATCGACGACAACGGCGGCGTGTCTATCTGCGGTACAGATCAGGCTATGATGGATAAGGCTGTAAAATATATTAAGATTATTACTACAGATTTTGAGGAAGGCCAAATCCTGACCGGAAAAGTTGTGAGCATCAAAGATTTCGGAGCATTTCTGGAGTTCGCTCCCGGCAAGGAAGGCATGGTCCATATTTCCAAGATCGCAAAGGAAAGAATTGATAAAGTAGAGGATGTGCTTTCACTTGGCGATGTTGTTAAGGTAGTCTGTCTGGGTAAAGACAGACAGGGCCGTATCAGCTTCAGCATGAAAGATGTACCAAAGGAAAATTAAAAAGAGGGGCGGCATCGTTTCTGGTGTCCGCCCTTTGTCAGATTATGGGAGGAATTTATGAGAAGAATCGCAAAGTTTTATAAGGTGAGCAGGGAACAGTTCTTTGAGGGATGGATGGATACATTTCCCGGAACCGGGCAGACAGAAATAGAAAAAATCTATGAAAAAATTTCTCTGCCAAGAAGAGCTACTGCAGGAAGCGCAGGATATGATTTCTTCAGTCCGGTAGACTTTAAGCTGGATCCCGGGGAAACAATAAAAATACCAACAGGAATCCGGGCGCAGATGGAGCCTGACTGGGTGCTGAAAATTTATCCCCGCAGCGGTCTTGGGTTTAAATATCGTCTTCAGCTGAACAATACGGTAGGCATCATTGACAGCGATTATTTCAATTCAGATAATGAAGGGCATATTTTTATTAAGATAACTAATGATTCGAAAGAAGGAAAAACTCTTTGTGTAAAGGAAGGGACTGGATTTGCCCAGGGGATTTTTCTGGAATACGGGATTACAGTGGATGATGACGCTACTGCAGTCCGCAACGGAGGAATGGGAAGCACCACAGGAAAATAGGAACAAAAATCTTGCATATTATTTTGGGTTGTGTTAAAATATTTTGAGACTCAAAGTAAATATGCAGAAAAGATTTAAAATTCATTATAGAAATCCAGGAGGAGCATATCATGATTGTTGAACCAAAGGTCAGAGAGTTTATTTGTACTACGGCACATCCCGAGGGCTGCAAAGAGAATGTGAAAGAGCAGATCGCATATGTAAAGGGACAGAACATCACAGGCGGACCCAAAAAGGTCCTGATAATCGGAGCTTCCACAGGATATGGACTGGCAAGCAGGATTACTGCTGCTTTCGGATGTCATGCGGCTACACTGGGAATTATGTTTGAGAAACCCTCTAACGGCAAAAGAACAGCTACACCAGGCTGGTATAATACAGCGGCTTTTGAAGAAGAAGCTGCAAAAGAAGGATTATACGCAAAATCTATTAACGGAGATGCTTTTTCTAAGGAAGTAAAAGAACAGGCTATTTCTATGATAAAGGAAGACCTGGGAAAGGTTGATATGGTGATTTACAGCCTGGCAGCTCCAAGAAGAACAGATGCTCAGGGAAAAATGTGGGTATCTACTTTAAAAACAACAGATAAGCCTTTTACAGAGAAAAGTCTTGATCTGCGGACCAACACCATTGTTACCAAGACAGTAGAACCTGCTGAAGAAGGGGAACTGGAAGGAACTATCAAGGTTATGGGCGGTGAAGACTGGATGGATTGGATCGATGCCATGAAAGCTGCGGATGTATTGGAAAAAGATGCTGTTACTGTGGCATATTCTTATATCGGGCCGGAACTTACCTATCCAATCTATTATGACGGCACTATCGGACAGGCTAAACGCCACCTGACAAAAACAGCAGGGGAGATCAACGAAAAATATCAGGATGTAAAAGCTTATATTTCAGTGAATAAAGCTTTAGTTACCCAGGCCAGCGCGGCAATTCCCATTGTGCCCCTGTATTTTGCGATCCTGTATAAAGTTATGAAAGAACAGGGAACTCATGAAGGCTGTATCCAGCAGATCGCCAGACTTTTCAAAGACAAACTCCTGGCTGACCCTGTACCTGCTGACGAAAAGTATCAGATCCGGATGGATGACTGGGAACTTTCTGACAGTGTTCAGGATCAGGTGATGGAGTGCTGGAAGAAAGTAACTACAGAAAATGTAAAAGAGGTATCTGATATCGATGGATATTGGGAAGATTTTTACCATATGTTTGGTTTCCATTTTGATAATATTGACTATACCAAGGATACCGACATTCAGGTGGAAATCCCAAGTCTGAAATCAGAGGCTGAGTAGTAGAGAAAACAAAAGAAGAGGCTGCCCTAGGGCAGCCTCTTCTGGACAGGAGACTAATTTTCCAGATCCTTTTCGCTTTTTAAATTGGAAATAAAATCATGGAATGCCTCAGCGGCAGCCATATATTCATCCTCCCGTTCAATATTGCTGACTACAGGATTGTCTCCTTCTTCTGAAAAACGGAATAAATAAGTTTCCCCTTCAGGACTTTTGCCGTTTTTATTTAAAGGGACTAAGGCGATATATTCCCCAAAGCCTTCTACGGGAAAAGTAGTAAGAACTGCGCATTCCAGCACAGTGTCATCTTCTAAGGTCAGTTTGATCGTAGGGTTAGGGACTCTGGGAATCGTACCGGAATTTCCTCCGGCACTGGAGCAGTCAGCGGTACAGGAGGCACAGTCGCTGGGTTTACATGCTCCGATATCTGTTGTATAGGTTTCTTCGCTCATTTTCGGACCTCTTTCCTAGGTTTTTATGGTACTGTCAAGGATGATTCTGCACTTGATATATGCAGGATCCCGACCTTTTAATATTTTACCAGATACCTTATAAGAATGCAATCCGCCCCAGGATAAAAGAATTTGCAATTTCATATAGGGGCACGTATAATGAAAATGATCTTACATAAGAGGGGGAACAGCTAATGAAAAAGGATACTTCCCATATGATCCGCAGGGCGGAACATTTTAAGACGATTTTAACAGGAGAAGGGTTTCTGGTAGGACTGATCGCCGGCCTGGTGGTGCTTCTATATAGAGTATTGCTGGAGTTTGCCGGAAAATGGATGAATCTGATCCTTCAATATGGAAGAGAAAATCCGGTTATAGCCGGAGGCTGGTTCCTCCTTTTGGCTGTGATGGCCTGTATTGTGGGAAAGCTGGTGAAATGGGAGCCTATGATCTCAGGCAGTGGAATCCCTCAGGTAGAGGGAGAAATGATGGGAAAGCTGACTCAGAGATGGTGGCGCATCTTACCGGCAAAATTTTTGGGAGGTTTTCTCTCTCTCCTGGCCGGTCTTTCTCTGGGGAGAGAGGGTCCGTCTATCCAGATAGGAGCTATGGCCGGAAAAGCAGTGTCGAAAGTATTGGACAGAGGGAAAACAGAAGAGAAGTATCTGCTTACCTGCGGAGCAAGCGCAGGTCTGGCAGCAGCATTTCACGCCCCTCTCGCGGGAGTCATGTTTTCTCTTGAAGAAATCCATAAAAATTTTTCAGTATCTGTACTGATATCGGTGATGACAGCATCCATTACTGCAGATTATATCTCCAGCCAGTTTTTAGGATTTCATTCTGTATTTCAGTTTGATATTGCCAAAGAGATACTGCCCCGGTATTACGGGCATATTATAGTATTGGGAATTATTTTAGGACTCCTTGGGGCCTTTTATAATAAAATGACTATGTGGGTCCAGAGTCTGTATTATAAAGCCAAAGGACTGAATGAGACTACAAGGCTGCTGATCCCTTTTCTTCTGGCTGGGATTTTAGGCTTTTTGGTTCCACAGGTCCTGGGAAGCGGTCACGACCTGATCGAGACGGCAGCAGGAGGCCAGTTGATGCTAAGCGCATTGCTGGGACTTTTAGGATTAAAGTTTGTCTTTTCTCTGATCTCTTTTGGCTCCGGAGCTCCTGGAGGGATTTTCTTTCCTCTTTTGGTTTTAGGAGCTCTGATTGGAGGAAGCTATGGAACTTTTGCGGCAGAATATATGGGGATGGATCCTGCTTATATCAGTAATTTTGTGCTTCTTGCCATGGCAGGATACTTTACGGCAATCGTCAGGGCTCCCATTACAGGGATCATCCTTATTTTTGAAATGACGGGGCAGGTCAGCCAGATGCTGTCCATGTCTCTGATCTCCATTACCGCTTACCTGACGGCTTCCTGGGTAAGATCCGAGCCTATTTATGAAAGTCTTCTGAACAGCCTGTTAAAAAGACAGGGACAGAGTGTGCCGGAAAAGACAGGGGAAAAAATTCTGCAGGAGTTTCTGGTCTGCTATAACAGCACCATTCAGGATAAAATGGTCCAGCAGGTGGAATGGCCCAGAAATTGTCTGATCGTGGCAGTAAAAAGAAACGAGACAGAACTGATTCCAAAAGGAAGGACCATACTTATGGCAGGGGATATTATCGTAACGATGTCTGATGAAATAGATGCACCGGCTGTATATGACTATATGGAAAAGGCATGTGCAGAAATAAAAAGCTAAAATATAGATCCGCTAAAAAAGAAATGAGGTGCCGGTTTGATTACAACAGGAAAAGAAAAAAAAGCTAAAATACAGTCTTGTCTGGGACAGTCTCTCTGTCCGGGAGTGAAGAAAATGCCGGAAGGTTATGAGTTTGCTCTGGAGGTTCCTCAGGGAAGCAATGCGTCTCTGATTTTGTACAGACAGGATGAGAATCAGAATATAGAAATCCCCTTTCCGGAGGAAAGCAGGGAAGGAAATCTGCTTTCAGTGAAAGTGAAGGGGATACGGGAAGAAATTAAATATAATTTTCAGATTGACGGACAGATCATTCAGGATCCCAGAGCCAGATATCTGTGCAACGTACCGGAGTTTGGGCAAAGGGATACCGGAATCCTTTGCTGCGGCTGGAAGACGGACCGTTATACCTGGAAAGAAAATAAGAGAAAGCCAGTGCCTTTGGCAGAAACCATCTTATATAAGCTTCAAGTCAGAAGCTTTACCATGCATAAGAGTTCCGGGGTACGAAAGAAGGGAACGTTTCAGGGACTGGAACAGAAAATCCCTTATCTGCAGGAACTGGGAGTTACAGCGGTGCTGCTTATGCCTGCTTATGAATACAGAGAGCGGGAAAGGATAAAAAGGCGAAATCATCTGTATGGTTATATAGAAGAAAATAGAAAAGATCAAGAAAAAATCCGGATCAACTGTTGGGGATATACGGGAGATGCCTGTTACTATGCGCCGAAAGCAGCTTTCTGTGCAACAAAACATCCGATGCAGGAATTTAAACACATGGTGGATACCCTTCATCAGGGAGGCCTGGAATGTCTTATGGAGTTTTATTTTAACGGAGATACCTCTCCCTCAGAAATGCTGGACATTGTAAAATATTGGAAGAGAGAATATCATATAGATGGCTTTCATCTTATGGGAACAGGTATCTGCCGGGAGATTTTTATGAGAGATGCTTATCTTTCAGAAACGAAACTGTTTTTTCATGATGTTGACGGCAAAGCTGTCCTGGGAGGAAGGATTCCTTTCTATAAAAATGCCGGGGAATATAATGAAGGATTTCTCTACTGTATGCGTCATATGCTGAAAGGTGACGAGAATATGCTGGAAGAGTTTTTGTTCAGGGTACGGAGAAATCCCCCGTTTAACGGAGTGATCAATTATATGGCTGATCAGGATGGATTTACCATGGGTGATATGGTCTCTTATGAAGAAAGACATAACGAGGAAAACGGGGAGAATAACCAGGACGGCCTGGAATATAACTGTACCTGGAACTGCGGAACAGAAGGCCCCAGCAGGAAGCAGGGCATCCGTCGTCTCAGACTTCGACAGCTGAAAAATGCTTATGTCATGCTGCTGTTTTCCCAGGGTACTCCTTTGATCTTTCAGGGAGATGAATGGGGAAATTCCCAAAAAGGAAATAATAATGTATGGTGTCAGGATAATGAGATAGGATGGATTGACTGGAAGGGTGTAAAACGAAATGAAAAGCTTCTTGCTTTTGTAAAGGAGGCCATTGGGTTAAGAAAGAGAAATCCTCTGTTTCATATGGAGACGGAGCCAAAGGGAACAGATTATAAGGCATTGGGGTATCCGGATATTTCTTTCCATGGCGAACAGGCCTGGTATTTGGAAAGAACCAGCAGCCAAAGATATCTTGGGATCATGTACTGCGGTGATTATGCCGGACAGGACAGAGATTTTGTTTTTATAGCTTATAATTTTCATTGGATGCCACATGAGATAGCATTGCCGGGAGCAACAGGGGAAATTGCCTGGAAAAAGATCCTGAGCACAGATCAGGAAGAAAATAATGGATTTGAATCAGAGGGACAGGTCCTGAGGGAGAAGACTATAGAAATACCTCCCAGGACAATTATAATTTTAGCGGGAAAGCAGGATGAGAAAGCATGCGGGTCTGGCAACATTTTAAGACGATTACAAGGCACAAGCTTTTAGTGATGAAATATTGTTTTAAAATAGGACTTTATAAACAGGGACTTCTACATGATTTGTCAAAGTATTCCTGGACTGAATTTTCAGTAGGATGCAAGTATTATCAGGGAACCAGAAGTCCTAATAATGCGGAGCGGGAGGCCACGGGGCTTTCAACTTCGTGGATCCATCATTATGGAAGAAATAAACATCATTTTGAACACTGGGTGGACTATGGGATCGACTGTGACACAGTGATCCATGGAGTGCCTATACCCAGAAAATATATTGCGGAGATGGTTATGGACAGGATCAGCGCTTCCAGAAACTATCATCCGGATACATATACAGATGCAGCGCCTCTGGAGTATTTTCTGAAGAGCAGGGACAGGTTATGGTTTGTCCATGAAAAAACCAATGAAGATCTGGAAATGCTTCTCAGGATGCTGGCTGAAAAAGGAGAAAAAGAAACTCTGAAATATATCAAGCATGTATATTTGAAAGGAAAGTAGAGAAGTTATGACAATGCTGATAGAACAGGTTAGGGAAATTTGGGATAGCCTGTGGGGAAAAATACCTCAAGAATATATGATTGTTTTTACTTTTGGCGGAGCGGTTTTTGCTCTTCTCAATTGTTTTATGGGCTATCGTCTGCGAAAAGTATGGGGATGCCTTCTTGGATTTCTTGCGGGAGGGGCCTGCGGAGGAATAGCCGGCTATTTTTATACTAATGACTGGATGCTGGCGATGGCAGCCGGAGCCGGAGGCGCTTTGATCCTAGGATTTCTCGCCTGGGTCTTTTACAAGCTGGGAGTTTTTGTAATGTGTACCGGGTTTGTATATTTTATGATCATATCATTCTTTGAGGATCCTTCTGCAATGTCTCATTTGATCGCTCTTGTAATAGGCGTTTTTATTGGCACCCTGGCACTTGGATTTGAAAGACAGCTGGTTATCGCGATTACTGCTTTTTGCGGAGGAATCGGAGGTATGGGACTTCTTCTTTCTATGGCTGGGATCCAGTCGGAAGCTGCACAGCTGCTGCTGGGGCTGGTTCTGGGAGCATTTGGAGCTTTTGTCCAGGCCCTGCCTTACATGAACAGAAGAGGCGCAGTTCCCCTTCCGGGAAGGAGAAAGAGAGGTCTGCCCGGCCGCCGCAAAAAGGTAGTGAAAAAGACTATCCAGCAGAAGTCGAATGGAGACCGAAGACCGGGAAATTCAAAAAGGGGGACAGAATCTGCAGATCATAAAAAGGAGAAGCCAGTGAAAGATCATTTTGATGCAGAAGATTATGATGATGAAGATCTGGAAGAAATTTATGAGGCCAGAGAAAAAGAAAGAAAAAAGCTGAACATGGACAGAACACAGGAATATGTTGTAGGCCAGAAGCAGTATGCAAGGCCTAAAACTTCTGGAAGCTATTCCGGGCAGCAGGGTCCGGGGCTAGATCTGGATGACCTGAACAGAGAACTTTCCCGGGAGATCCAGAAAATATATAATGAAGAGATTTCCGGACAGGATAATTGACAAAGAGAAGGAAGTCTTGTATACTTAGGAAAAGAATATTTTGTATATCAAAATATTTGAGATAAAAAATAATGGGATGTCAGGTCAAAGCTTACGCATTTCCTGCTTACATGAGTTAAGGCTGAACTGAAAATATAGGAACACATAAGCAGAGGGAAGTCTGTGGCATCAGGGAGGCAACTCCAGCAATAAAAAAATAATAAATATAGAGGTAAAGCTATGACAGCTAGAATTATTGGGACAGGCAGTGCAGTCCCTGTCCACAAGGTAACAAATGATGATCTGTCCAAAGTGGTGGAGACCAATGATGAATGGATATCCAGCCGTACAGGAATAAAAGAAAGAAGGATCGCCGGTGAAGAGACAACGGTTTCCATGTCTGTGGCTGCAGCTCAAAAGGCACTGGAAGACGCAGGAACAGATCCTCAGGAACTCGATCTGATTCTTGTAGGCACTTGTTCACCGGATTACTTTTTCCCGAATACTGCCTGCTGTGTACAGAAAGCTATCGGAGCAGTAAATGCTGTAGCGTTTGATCTAAGCGCCGCCTGTTCTGGATTTCTTTTTGGATTGAATACAGTCCAGGCATATATGAAGGCAGGCATTTATAAGAAAGCTTTGCTTATCGGAGCAGAAACCATGTCTAAGCTGATTAATTGGGAAGACAGAAGCACCTGTGTTTTGTTTGGCGACGGGGCGGGAGCCGCTGTGATTCAGGCGGAAGAAACGGGTATGATGGATATGGTGCAGTATTCTGACGGAAAACAAGGGCCTGTGCTTACCTGCAGAGCGAGAGAAAACAGTAATTTTTTGTTTCCGAAGCAGCAGGAAACAGACTATATTTATATGGAAGGGCAGCCGGTATTTAAGTTTGCAGTAAAAAAAGTGCCGGAATGTATAGAAACTCTTCTGAAAAAGACGGGAGTTCAGAAAGAAGAGATTAAATATTATGTTCTTCATCAGGCCAACAGCCGTATTATTGATAGTGTGGCCAGGAGAATGAAAGAGCCGGAAGAAAAATTCCCTATGAATCTCCATTTTTATGGAAATACTTCCGCAGCCAGTATTCCTATCCTTTTGGATGAGATGAACAGAGATGGAATGCTGAACAGAGGAGATAAGATCGTTCTCTCTGGATTTGGCGCAGGCCTTACCTGGGGAGCTTCTCTGTTGGAATGGTAATGACCTGAAAGATAAAGAAGGGCGGCAGGAAACAGAACTCTGAAAATTTTCATGAGTCTGTTTCCTGCCGCCCTTCTTTATATCAGACGGAAGAATTTTCCTAAAGGATAACTTCCATTCCTACCTTCTGAGGCTTCAGACCGCAGGATTCATAGAATTTCATGGCACTTTCATTGCAGCTCCATACATTCAGGGTCAGATTGTAGCAGCCATGCTCTCTGGCAAAGTCCAGAGCAGCGTTATACAGCAGTTTTCCGATATGTTTTCCACGCATAGTCTCGTCCACGCAGAGATCATCGATATACAGAGTCTTAATGTCTGTCATAATATTGTGATCTTTATACTGCCGGAAAATGCAGAAAGCATATCCCAACATACGGTCATTTTCATCTACCGCCGCCAGTATAGGACGGCTGCCGTCCTTTAAGAGAGCCTTTAACTCTTCATCAGTATATTTGCTTTTCCCCGGCTTAAATAAATCCGGTCTGCCTTTGTGATGGACCATAGCCACCTGCGCCAGCAGACTGTGGATCCTTTCTATATCTTTTTCCTGAGCCATTCGTACATTCATGGTCTTCTACCTCTTTTCTTCTGATTCTTTTGTTTTATTTTAGCATTTTTCTTTTCAGAAGAAAAGGCGGGAAGAATTATAAGCATTTTTTCATCTCTTCGTAAGTACCTGTTGCCTGAATATCCTCCAGGATACTGATTACTGCTTCTTCAAAACCAGGAATCTCTGTGAGATCTCGTCCCCAGAAATCTTTGTTGGTGCAGACAGCGTGTACCAGATCTTTGACGCTGCTGTCTCTGTGCTGATAGTAAAATTCCAGAACAGAGCGGTCGTCTGAAATAACATAGCTTCCGCCATTTGGACGTACTGCAGTGAGGCCTTCATCTGTCAGCTCTCTGCCCAGATGATAGAACTGAATGTAAAAAGCAAAGGAAGCAGTAATACATTTTGGAAGTTTATGGAATTTTTCTACATATCCTTCAAGAGAAGGCATAACCCGTGCTCTCCATTTGGAAGTTGAATTTAAAGAAATAGAGAGGAGGGCATGGTCAATGAATGGATTTTTGAAACGCTCCGTAACAGCGGCGGCAAAATCCATACAGTCTTCTTTAGGAAGAGACAGGGTGGGGATGATCTCGTCATAGATGGTCTTATTCATAAATTTTAAGATGGTATCATCATGCATGCAGTCTCTTACAATATCCTGGCCTGCCAGATAAGCGCCAAGGACCATGGAGGTATGAGCGCCGTTCAGGATACGGACCTTTCTTTGCTTATAAGGCTTGTGGTTGTCTGTGATCAGAACAGGAAGTCCTGCCTGGGCAAAGGGAAGTTCTTCTTTTAAGGATTGAGGTCCTTCAATGACCCAGAAACCAAAGATTTCTCCCGTATCGATGAGATTATCCTCATATCCGTTTGCCTCGTTGATGGCGGCAGCTTCTGCCCGGGGATAGCCGGTAACGATCCGGTCTACCAGGGTGGAACAGAAGATATTTTCTTTTTCAATCCAGTGAATAAAATCTTCTCCCAGCTCCCATTGTTTTGCATACTTCAGCACACATTTTTCCAGTTCTTTTCCATTATCATCAATCAGTTCACAAGCCAGGATGATAAATCCTTTGCCGGTTTCCTGACCAAAAGCCTGATAGCGGCGGTATAAGAACTGGGTCAGCTTTGCGGGATAGCTTGATGGAGGGGTCTGGGTAAATTCACAGGAAGGATCATAGGCAATGCCTGCTTCTGTGGTATTGCAGGCAATAAAGCGCAGATCCGGATTCTTGGCACAGGCCATTACCTGCTCATAATCACTATGTACATTCAGACAGCGGCTGACACAGGAAATAATCCTTTTGTCATTGACTTTCCGGCCGTTTTCAAAACCTCTTAAATACAAGGTATAGAGACCGTCCTGTTCGTTGATTACGTCAGCCAGACTGAAACCGGTGTGATTGGCGATAGGCTGAACCAGTACAACTTTACTGTTAAAGCCGGCTTTCTCATTCATCATGTCAATAAAATAATCTACAAAAGCCCGCAGAAAGTTTCCTTCTCCAAACTGAAGGACCCGTTCCGGTGCGTTCTCCAGCAGATACCCTTCGTATCCCTGGTCTTTTAATGTTTGATAACATAATTTTTTCATGATATAAATCTCCTTTTATTTTTCGGATAGATATCGTAAGCACAGACCTCCGGTCAGAGAGTCACACCCTGTTTAAAGATAGCCATATCGTGAAAGCCTGCTTTTTCGGATTTTACCTTTTCTCCGGAGGCAACCGCTATTACATATTCAAACAGTTCTGCAGAAAGTTCAGACAGTTCTTTCCCATCTACCATAGATCCGCAGTTAAAATCAATCCAGTTTTCTTTTTTATGAAAGAGAGCTGAATTACTGGAAATCTTTACTGTGGGAACCGGGGAAGCAAAGGGAGTGCCTCGTCCTGTTGTAAACAGGACGATTTGGGCACCTGAAGCTGCCAGAGCAGTAGAGGCTACAAGATCATTTCCCGGAGCGCTCAGAAGATTCAGTCCTTTTTCCTTTACCTGTTCTCCATATGAAAGAACACCACGTACAGGGGCGCTTCCAGATTTCTGGGTGCATCCCAGGGACTTATCCTCCAGAGTGGAGATTCCCCCTTTTTTATTTCGTGTGTCCAGCAAAGCTGGACCACACTAGCCGGTGCAAGTCCGGTCACAGTAAT
>ERZ1643249.784-NODE-784-length-33977-cov-5.304846_pt1 | contig 33977 bp, 31 predicted proteins | sample MGYA00579263_ERZ1643249 | MGnify/ENA primary metagenome ERZ1643249 (study PRJEB29033, sample SAMEA4952264) | chicken gut metagenome | biome: Broiler Chicken; feature: Gastrointestinal Tract; material: Caecum | place: Ireland | collected 2018 | study: Broiler...
CGGATCGGCGGTTTCCGTCTTTGCCAAGGACTCTATCCACCGTGCTTTCCGCGCTCTCCAAGGAAAAAGGTTGGGCGTTTTGGGGATTGCAGCCGCCAGTGCTTTGGGGATCGCCTCCCCCTTGTGTATGTATGGCACGATCCCCATTGCCGCTTCTTTTTCCAAAAGCGGGATGAAAGACAGTTGGTTGGCAGCGTTTATGATGAGTTCCATCCTCCTAAATCCCCAGCTCATCGTTTACAGCGCGGCGTTGGGCGGGACCGTCCTGACGGTGCGCATTCTCTCCTGTTTTCTCTGCGGGATCACAGCCGGACTGCTACTGCATTTTCGATACCGGAACACGCCATTCTTTGATTTCTCGGGCTTCGATGCGCCAAAATGCCGGGACATCGACCCAAATCTACTGATACGGTATCTGAAAAACCTGGGGCGGAATGTAAAAGCAACCGGGATCTATTTTCTGATTGGCATCCTGCTCTCGGCCCTGTTCCAGCGGTATGTGCCGGCCCAGGCCATGACAGCCCTGTTCGGCGGCAACGAGGCGCTGGGCGTACTGATGGCTGCTACCATCGGTGTCCCTTTGTATGCCTGCGGCGGCGGGACCATTCCGCTTTTGCAGCAATGGCTGTGGGATGGCATGAGCGTGGGGAGCGCAGCGTCCTTTATGCTGACAGGCCCTGCCACGAAAATCACCAACCTCGGCGCCCTGAAAATTGTGCTGGGAATGCGGCGATTCATTTTATATATCGCCTTTGTTGTGTTTTTCTCCCTGATCGCGGGCCTGTTTGTGAATTTGCTCGTATAAAAAGTTTTGAAAGAGGGAAACCCCGGCTGATACAGCAGACCTGAAAATAGCGCCAGACAAAGAGCCAGATAGATAAAAATGCAGAGCCTGCGACCCGATATGTTATCGGGAGCAGGCTCTGCTTGTGTTTATAGGGAATCCCCCAAGGCTGATCCGTTCCAAAAATGCGGATCTGATGGATAGCGCGGATGTGCGTTCTCTTTGACAGGCGCAACGGGAATGGCCCATCATTTGCCATGGCCGCACGCCTCCCAGCCGATGATAATTTGTTCCTGTTCCAGAAGCTGGTCCAAGGCCTGCTCAACCAACAGGGAGATACGCTGCACGACACGCGCCCGCGTAGATTGACATAGTTTCCGCAGACAGCGGGGAGTGCACTTCTCCGGCGCGACCCGCGCGTCTCTGGATAACTGCTGGATATAGCCGGTCACCGCAGTACGGCTGACGGACTTACCGTTCCGTGTGCGGAACACCGGTCCGCTCTGTACACCCTCCCGTTGGAGGTAGCCCAGCAGTTCTGCCCGCAGGCAGCTTGGAATGCGGATGGTTTGCTGGGAATGATTGGCGCTCGTTGTAAATACGCCTTTTTCAACGGCTTCCACCGTGAAGTTCGGCAGGTCATGGAGCGTCAATCCGAGAACGGCAAAGACTTTTACCATGAAGTATGTGCGCTCCTTGTCCAGTGCCCGTGCGGCAGAAAGCAGGCGCAGATATTCATCGCGTGTTAGTTCAGGCTGCATGTCATCCTTTGCCGGTTTTAGCTGTACCGGAAGCTGATAGTCCCGCAGGCCGAGATAGTCGAAAAAGCCGTTCGCTGAGGCGAGCCGTACATTGACCGTACGCGGGGTATAGCCCTGTTCCAACATGGCATTTCGCCAGCGGGCCAGCGTCTTGTGGTCGAGCCGCCCGTTTTCGGGCAATGCCTCAAATAGCAGCTGCAAGTTACTTCGATATATCTTGATCGTTTCGGGCGTGCGTCCCCGTTCCCGCAGGTCATCCAAATAGGCGTCCACCTGATCCCAGGTGAGAGAGGGAAAATCTGATCCGATGCCTTCGAGGGGATGCCCTTCTGTCGTCTGTGCCACGATATGGCTTACCTCCAGTCCTTACTTTGCCAATGACAAATTAAACAAAGTGTCCTAATTCAACAGAAAATGCCCCCGTAGCGTACATAATTATGCAAATTTATTGTAGCATGGAATTCCTTGAAACGCAAGCGATGAACCGGGTTTGGGCATAGCTAAACAGGCCAAATACATGAAATGTTGGTTTGGCTCTAGTTCGTGCGCCCATTTTAATCGTCTCATTTCGTACAGGAGGCGATTTTCTTTTGCCCGTTCACCTTTTTTGGCAAGGTCCTTCGGTTTATAATAGACAATCTGTTTAATTTGTTTTATCCGACCAGCCCCAGCCGTTCCAGCGCCCTTGCATGCTCGGCTCCGGTGGAGATGAGGTAGATGCGGGTGGTTTCGATGCTGCTGTGGCCCAGAAGATCGGCCAGCTTGGCCACGTCCCGGCAGACCCGGTAGAAGGTCCGGGCAAACAGGTGCCTGAGATTGTGCGGGAACACCTTGGAGGGCGCGACCCTTGCTGCGGCGCAGATTGCTTTCATCTCCGCCCAAATCTGCTTCCTGGACAGCCCTTTGCCGCTTCTTGTGAGAAAAATCTCACCGGAGGCGGTTTTGTTTTTGCGGGCGAATTTCAGCAGCTTTTTTCGCAGCTTGCCGGGGATCAGGATGGTACGGATCTTGCCCTTGAGGGAGATCTCGGCCTTGCCGCGCTCCACGGCCTCTACGGTAAGGTACGGCACTTCGCTGACGCGGATGCCGGTGGCGCAGATGGCCTCCATGAGCAGGGCCAGACGCTCCCGACCCATGGCGCGGGCGGCGGCGATCAGGCGGTCATACTCGGCGCGGGTCAGCTCCCGGCTATCCTCCCGGAACAAACGCCGCTGGAGGCGCAGGGCCTTGACCTGATACTTCTTCCAGCCCACAAAGTCAAAGAAGCGGTTCAGCCCGACCAGCATAGCGTTGATGGTGTTGGGGCAGTAGCCCTTGTCAAGCAGGTGTTTTTTCCACGCTGCAGCGGCCTCTTCGGTCACCGGCTTGCCGGCCAGCCATGCGGCAAAGGTGCGCACATGGCGCAGGTAGTTCTCAATGGTACCGGGGCTGTGCTCGGCCTGGCGCAGATGCCTGGCGAATATGGCTGATAAAATTATAAGCATGGGTGAGGCGCGCAATGCCCATGCGCGCGGCTGCCATATAGGACGCAGCCAGAGCCATCTGTGCCGAGACAGGACAGCAGGGAGCAGACGATCCTGTATCAGCGGATGACCGGCAGGATGAAACGCAGGCCTAAAAAAGCTGGAGTGAAGTAAATAAATAACAGCTCCGGCTGGCCTTTAAGAGATTGCCTGCGTAGGCCGCATGGATCAAAGTTCCGATCCATGGACGACACATTTACAGCCATTTCGTGGTACGAAGTTTTCACTGATATCATTTTAGCATTCTGACCGGTTACATGTCAACCGGAAGCGCATGAAATAGGCGCACAAAGAAAGCAAAATGGCCGCCATGGCAGGCGCCAAGTTGTAACCGTATCTTTGCTGCGCACGACGGCCTGGAAAGGGGAAGTGGACACATTACCGAAATAGCGGCCATTTCCAGACAGGTCTGCAAATCATCTGTTCCGAAAACCGGCCGGCCATAGTATAATAGAGCCAGTGACAGCGCGCCCCCTGCAATCCGGCCCGTCATTCTGAATTGTGTAAGGAACGGCTGTATTTTTCATGTGCATGGATGCCCTGCACCGGACCGCGCGGACGAGGCGGGGAGATTTTGCAAGTATAGCGATGTCCGCCGTATCCTGGCTGCGGCAGAAAATGAGCCCACGAAAGCGCCCAACCGAGCGGTACAAGGGCGAAAAAGCAGGGACGATGAGGATGGTGACAACAGATGAAGCATATTTTTTTTGTGGAAGACGATTTGAGTTTAGTCAATGGCCTGTCCTTTGCGATCAAAAAGCAAGGCTATGAATTGACAATTGCCCGCACCTGTGCAGAAGCTGAACAGCGTTGGATGAACGGCCGCTATGATCTGGTGATTTTGGATGTGACATTGCCGGATGGCTCCGGTTTTGACCTGTGCCGGAAGATCCGGGCATCCTCGAGCGTACCGATCATGTTTTTGACTGCCGCAGACGAGGAGACGGATGTGATTATGGGACTGGACATTGGAGGAGACGATTATATCACCAAGCCCTTCAAGCTGGCGGTCTTCCTTTCCCGGGTCAATGCCTTGCTGCGCCGCAGTGGAAACTTCGACCAGACACAGGCCGAACCAGAGCTCAAATCCAATGGCATACGGGTACAGCTTCTCAGGCAGGAGGTCACCAAAGATGGAGTGCCGCTGGACTTGACGGCCAGCGAATACAAGCTGCTTTGCCTGTTCATGCAAAACCCCAATATCGTGCTTTCACCGGAACAGATTTTGGGTCAGCTTTGGGATTGTGACGAGAAATATATCGATAACAGCACGCTGACCGTGTACATCCGGAGGCTTCGCACAAAGGTGGAAGATCATCCTGCCAGCCCCAAAAAGATTGTGACCATCCGCCGCATGGGATACAAATGGAGCACAACCGACCGAGGCGCATCATGAAAATCCTGGCCGATCGAAAAATCAGGCATCTTTTCCTGTGCGTGCTGTTGGCAGTGGCGATTTTCACCATAGTATCTGTGTCCTTGATCTGCCTCAGGCGCCCGGGTGCCGCCATTTCTGTGGCTTTGGCCGCCGTACTGATGGCGCTGGCTGTTTTCGCCGCCCTGTATTGCTACTTTCGAGAGCAGAGCAGGACTATAAATAGAGCCATCGGGCAAATCCACGCATATATCGCCGGAGACCGAAATGCCCGCATTGCGTGCGATGAGGAAGGCGACATATACCGTCTGTTTCACGAGGTCAATTGTCTGGCAGGGATCTTGAATGCCCATGCCGAGAACGAGGGACGCGCCAAAACCTTTCTGAAAGATACCATCTCGGATATCTCCCATCAGCTGAAGACACCGCTGGCCGCACTCAATATCTATAACGGCCTGTTGCAGCAGGAGGTGCATGAGAATCCGGAACTCAAAGAATTTACCGACCTCACCGAACAGGAACTGGACCGGATCGAAAACCTTGTCCAAAGCCTTTTGAAAATCACGAAATTGGATGCAGGGACGATCACATTGGAGAAATCGCCCCAAAAGGTTGCGGATATGATGGCATATATTGAGCGGCATTTTGCCTGCCAGGCCCGGCAGCAGGGAAAAACGCTCATCCTCTCAGGAAATGAGCAAGTCACCCTCGTCTGCGACCGGACCTGGATGGTCGAGGCAATCAGCAATCTGGTGAAAAACGCCTTTGACCATACCAAATCCGGGGATACGATCCGCATTGCATGGCGCGCATTTGCGTCGGTTGTCCAGATCACCGTAAGCGACACCGGAAGCGGCATCCACCCGGAGGACCTGTTTCACATCTTCAAGCGGTTTTACCGCAGCCGATTTTCAAAAGATTCGCAGGGCATCGGGTTGGGCCTGCCGCTGGCAAAGGCCATTGTAGAGAAGCATAATGGGACGATTGAGGTGGACAGCACGCTGGGGATGGGGACGACCTTTACCGTCAATTTTCTAAATCCTACAAAATTGTAGGATGTTTGTCAGAATACAGTAGGGTTGATGAGGTACTCTTTCTATAGCAAAACAGAAAGAGGTGTTACGCAATATGGAATTACTAGAGGTTCAGGACCTCTCCAAAATCTATGGGACAGGCGAGGCCGCCGTCCATGCCTTGAAGCATGCCACGTTCGCAGTCCCCAAAGGTGAGTTTGTGGTTGTCGTCGGCGAATCAGGTTCCGGAAAAAGTACGCTGCTCAACATGATCGGCGCCCTGGATACGCCGACGGCGGGCAAGGTGTTCATCGACGGCAAGGATATTTTTTCGATGAAGGAGCGCAGCCTGACGGTGTTCCGCCGCCGGAATATCGGCTTCATTTTTCAGAGCTTCAATCTGATCCCGGAGCTGACGGTGGAGCAGAATATCATCTTCCCGGTGCTGTTGGACTACCAGAAACCCGATAGGGAATACCTGGAGGGCCTGCTGGCCGTGCTGGGCCTGAAAGAGCGCCGCCACCATCTGCCCAGTCAGCTTTCCGGCGGCCAGCAGCAGCGCGTGGCGATCGGCCGTGCGCTGATCACTCGCCCGGCCCTGATCTTGGCCGACGAGCCGACCGGAAACCTGGATACCCAGAACACCAGTGAGGTGATTGCCCTGTTGAAGGAAGCCTCCCGGATGTATGAGCAGACCATCATCATGATTACCCACAGCCAGAGCATTGCCCAGGCCGCGGACCGCATCCTGCGGGTGTCAGACGGCGTGGTGACCGATTTCGGGAGGTGCCGGGAATGAAAAGCTATTTGAGCCTGATCCCGATTTCGGCAAAGATACGGAGGCGGCAAAACCGGATGATGGTCCTGTGCATCATGATTTCTGTGCTGCTTGTGACCACCATGTTTAGCGCCGCGGATATGTCGCTCCGGGGCGAGACGGCTGCCATGCAGGCAAGGCATGGCAGTTGGCACATCCAAGTGAGCGATATCTCGGAAGAGGCTGCTGCAGACATCGGCAGTCGTCCCGACGTCACGGCCGTTGGCGGGTCAGCGGTGTTCAACGTGGATGCAGACCAGCCCTATACGGTCGAGGGACGGAAAGCGGCCCTGTATGGCACGGACGAAATCTATCTGGCGCAGTTGACCAATGGCATGCAGGAAGGCGTTTTCCCTCAGAATGACCAGGAAGTGGTGCTCAGTTCCAATGCCAAACTTGCGCTGGATGTGCAGTTGGGCGATTCCGTGACCGTGCAGACACCGGCGGGAGATGCGGATTTTACCATATCCGGTTTTGGCTCCGATGACCAGGAATACTACGAAGGGCAGACCTACCTGGTGGCCGTCTATATGACGGAAAAAGCTTTTGCATTGCTGATGGATGAAAATGGCGTTTCGGACTATACACCGGCCTATTTTATACAATTCCAGAGCGCGGAAAAGGCGGCCGATGCCATCGCTGAAATACGGGCGCAGTATGACTTGCCGGAGGGCAGTATCCGTGAAAACACAGCGATCATGGGGCTGGCCGGCCAAAGCAGTAATAAGTCCGTAAAAAATATCTATGGGATTGCGGCGGCCTTGTTCATTGTTGTGCTGCTGGCTGGGGTGCTGATGCTCTCCGGCAGTATGAACAGTCAGGTGGCACAGCGGACGAAGTTTTTTGGCATGATGCGCTGTATCGGCGCGAGCCGCAGGCAAGTGATCCGATTTGTAAGGCTGGAGGCACTCAACTGGTGCAAAACGGCGATCCCGATCGGCCTTGTTTTGGGTACAGTCATCACATGGGCCTTATGTGCGTTGCTGCGCTACGGAATTGGTGGCGAGTTCGCGGGCACGCCGGTCTTTGCGCTCAGCCCGATTGGGTTGATAAGCGGTGCGGTGGTGGGCCTTGTGACGGTGCTGTTGGCGGCGCAGGCCCCTGCAAAGCGTGCGGCAAAGGTTTCCCCAATGGCGGCTGTTTCTGGTAACAGTGAGACAATCCCTGCAACATGTCATACAGCAAGACTGATTTTTGGAAAAGTCGAATGGACATTAGGCGTTCATCATGCGACCGCCTCTAAGAAAAACTGGTTCCTTATGACGGCCAGCTTTTCTCTGAGCATCATCCTGTTCCTTTGCTTCTCAGTGGGACTGGATTTTGCTCGCGAATTGGTGCCGTCCCTGCGGCCCTGGCAGCCGGACGTTACTTTGAACGGGTATGCCAATACGCTTTTGCTGGAGCCGAACCTGCTGGACGAGATCTTGGGGATTCCCCATGTGGAAGATGCCTATGGTATAGCATACCTCGACAATATCCCTGCCACATCCTCCAGAGAAGGGATCGACCATGTGAATCTCATGTCTTATACAGACTATTTGCTGGACAGCACAGCAGATAGCGTAGTCGAAGGGGATTTGTCTGCCGTCTATGGGGACAGCGGACAGGTTATGACGATCAGAAACAAAGACAATCCGTTACAGGTTGGGGATACGATCCGGGTTGACGGCAGGGAGGTTACCATTGCCTGTGAGGTCTCCTCCGGCGTGTACCCCAGTGAATACAGTGTCATCTGCTCTGCTGAGACCTTTGAATGGCTGACAGGGCAGACAAATTACAGCCTGATAGGCATACAGCTGGATGCTGATGCAGACGATGAAACGATCCAGCAAATCAACAATCTGGTTGGCAGCGATATCATTTTCGATGATTTACGGCAGAGCAACCAGGAGGATGCGGCGACCTACTTGGCTGCGCAGATTGTGTTATATAGTTTTCTCGCAATTATCGCGATCATCACGCTGTTCCATATCATCAACAGTATTTCGATGAGCGTAACAGCTCGTATCCGGCAGTATGGCGCGATGCGGGCGGTCGGGATGGATGGCAGCCAGCTCGCACGCATGATCACTGCGGAAGCGCTTACGTACGCTGTTTCTGGACTTGTGGTGGGATGTGCAGGCGGATTGCTTTTGAGCCGGTATCTGTATGTGCGGTTGATTACAGCGTATTTTGGCACGGCGTGGAGCTTACCGATACCGCTGCTCTGTATGGTTGTGGTATTTGACTTGGGGGCAGCCTTTTGGGCGGCCTACGCGCCGTCTAAGCGGATACGGCATCTAGCGATCACAGATACCATCAATGAACTGTAATGGCCCTTTATGCCGTAGCTTGCGGGCGAGGCAACATGAGAGAAAAATGGACGGAGCCGAAAGGTCTGGCGTCAGCCCCGCCTTTTTTCCAGATACCAAATCCCCTGGCGTTTGCCGGGGGATTTTCCTTTGCAGAGCGGGCTGCGATCTGGCCGCGCGGGGCGCGGCTTATTGGTTTCGGCTGACCTGGATGGCTTCGCGTGCAGCCGCTTCAGGCGGCGGAGCCGGCCTGCTTACCGCCAAAATTTTTTGAAAAAAATAGAGATTCATATTGACACGATGTCAGCACGGTGGTATAGTACAGATGCTGACATTGTGTCAATACGAACGGAAAGATCAATGGTACAAGAGACATCGGGCGAGAGGAGGCCACTGTGATGAAAGCAAAGGTCTATTTTACGCGGGAAATTACCCCGGAGAAGGTTGTGGAGCTGTACCGTGCCTTGGGCGTAGAACTGCCTGGGAAGGTAGCGGTAAAGGTTCATTCCGGAGAAAAGGGGAACCAGAACTTTTTGCGTCCGGCGTTTTGGCGCCCCATGGTGGAGGCGGTGCACGGCACCATTGTGGAGTGCAATACCGCTTACGGCGATGCAGCCGGCGGCGTGCGGGACCACACCGAGTCCCACAGAAAGCTGCTGGAGGAGCACGGCTGGACGCAATATTTTGACGTGGATCTGATGGACGCTGAGGGACCGGACGTCGTATGGCCCATCCCCAACGGCAAGATCCTCAAGGAAGACCACATGGGGAAACATATTGTAAATTATGACTCCATGCTGGTACTGGCGCACTTTAAGGGCCACCCGGCAGGCGGTTACGGCGGCGCGCTCAAGCAGCTGGCGATTGGCTGTGCCAGCGCCAAAGGCAAGGCGCTTATCCACTCCGCGGGCAAGACCGACGACCGGTTCAAGACGTGGGAGATGCATGCGGACAACGTCGTGTTCCCGGAGGCAATGGCGGATGCCGCTATGTGCGTGGCGGAGCACTTTCGGGGCAAAATCGCCTATATCAACGTGATGAAAAATCTGTCGGTTGACTGCGACTGCTGTGTGGTCGCCGAAGATCCCTGCATGCAGGATATCGGGATGCTGGCATCCCTGGACCCGGTCGCTCTGGACCAGGCGTGCATTGACCTCGTCGTGCAATCCAACGATCCGGGCAGAGAACACTTCATGGAGCGTGTCAATAGCCGCAACGGTATCCATACCATCGAGGCCGCCGCGGCGCTCGGCCTTGGCACCCGGGAATATGAACGAATTGAACTGTAACGAAAGGGAGAGAGCAAAATGAACAAGACATTGGTTGCATACTTTTCCGCCAGCGGCGTGACTGCCCGCGCGGCACGTGAGATTGCAGAAGCTGTGGGGGCCGACCTGTACGAGATCTGCCCGGCAGAGCCCTACACAGACGCCGATCTGAACTGGACGGACAAGAAAAGCCGCAGCACCGTTGAGATGAATGACACGGCCTGCCGTCCCGCCATTGCAGAGCCGGTGGCGAATATGGAGCAGTACGACACAGTGTTTCTCGGGTTCCCGATTTGGTGGTATGTGGAGCCGCGGATTGTAGATACCTTCCTGGAAAGCTATGACTTTTCTGGGAAAACGGTGATCCCCTTCGCTACTTCGGGCGGCAGTGGCATCGGCAAGGCGGAAAAGAGCCTGCAGCAGCATTGCCCCAAGGCAAGCTGGAAGCGCGGTAAGCTGATCAACAGCGGCGCTGCGGCGTGGGCGAAGGCTGCCATGGGAATGTGAGGCTACCATGCCAAAGGGATCAGATGCGTTGACCAACGCCAGGAAAGAAGAGATTATTGACGCCTGCGCCGCGCTCTATGAAACCATGGGGTTCCGGGATATCACAATCCGGGACATTGGGGCTAAGACCTCGTTTACCCGGACCTCAATCTATAACTATTTCCAGACCAAGGAGGAGATCTTCCTGGCCCTGCTTCAGCGGGAACATGAGGCGTGGAGCGCGGACCTGGATGCGATCGCCCGGCAGGATGCCCCGCAGTCTGCTGCAGAATTTGCGGACGCACTGGCCCACACCTTGGAGAAACGCAGCTGTATGCTGAAACTGATGTCGATGAATCTCTATGACATGGAAGTAAACAGCCGATTGGAAAACCTGGTGGCATTTAAACGGTCGTATGCCGGGGCGCTGCAGGCCGTTACCTGTTGTCTGGAGAACGCGTTTCCCAGCCTGACGGCGCATCAGATCCAAGATTTCCTCTATGCGTTTTTCCCCTTCCTGTTTGGGGTTTATCCCTATACGTCTCACACAGACAAGCAGCTGGAAGCCATGAAACTGGCCCATGTGGAGTACACACATTATTCTATTTATGAACTTATAAAGTCTTTTGTGATGAACATGCTGCGGGCCTTTTTGTAATTTTCTGCCAATAGGGATAAAAAGCGGACGATTTAAGATATGCAGAACAAAGAAAGATGCTGACGGCACGAGCGGCTATGCGCCACAGGGCCTTATCCGAAAAGGTCTGAGCCGCCAAACAATTTAAAACGGCCCTGCCATCGTAAGCCGTATGGCAGGGCGTTCTATACAGGAGGAACTCACATGAACTATCGCGTTCACGCAAAGACTGGGGATCAGATCAGTGTCATCGGTGTGGGCACAGGCCCTATTTTTGATACGACAGAAAAGGAAGCCGCCACCGCGTTGACGTACGCCTATGAACATGGGGTAAACTATCTGGATTTCGCCACTGCCGGGGCCAGGACCTTTCCCTATGTAGGAGCGGCGCTCGGTTCTGTGCGCCAGGATCTGTTTTATCAGATCCACTTTGGCGCCGACTATGGGAGCGGCGAGTACGGCTGGACGACAGACTTGGACACGGTTAAACGCCAAGTGGATTGGCAGCTCACAGAACTGAAGACCGATTACATTGATTTTGGCATGATCCACTGCCTGGACGAGGAACGGGACTGGAAGGAGTACCAGGAGAACGGCGTGCTAGACTACCTGCTGGAACTGAAACGGGCTGGCGTGGTGCGGCATATCGGCCTCAGCTCTCATACACCGGAGCTGGCCCAAAAGATCTTGGACACCGGCCTGGTAGAACAGCTGATGTTCTCCATCAATCCGGCCTATGACTATCAACATGGGGAGTTCGGCATCGGCAGCGCCCGGGAGCGGATGGAACTCTATCGCCGCTGCGAGGCAGAGGGGATTGGCATTTCTGTTATGAAACCCTTCTCTGCGGGGCAGCTGCTGGATGATCAGACCTCCCCCTTCGGAAAGGCGCTGACCAAAGTCCAATGCATTCAGTATGCCCTGGATAAACCGGGCGTGCTGACCGTCCTGCCTGGGATCCGAAACTTACAGGATATGAAGGAAGCTCTGGTCTGGCTGGACGCCTCGGCGGAGGAGCGGGACTACTCGATCCTCGGGACATTTACCCCCAAGGATGTCACCGGTACTTGTGTGTACTGCAATCATTGCGCTCCCTGCCCGGCGGGACTGAACATTGGGCTGCTCAACAAATATTATGATTTGGCCAAGATCGGCGATGCCATGGCAGAAGATCATTATGCCAAGTTGGAAAAACACGCATCTGACTGTGTCTCCTGTGGGCACTGCGACAGCCGCTGCCCGTTCCATGTCCGGCAGTCCGATCGGATGAAGGAGATCGCGACATTTTTTGGCCGGTAAACGGATAGGGGATACGACCAAAGAAGCTGATGTCATCCAAGGTTCGTACCGAACGCTTGGCATCCAGTAAACACGAGATAGCGGAGGCCGCAAAGTCAAATCGGAGCCTCCGCTATTGATATAAGGGGATTGCCGGAAAAGGAAAGAAGAAATCTGTCAAAAAATTCATCTGAGCGCTTGACAAATTTTGTAAGAGCGCGTATAATATAATACGTCGCCGAGGAAAGCGACTCGAAAACAGACGCGAGTGTGCTGGAACTGGTAGACAGGCACGTTTGAGGGGCGTGTGCTCATAAGGCGTACGGGTTCAAGTCCCGTCACTCGCACCACATTAAAAAATGATCAACCACGCAGATGTGGCGGAATGGCAGACGCGCTAGCTTCAGGTGCTAGTGCTCGCAAGGGCGTGTGGGTTCAAGTCCCACCATCTGCACCAAAACGGACATCCACTTTGGATGTCCGTTTTTGCATATAGACAGGAGAATCCGCTCGGATGCCAATGGCATCCGGGTTTTTTTGTTTGGCAATCTATACGCTTTAAGCATGATTTTATATACGAAATAGGCATTACATGATAGGTTGACACGGCATCTCGGCAAGCCTATAATGAAGATACTGACGGTGTGTCAGAGTATTGGCTGTGAGGAGAACATGATCCGGCAGCGTATGGGGCGGCTGACCAGAAAGTCACTCGAAAACCGGACGCGCCCGCCTTCGCTTCACAGGAGCATCATCTGCTGATTGGCTTTGAAACTCCCGGCGTACAGCCGGGAGGCGCAAAGCCTCAAAGGAGGAAATAAATATGTCAGATCAAAAGACCCTGTATGAGACCGACCCGGAATTTATGGAGCGGCTGCGGTATTTTGCGGCCGAAGAGGTCGTCAAGGAACCCGAACAGCAGCTTGACGAGGTCACACGCCATCTGGCCATTTTGGCTACCCTGCTGGGTTGCCAGGGTAAAGAGGTATTCGCTCACCTTCTTCCACGGGCACTGGATGCCGGTGTAACACCGGTCATGGTCAAGGAGACCGTATATCAGGCGGTGGATTACCTTGGGATCGGCCGGGTCCTGCCCTTCTTGGAGCAGACCAACAGAGTCCTCACAGCGCGTGGGGTTTCGCTGCCGCTGGCCGGGCAGGCGACGACCACTATGGAGAACCGCCTGGAAAAAGGGGCAGCTGCTCAGGTGGAGATTTTTGGAGCGGGCATGCGAGAGGCTTGGAAAAACGGTCATATCAACCGTTGGCTGGCAGCCAATTGCTTTGGCGACTATTATACCCGCGGCGGCCTGGATCTCAAGCAGCGCGAGATGATCACCTTTTGCTTCCTGGCTGCGCAGGGCGGCTGTGAGCCGCAGCTCATCGCGCATGCCAAGGGCAACATGAACCTTGGAAATGACAAGGACTTCCTGGTGCGTGTGGTCTCCCAATGCCTGCCCTATATCGGTTATCCGCGCAGCCTCAATGCGATTGCCTGCATCGGTAAAGCGGCAGAGGGCTGAGCGCACGCGGCGCACAGCCCGGTAAATTATTATATGGAAAGGAAGTCCCTATGCGAGTCCATGACAAAAAAGAATTTGACCGGCAGAATTGCTTTGGCCAAGGGCAGGCCAACACGGCATATGCCCAATATTTTATCGGCAATTCCTATCTGAATCCCTTGACCGACCCGAAAGTATGCGCGGTTTCTCTGGCGAATGTCACCTTTGAGCCGGGTTGCCGCAATCATTGGCACATCCACCACGCAAAGTCCGGCGGCGGCCAGCTGCTCATCTGTACAGCGGGCAGCGGTTGGTATCAAGAGGCGGGCAAGCCGGCTGTCAGCTTGGAACCCGGCATGGTCATCACCATCCCGGCCGAGATTAAACACTGGCATGGCGCCAAGGCGGACAGTTGGTTTTCCCATATTGCCGTAGAGGTTCCGGGCGAGGAGACCGCAAACGAATGGCTTGAGCCGGTGGATGACGCCTCTTATGCTGCGCTGGAATCGCCGGCAGGCGAAAAATAACGCGAAGAAATTGTGGATCGGTCGGCCTTTTGCGGCGTGTGTTTCTGCATCCATATCGCGCGAAAGGAAAATTATGCGCGTCAGACACCCATCGCAACTAGAAGCTCCGGTCTGACAGGCATCAGGCACCTGCCTCCTTGGCCTGGCAGCAGCCCGCGTCTGGACCGATCGACCCGGCTATAAAAAAACAGAGCGCAAAAAAGGCACCGTAAAGGTGCCTTTTTATGGTGTGAGCAATCCGTAAGCCGGGTTCTGTCGTGGACGGTCATCTATCTGGGACGCGCGTCGCCGCGCGCCTCAAGCCGCCAGTCGGGACGGCCGGGCAAGCCATAGTCCCTGTCGATGTTGCTGCGGATAGAGTTTACAGACCCCCCATGTTACGATGGGGCGTGGTGAGCTCTTACCTCGCCTTTCCACCCTTACCGGGGATTCCCCGGCGGTATCTCTCTGTTGCACTATTCCTGGAGTTGCCTCCGGCAGACGTTATCTGCTATCCTTGCCCTGTGCAGCCCGGACTTTCCTCATGCCAGTCAAAGCCAGCACGCGACCGCCAGGATTACTCACGCTGTCTATTATACGACAAAATAGTCTGGTTCGTCAATCAAAATTGCAGAAATGCCCAGGGGAAACTTGAATTTTGCCAAGGAAAAGAGTAGAATAAACAAAGACCAGAGGGGAGAGGTTTCAATATGACAGCACTCGATCAATATTTACAGGAGATTCACGACAAGCGTGTCGCCGTCATCGGCGCGGGCGTGAGCAATATGCCGCTTGTGACCCTTTTGCGGCAGGCCGGCCTGTCGGTCACGGTGCACGACAAAAAGACGGCAGACGGCTTGGGCGCGCAGTATGCCCAGCTGACCGCACTGGGCGCACGGACTGTGCTCGGGGACGGGTATCTGGACAGCCTGGATGAGGACATCGTATTCCGCACACCCGGCCTGCATCCTGAGCATCCAGCCTTGCAGGCGGTCCGCGCGCGCGGCGGCGAGGTGACCAGCGAGATGGAGCTGTTCTTCCGGGTATGCCCGTGCAAGATCATTGGCATCACCGGCTCGGACGGCAAGACCACGACAACAACACTGGTCTATGAGTTTTTGAAGCACGCGGGACACACCTGCCACCTGGGCGGTAACATTGGGAAGCCACTGTTGCCCGAGGTGCGGGGGATGCGGCCGGATGACCTCGCGGTCGTTGAACTGTCCTCCTTCCAGCTCATGGGGATGCGTTACAGCCCGTCGATCGCGGCGATCACCAATTTAACACCCAACCACTTGGATTATCATAAGAATTTTGCCGAATATGTCCAGGCCAAGACCAGTATCTATACCCATCAGGTGACAGGCGAACGCCTTGTGCTCAACGGGGACGACCCCGTCACCAGAACCCTGGATATTGGGCCGGGGCACCAGATTTTGACGTGCAGTAAGATCGTGAAGCCGGAAAACGGCGTATATCTGCGCGACGGCGTCATCTATATCGCCGAGCAGGGCAAGGACCGCGCACTTATGGATGCCAAGGATATCCGCATCCCAGGTGCACATAACGTTTATAATGTCATGATGGCAGCGGCTATCGTACAGGGCCTATGTCAAGATGATGATATTGTCGAGGTCGCCAAGACTTTCGGTGGTGTTGAGCACCGGATCGAGTTTGTGCGCGAGTTTGAGGGGGTCAAGTACTACAACGACTCGATTGCATCCAGCCCCACGCGCACCATCGCCGGCCTGGAATCCTTTGACCAAAAGCTCATCTTGATCGCGGGCGGCTACGACAAGCACATCCCGTATGATGTGCTGGGCGTGCCGATCTGCCGCCACGTCAAAACGTTGCTCCTGACCGGCGCGACCGCGCCCAAGATCCGCGCCTGCGTCGAGCAGGCTGATTGTCCGGAAAAGCCGGAGATCATCGACGTGCCTGACCTGGCAGCAGCCGTGCGCTGTGCCAATGCCGTGGCGCAGCCGGGCGATATCGTCATAATGAGCCCGGCCAGCGCGTCGTTTGACTGCTTTAAGAATTTCATGGAGCGCGGAAACCTGTTTAAAGAATTGGTACATAAGCTGGTATAATCCCTCGCGGGACAAGTCGGCCCATCCGAAATGCGGATGGGCCGTGTTCTTTGAGGCCGGAATACGGTTTGGTGCATAACGTTGAGAACAAAAAACGGACATCCAAAGTGGATGTCCGTTTTGGTGCAGATGGTGGGACTTGAACCCACACGCCCTTGCGAGCACTAGCACCTGAAGCTAGCGCGTCTGCCATTCCGCCACATCTGCGTGGTTGATCATTTTTTAATGTGGTGCGAGTGACGGGACTTGAACCCGTACGCCTTATGAGCACACGCCCCTCAAACGTGCCTGTCTACCAGTTCCAGCACACTCGCATTTCTTCACATTTGATACTGCTTTATCAACAGCTACTATAGTATAGTACAAAGATGGGGAGAAGTCAAGGAAAATGCCTGTAAAAAATGACCTAAAAAATTGGAAAATAAAACACATTTTATTGTTGAAAAAAACGGGAAAATGCGGTTGACTTTTATTCAAAATGAATGTATACTAACGTTGTAAACAAAAGAAAGAGGTGCTTGAGGATGCGTATCACGCACGAGGCAGACTATGCAATCCGTGTTGCGTTTTGTCTTGCAGAATGCGGTGGCAAGCTCGGCGCGAAGGAGATCTCCGAACGGACCGGCGTCACATTGCGGTTCGCGCTCAAAATCCTGCGCAAGCTCATTCAAGCCGGCATGGTTCGTTCCTATAAAGGTGCAAACGGCGGCTATGAACTCGCGCAAAACCCGGCTGAGGTCAGCATGGGCGCAATCATCGAGTGCATCGACGGACCGATCACGATCAACCATTGCCTTTGCAATGAGTTTGAATGCACACGTGTGCAGTCCAAAAGTATCTGCAATTTCCGAAAGGTCTTTGGATCCATCAACACGATGATCCGGGACGAGCTTTACCGTGTTACATTAGATCAATTTTTAACCTAAGACATCATTATTAACCAGGAGGAATTTGTTATGAAGTTCGTATGCTCTGTTTGTGGTTATGTTTATGAAGGCGACGCAGCTCCGGCTGAGTGCCCGATCTGCCATGCTCCGGCTGACAAGTTTGTTGCACAGACCGGCGAGATGACCTGGGCTGCTGAGCATGTTGTCGGCGTTGCAGCAGATGTACCGGAAGATATCAAGAAGGACCTGCGCGCTAACTTCGAGGGCGAGTGCACCGAGGTCGGCATGTATCTGGCAATGGCTCGCGTTGCACATCGCGAGGGTTATCCGGAGATCGGCCTGTACTGGGAGAAGGCTGCTTACGAGGAGGCTGAGCATGCTGCAAAGTTCGCTGAGCTGCTGGGTGAGGTAGTCACTTCCTCCACCAAGAAGAACCTGGAGATGCGTGTAGAGGCTGAGAACGGCGCTACCGCTGGCAAGACCGATCTGGCAAAGCGCGCTAAGGCTGCAAACCTCGATGCTATCCACGACACTGTGCACGAGATGGCTCGCGACGAGGCCCGACATGGCAAGGCTTTCGAGGGCCTGCTGAAGCGCTACTTCGGCTAATTAAACCGAATATTTTTAGAGGATGGAGGATGTTCCATCCTCTTTTTTTCCACAAAAAAGTGGAGTTTTTTTGTCTGTGGTTCCTTGCTGGATACAAAAAGTGGATTTTGGAAGAGTGGAATATTTGGAACAGCAACGACTGCATGTAGTTAGATCGTAAAGGGTGGGATTTATCCCCCCTTTTGATTATTTTTTGCAGTATATCGGATAAAAGCGACTTCCGTAGGCGCTCCGCCGTATGGTACATATGAAGTATCTGTTACAGTAATCAAAATTTCGCCGTCTTGGAAAGTTGCTTTACAATGGTAGGAAGAATATGTTGCGCTAAAATCGTATTCAACTGTCATTGTATCATCAACCAGCATTTGTTTGCTCTCTGCGCTGATAAACGGATAATGTTTATTGTTGCCGATATAGACATTTCCGCTGCCATCGGAACTGCCTGCTTTCCAGTAAACTTCGCCAGAAGGCGCACGGTAAAAATCAGAAATCAGCGTATAGGTGTCGATTGTCTTTTCCTCCCCTGAGACCAGTACTTCTGCTTCAGTAAAGTTTCCGCAATAGGGGAGATACTTTTCAATCAAAGCTTTGTACTCTTTGACAGTACCATGATCGGCGGGCATAGCAGAAAGTTGTGTATATGCTTCAGTAAAGGATTGCGTCATTAGCGTATCTAAAAGCTTGTCTGACAGTTCGTTCGGTGAATAGGTGCTTACTTCATCAGGAAAACCGAAATCAGCTATGGTTACATCGGTTTTTCCCTGCAAATAGGAATTGAAGTTTGCGAGAAACATTGCTGTTTGAGAAGTGACCGTCGCCGTATAGGATTCCTTCATTGCCTCGGTAATCGGAAAGTCTGACAATTCATCAGGAGACACGTCAGACGATTCCAGCCACATATCACTGATTGAAACATTGTCTGCCATATGGTAAATGCTAGGGTCAAGAGAGCCATTAAAAACAATATTTGCTTTGCCATCTGGCAATATTATCACATGATTGATCGTGCAGGTATAATCCAATTTTTTTTCTTCACTGGTGCAAGTAAGACGGGCAATGAATTCTATATCCGCGTCATTGTCTAAATCTGCATGGCTTTGATACCAAAATGGCCCACGATTTTTTTCCTCGACCCATATAGTGCAGGTAGTATTCTGGGCTTCCAACATATTAGGGGTATTATCCTTGGAAAGTTCTACAGCATATCCAGAGAATATGATTGGTGTACCGGTATCACGGGATTCCTGCGTATAAAATGGAAGGTTCACTTCTTCCGAATAGGTACCATTTTTGCTGACGTAATCATAAAATGCTCTCGCAGGATAATTCTGCATTTTTATCATATGAGAAGCGAATAAACCAACGGCGGCAATCAGGATAATGGCAACAATTACAAACGGTGCACTCCGTTTTGCAGTCTTTTTTGTCTTCGCTATTTTGGCTTCCGCCGCCGCTTTTTCTTCGGCGGCTTTTTGCCGTACAAGTTCGAGCCGTTTGTCTTTACCGGCCTTCAGTTCATCCAAGTCCATGGCTGCTAAGATAACGGCCTCTTTCTGGCACCTGTGGCAAAGCTGCTCGCTTTCGTGGTTGAGCGCGCCGCAGGCACACCGCCACAAATCCTTTTCCTGCTTAAAAATGTATTTGCAATTTTCGCCGTACTGGATTCGGTATTGTGTAGCAAGCTCGGTGTCGCCAAAAGTCTGTTCCAACGATACCGGGGCAGAAAGCGGTTCCCATACGGTTTCGGAGGCCGTCCAGACCGTGTTATCCACAAAGACCACTTCAGCAACAGAAACCGAAAAAGCGCGTGCGGCTGCATCGGGGAGAACCACGGGGACTTTTTGCCCGAAGTCCGTGTCCCGCGCCGCGTTCAGGTCCAAATATTGATAGTTAACCGTTTCTCCTAGCGGTTTTCCGACCGTGTCCAGCGGCACGATCCGAACCGTTGCGGCTTTCACGCTCTTGTCGCCGATATTTTGGATCTTGAGCTGTGCCAATACTTTGCCTGTCTGGTTATCTTTGAGCAAAGCCCCCGCCGCAATCACAACAGGGGCCCCTGCTGCGTATAGGTTCTCAGGCAGGGAAAACAGCCGTGCATATCGTTCGCCCATTTTTCTTTGCCCCCTCACAGTTCAGGAAGTTCGTCGATATTTGCATCTTTTCTGCTTGTGTTTTCTTGAGTCTGATGGATATCCTCTACCAACTGCCCGAAAGCATAGATGGGGAATGCAAAAATGAGCGCATATCCGATCCCGCAAACAAGGATAAGCAGCCAAAGCAGAATACTGTCTGCCATAACAATGAAGGCAGAAATCACACAAACCAGGATGTCAACGATCAGGGAGATTATCGCATATCGCTGAATGGTCCGTCCAACGTGATTAAAAATATACCTGTCAAACCATTTGAACATTTTTATCCCTCTTTCTGATTTCGCACGGTATCTAAAATGGTATGCTAGACAATTTGGAGCATGCCCTTCCGAGCTACCTGCCCTGCGGCGGCTGAACGCGCCGCCAGAGGACGGTGGTTCTCACCAATTCCGTGCCGATGATAAAACGCATCGTGCTTACCTCCCCAAAACAAAAAATTGCATGAACCGCACGCTTGGTGCAATTCATGCAATCAATTATATATATTGTCAAGTGTTATCAAGAGATTTTTTGGTAAAATCGCACAAAATTTGTGCAAGATCGCAGCAAAACCATTTTGAACTGATACCGGAGAAATGCCTCGGACATCGAGCGCTTTCAGGGGATGGCGCAAGGCGCCATCCCCTTGAAAGTATCATTTTGCTGCTGTGGGGTTATAAGAATAGGTATATTCGCCGCCGTCAAAGGAAATCGTCAGCGCAACAGGGTCTTGGATGATCGATTTCGGCACTTCAATCAGGATATAGAGCGTGCGCGTGTTCAACGGCATGATGCTGTCCCGATGGAAGCCGGTCCCGTCCGCATCCTGAACGACAGCAAAACCGGTATAGGTGTATTTGTCCTGATAGACTGCCTTGACGCTGACAAAGGTATCACAGTCTTTTTCGGTACTCTGATAGTTGGTCACATCAAACCGCGCCGCTAGATAGGTATTGTCCGGGGAATCCACCTGATAATGTGTGAACACGGTTGAGGTGTTGGGCGGCAGCAGATCATCGGTGTAAGACATCCCCTGCCAGGTCAGCGCGGCAAAATTTTCGGCTTCTATGGTCTGCCCGATGGTCAACGCTTGGGCGTTGCGGATATGCTCCCCGACTGGATAGGAATAGATGTACAGCGCGCCATCAATGTCCAGCGTCAGCGTGACAGTACCGTCCAGCGTCTTGGGCACCGGTACCGCACAGTGCAGGCGGACCGGCGTGAGCGGGGCAGCATCTCCGTAGGAGGAAAGCTGCGTACCGCCATCGGTTTCCAGCGCGTAAATAGTCCCTTCGTATTGGGTCCCGTCCGCGCAGGCTGCTGTCAGGGTCAGCAGATCATTGCTGACAATGGCTGAGGAGGTCGTGTTCGTGTAATCCAGAACGACGTCAATATAGGTTTCGTCGGCCTGGTCTGGCGTGAGCGTGCCGCTGCTTGCCATGGATGCCTGAAGCCGATCGGTCATTTCGATCTTGAACAGGCTGAATGCAGCATAATCCGGCACCTGATTTTCCGTGCCGAGCGTCAGGGGCTGGGCCTCTGCGGCGGGTTCGGTTTGGACGTCCCGCTTTTCGATCACGGTCGTTCCAGACTTGGAGGGGCCGCCGCAGGCGGCCAGGCAGAGCACAGATAAGGCCAGGCATAGCGCGAATAATCGTCTCATTCACTGGCCTCCTGTTCCGCAGCGTCCGACTGGCTGCCGGCTTCCAGGATGTCCTGATAAGACAGCGTATCGAGCGTTTCCTGCGTGTCCTGGTCGATGAAGTTCACGGCGACATCGATCTCTGCGGCGGGCGTCCCATCCAGGACCTGATAGTATATGCCAAGCGACAAGAAAGCGATGCTGTACAGTGCGTCGAGCGAATCCTTGTAAAGCGCAGAATCGACATAGACATCAAATGTGCGCAGATCGTTGGTGTATTCCACTTTTTGGAACGATTGTGCGGCATCCTCGCCGTTGATCATCTCATCGATGGTCGTATCGATCTGTGCCTTGAGTTTTTCCAGCATCTCGGATTGCTTGGCGCGCGTCATGGTGTAGGTTACAGAGCCGTCCTCATGGATGGTGCAGTCGAGGAAGCCATTTTCCTCGGCTGCCGCGCGGATATCTTCCTCGGTTTCATCCTCCATCAGCGTGGCAGGCAGCGTGATCTCCACATGGAGCAGGCCTTCATCCACCTGGATGCTGTCTGGCTCGTCTGCGGATGTGCCGGCGGCTTCGGAGGGCGGCGTGTCGGCCTGACTGTTGCCGCCGCAGGCGGTCATACCGCACAGGAGCGCACAGGCTAGAATGGCTGCAAGTAAGCGTTTCATGATTGGAATCCTTCCCTTCTTCTGATCTTCCCCAAATTGCCCAACAGAAGATGGTTTTATTCTAGCATAAGTTCCTCTTTGTGACTAGCGTTTTGTAGAAAAATATTTCAGAGATACGCGAGTTATTTGTGATGATATCACAAAATATGTAAAAAGTATTTGACAAATAGATGGCTGGATGATATGATAAAAATGTAAAAAGTATTTGACATATCATCTAAAGTTTCGGAGGTGTATTATGCTGCTAACAACTGGGATGCTATGGGCCGCCTTGGCGATCTTGCTGGTCTTCCTCGCGTTGATCGTTATTATGCTGGTCTCCCTTGTCCGGCAAGGGGGAGACGAGCGGCGGCAGATGATCGTCCAAAGAACAAGCACCGTCACCCTGTATCTTGTCGTGTTGGGCCTGGTAGCAAGCATTGTGGAGCAATTGGTTACCGGCCAGCCGCTTAGCAACAACCCCCTTGGGCAGCTCATCGTGACCGCCATTTTCTATACCGGCGCGTTGGCCTATTTCAAGAGAAAGTACGGCGGGTGAGGCGGCTGTGCACAATCAGATCCAGACTTTGCGCAAAGCAAAGGGGTTGTCCCAGGAGGCGCTTGCACGGCAGTGCGGTGTTTCCCGACAGACCATCAATGCCATTGAAAATAACAAATACGACCCAACGCTTGCCCTGGCATTTGCGCTTGCGGCGGCGCTGGATACGACGGTTGACGCATTATTCATGCCGGAGCCAAAAAAGAGGCGGTCCTGAGGGCCGCCTCTTTTGTCAGGTTGCGGAGCAGGCGCAGGGCGGGCAGTCCGGCGGGACGGCCTGGGTGGATGCGCTGTCGCAGCAGGCAAAATCTGTGTCGATATAATTGGCGATGGCCTGCACTTGCAGGTTGCGCGGGCTGCACATGGATGAAGCGCCGTCCAGATTTTCCGGCAGGACGAATTTGATACAGTTGACCGTGACATCCTGGCAGCCAGCTTGGCTGTGGGCCGGGACGACCAGGGCTTTCATGCCGCACGGGACCGTGTCGCCCGACGCCGTGACCTCGGACAGGATGAGCGCCAGGGCGACCCGCTTGTCAGGGCAAACATTTTGCAGGGTGACGCTGATCTGCACGATACGGCCCTGGGATTCCAACGCCACCGTGCCGGCATCGATTTGGATGGAATCGGCACAGCCCGCGATTGTGAATGGATACGGCACCGGGCAAGGCTCCGGGGTGACAACCGTGTCGCAGGTCACGGTCACGGTGGGATTGGGGAAGGGGACAAGGCTGCCCTCGGCGTCGGAGTAGGTGATGGATTGATTGACAGCCTTGACGCCGGGCGTGCCCGCCGTGTGCTGGACGTAAAACTGCAGGGCAGCGCCCTCGGATTCGTTCACGCCCAAAGAGGGGATAGTCCATTGGATGGTATGTGTGTCGATCATATTGGCGCTGCCTTTATCGGGCGGGAGCAGGCTGGTGATGGTAAAAGCCGGGTTGATGGTTTCGTTGATCACGACGTTGGTCGCGCCTGGTTTGGTGATATCGGCCGCAAGATTGCTGAAAAATTCTTCTAGCGGTGTGCCTGTGGGCGGGATCATGACATAGGAAGCGGCAGGCGTGCTCGCCCAAGACTCCAGCGCACCAGTATTCAGGCCATTTGCCCCGGCGATACCAACGCAGTAGAGCGTAACACCCGCATTTTTTAGGGCGGCTGCGGCGGTGGTGGGATTGTTGCCCGTCGTATTATTGCCGTCGCTGAACAGGAAAGCCAGTTTTCGGTTGCCCTGCGCAGGCTCCAAGAGCTGCGCGGCTTTGGAGAAAGCATCGGCGTGATTGCTGGCGCCGCCGGCTGTCAGGCCGTCGATGGCGGCATCCAAGGTGCTGACCGAGGTGATGAGCTGGGTGTTGGTGACCGCCGTATCGGAAAAGCTGACGATACCGATTTGGCTCCCTGCGCCAATCGTGCCGCTGGATGCGCCGTCGGTTGCGGTAGAAATGGCTGCAATAAACTGTTTGGCCCCTGCCTGGATATTGGACAGCGGCGCGCCGGTCATACTGGCCGAACGGTCGAGTATCAGGACGATATCGGCCGGATTGGTCTGGATATCCGGCGCGGCAAGAATTGCAACAGTGACCTTCGTGCTGCCGTCGCAGTCGATTTGACTGGGATTTGCGGTCTTGTTGGCAAATGTAATTCCCATCGTGTTTTCCTCCTTTTTGGTGGGATATCCTCATAATATGAAAAAAGGGGACGGATGGACACAGCGCGCAGATGGTTGCGAAAGAGGATAAAATATGGTATAATCGCTAGACAAATGATGCAGAAAAGGAGACGGTAGGTTTATGGAGACAGCAAAGGAGCAAATGCTGCGGGGGGAATTATACGATGCCGAAGACCCTGCACTTGCGCAGGAGCGGAGGCACGCAAAGGAGATCTGCTGGCAGGCAAACCAACTGCCGCCGTCCCAGGCGGACAAGCGGCATGCTCTGCTGCGGGGGCTGTTTGGCGGCACGGATGGTGCATTTACGATCTTGCCGGACTTTTGGTGTGATTATGGATGGAATATCCGGATCGGCAAGAATTTCTATGCCAACCACGGTTTGGTGATCTTGGATGCGGCGCCGGTCACGATCGGAAATAATGTGTTCATTGCCCCGAACGTCGGTCTATATACCGCCGGCCATCCGCTGGATGTCCGGCGCCGCAACCAATATTTTGAGTATGCAAAGCCTATCACGATTGGTGACAACGTCTGGATCGGCGGCGGCGTGCAGGTCATGCCCGGCGTCACGATCGGAGCTTGCTCGGTAGTCGCGGGCGGCAGTGTCGTTGTCAAGGATGTGCCGGCCGGCGTTGTGGTCGCGGGCAATCCTGCGCGCGTAATCCGGACGCTGGACGCCACCCAGACCAGTGAACAGGCTCCCCGGCGCATCATCCTATGAATTATAAAAAAGATCGCCCCGTTTTGTCCGACAAAACGGGGCGATTTGCTGCTTTCAGTGAAAATCAGTGTTTTTTAGACAGGATGCGGACTGCGTTGAGCACGCAGAGGACGGTTGCGCAGGTGTCAGCGCAGACGGTCAGCCACAAGGATGTGATCCCTGCAAAGCCAAGCAGCAAGACTGCGATCTTAACGATCAGCGCAAAAATCATGTTTTGGCGGGCCGTGCGGATGGCGGTGCGCGCCAACTCGATGGAATCTCCAATGGCCTGCGGATCATCGGTCAGGAAGAGCATACCGGCGGTATCCAGCGCGTCTAGCGCATGCGGCCCGGCCGCCGCGCCAACCGTGGCTTCGGCCAGGCTGGCAGGATCGCGGCCGTCCCCGACATACAGGGTCGGGCCATAGGAGGTGCGTACCTGACGCAGTGCCGCGGGCTTTTGCGAAACCGGAAGCGGCGCCTGGACCTCCTGGATATCCAATTTGGCTGCGAAGGCCTCGGCTTGGTCGGCCGTGCGGCCGGTCTGCAGGACCGTGATCAGCGAGAGTGCGCGCAGGCGCTTCATTGCAGCCTTTGCGTTGGGCTTGACCGCATCGGTCACCACAAGCACCCCAGCAAAGCGCCCACCGGCCGAGACCAGGATCTCGGAACCCGAGGCGGCAGGCGTATAGCCAGATAGGTCGACTTTGGCGGCATCCAACAGGGAACGGTGGCCGCACAGCACGGTGACGCCGGAAATCATGGCGACAATTCCTTGGCCTGGGATCTCTTGCGCTTTGCTCGGCGTGACGGCCTGTACGCCGCGCGCCTGTGCGGCATCCAGGACAGCCTGCGCGATGGGATGGCTGGAACAAGCCTCACAGCTAGCCGCCATGGAAAGCAGGGTAGTCTCATCCATGCCGTGTGCGGGCGTGATCTTATGTAAGCGCAGGCTGCCTTCGGTCAATGCGCTGGCCAGGTCAAGGACGACCGCATGCACAGATTTCAGCGCCTCCAGAACCGTGCCGCTGCGGAACAGGATTCCACGCCGGATGCCCGCGCCAATCCCGGCGAAAAACGCGAGCGGTACGCTCAGGACAAGGGCGCATGGGCAGGCCAAGATGAGAAAATTCAGAGCAGTATAGAGCCAGTGGCCCAATTCTCCGGTGGCGATCAATACAACGGCAGGGGTAAAAATACGGGATACACGGGCGGCCGTGCGCTCCATATGTGATTTGCTGGCTGCCGCCCCTTCAACGGCGTCCAGCAGCCGTCCGACCGTGGAGTCGGCTAGGCTGTGTGTAACTTCGAGCTGCAATGCGCCCGTGCCGTTGATGCATCCGGAACGCACCGTGCTGTCCGGCTGCACCTGCAGCTGGGTGGAGCGGCCGGTCAGGGGAGCGCAGTCGATCCGGCTCTCGCCGGCGCGGACAATGCCGTCAAGCGGGATGCGGTCCCCCGGGCGGATGAGCAGTAGGTCGCCTGGCTGTGCTTGGCCGGCGGGAATGGTGTGCACTACGCCCTGATAGTCAATGCGGTGCACAGACTCCGGGCAGAGATCGGCGGCACGCAGGATATCCCGGCGGCTCTGTCCGACGAAACGGCGCTCGAGCATCTTACCGATGCGGTAGACCAGCATGACGCCGGCGGCTTCGACGTAGGCGCCCATGGCGACAGCGCCCAGGGTGGCGAGAGACATGAGGAAGGTCTCGTTGAAACCACGGCCATTCTTGATGTTTCCAAGCGCGGTCATGAGTACTTCGCCGCCCAAGATGACATAGGACAGGCACAAAATGAACATCGAGACCAGCGGCAGGCGCGGCAGGAAATACTCGACCAGCGCACCGACGACCAAAAATCCGGCGCCGATGGCCAGGTTGCGCACAGCATGGGGCTCCTGCCGTTCTTCCGAGCGGGTGTGCGTGTCATAGGACAGCGGCATGATCTCGACATCGGGTTCGATAGACATACAGATACGGCGGATCTGGTCCAAACGCGCTTCGGGATTGTCCAGAGTTACCCGGAGCTGTTGGGTCGCATAGGCGATGGAAACATCAGACACGCCGGGCAGGCGGCGAATTTTTTCCTCCATCAGCGCCGCGCAGTGGGCATACTTGAGGTTTTTGATTGAAAAGACGCAGTGTTCCCCACCGGCATTGCCGCGCGGCGTGGAGGAAGCCTGCGGCGGCGCAGCCGCATACGCCTCCTCGGCCTGGTAAGCCTCATATATGGGGGCATTGTCATAGATGGGTTCCTCCGGGGCTTCGCTCCGTGGGGGCGTTTGCTCGGCGGCATCATCGTATGCGGACGCCGCTGACTCTTCCGGCATCGAATCGGGTTCGGCCGCCGCAGACGCTTGCGCGTTGTCCGCAGTTTGGGCCTCGGGTTCCGGGCCGTCTTCCGGTATGGACGGGGACGGCTCCTCGGCCTCCGGGGAAGGGGGCTCCGGCATTTCGGAAGCAGGTTCGCTTGCAGGCGCTTCCGCCTCCGGCGTTTCACCGAAGATCGCCAGGAGATCCGCGTCAAGCAGCGATTGATCTTCGTCCGAGCGGGACGGCTTGCGCGTGGTATCCGGACTCATAGCATCAACTCCTTTTTGGGATTGCATGCACGAGAAAAATGCTCATACATAATCAATTTATATCATATCGCAATCGGCTGGAGATGTCAATATATCGCCCCGAACCCCGAAGAACTTAGCAGTTTCCGTGAGAGCGCGCACAAAATACGCGATTTAACAAAATGGCGCGACAAATAGGCGCGCATCTGTTATACTGGAAGCGCGGAGCGAAAAACACGGCCCGGTTGGTAGTCCGGGCGCGGTGCGCGCACCGTCAGTAACCTGCCTCCTTTGGTTGTCCGCGCTCCGTGATGCGCAGATTAAAGGAGGACAAATTTATGGACTGTATCACAGCAAGGCTGACCGTTTATTTTGAAGACCCCTTCTGGGTCGGGGTGCTGGAGCGTCAAACCGGCGGCAGACTGACTGCCTGCAAGGTGACGTTCGGTGCCTGTCCCAGCGATGCGGAGGTCTATCGCTGGCTGTTGAAGAGCTGGCACACCTTGCATTTCAGTCCGCCGGTCAAAGAGGGGCCGGCCGGGGCCACCGTGCGCAATCCAAAGCGGATGCAGCGCATCGCCCGGCAGGAAACCACCCGAGGAATCGGCACAAAAGCGCAGCAGGCGCTTCAAATGCAGCGCGAGGCAGCCAAAGCCGCGCGCCAAGTTCGCACGCGGACAGAAAAAGAGGCCGAGATTGCCCGGCGGTTTGCGCAGAAGCAGCAAAAGCGCCGGGAAAAGCATCGCGGCCACTGAGCATCTAGGCGCCTGAAAGGAAAAACCGCTCCAATCGGAGCGGTTTTTTGCTTGGGTCACGGGTTTTGCTTGTTGGGTTCCTGCTCGCAGTAAATGCAGCGGTACTTGCCGTTTTCTCCCAGGATGAAGATGTGGTCGATCTCCTCCTCAATGGTGGTGATGCAGCGCGGGTTGCGGCAGCGGATGACATTTTTGAGCGTTTTGGGCTTGACCAGCTTTTTCTTTTCGACGATCTGGCCGTCGCGGATAATATCGATGGTGATATCAGGATCGAGATAGCCCAGCACGTCCAAATCGAGGTCGATCATGGATTCGATCTTGATGATATCCTTGTGCCCGTGCTTGCCCGAGCGCGCATTGCGGATAAGCGCCACACAGCAGTCCAGCTCATCCAGGCCGGCTAGGTGATAGATCTGCATGCCGGTGCCCGCTTTGATATGGTCAATTACAATACCGTTTTGGATAGAATCAATGTTAAGCATCGGGTTATACCTCCTTGTCAGCCAGACCCAGCAGGGTCATGATGAGTGCCATGCGTACATAGACGCCATTTTGTACCTGTTCAAAATAGGCGGCGCGCGGATCGTCATCGACCGCCAGCGCGATCTCGTTGACGCGCGGCAGCGGGTGCAGGACAGCCATGTCCGGTTTTGCCAGCTTCATCTTCTCGGTCGTCAGGATGTAGGTATCCTTCAAGCGGATGTAATCCTCCTCGTTGAAGAAGCGCTCGCGCTGGACGCGGGTCATGTACAGGATGTCAAGCTGGGGCATGGCCTCTTCCAAGCTGGTCAGCTCGACGTATTCGATGCCATGCGGCTTGAGCGCCTCGGTGATGACATAGTCGGGGACGCGCAGCTCCTCGGGGGAGATGAGCACAAAGCGGATACCGGAATAGCGGGAGAGCGACTTGATAAGCGAATGTACCGTGCGGCCGAATTTCAGATCCCCGCACAGGCCAATGGTCATATCGGACAGGCGGCCTTTGCGGCGGTAGATGGTCAGTAGGTCGGTCAGGGTCTGGGTGGGGTGCTGGTGGCCGCCGTCGCCGGCATTGATGACCGGGATGGAGGAGTAATGTGCCGCGCGGCGGGGAGCGCCTTCCTTGGGGTGACGCATGGCCGCAATGTCAGCATAGCAGGAGATGGCGCGGATGGTATCTGCAACCGATTCGCCCTTGGCGGCCGAAGACGAGTCCGCGCTGGAAAAGCCCAGGACCGAACCGCCCAGGTTGAGCATAGCGGCCTCAAAGGATAGGCGGGTGCGGGTGGAAGGCTCATAGAACAGGGTGGCAAGCTTCTTGTGGGTGCAGACATCCTGGTACTTGGAAGGATCGGCGGCGATACGGTTTGCCAGGGAGAGCAGATCCTGAGTCTCTTCCACGGTGAAATCAAGCGGGTCAATCAAATGACGCATAATATCCTCCTACAATACAAATTTAGCACAATAAAACACAAAATTGGGCGTTTTTATCCTTATCTAACATAATATCGGGAAGCGGTTGGCTTGTCCAGAGAAAAAGCCAAAAAGGGCAAAATTTTTTTGCCGCAGCCGTGTGCCTGCAAGGCGCACGGCTGCGGCATGGCATCACGCCTCGGCGTCAATGTAGCTGTAAAGCGTATATTTGGAGATGCCATAGTATTTGGAAATCTTGTCGCCGGACTTGGTGATGAGAAAGGCGCCGGCTTTGTTGAGAAACTGGATAGCGCGGATCTTGTCCTCCTTGGTCATCAAGGCGACCGGTTTGCCGACAAGGCGGGTGGACTGTTCGATGAGCTCGTCGAGCAGTTCGCTGACGCTCTGCACGATGCGCTCAGGTTCCTTCTGCTCGGGCTCATCGGCGGTGGAGAGCAGCGGCTTTAAGCTGCTGTCAAACATCAGAAGGCCGGTAATATCAAAATTGATGGCCAAGATGTATTGCAGGTGGCCGTCCGCCCCGCGCAGATAGATGGTCGAGCTTTTGAGAATCTTGCCGTCCTTGGTCCGGGTCAGATAGCCCAGGTGGTCGGAGACGGCATCCCCCTGTTGGAGGGCTTCCAGCACGACATGGGAAGGGCCGTCGCCCAGCTTGCGCCCGGTCACATGGCCGTTTTCGATGGCAACAATGGAGTGGTCGATGTCGCAGTCGGCCAGGGAGTGGACCACGACCTCGCAGTTGGAGCCGAATTGCAGTGCCAGGCCGTGCGCGATGCGGCGCAGGGCGTCCAGAGAGAGTTCTTGCATCATGGGTGTCGCTGCCTTTCGTTTCTTCTTGATTTTCCGTCCCAAATGAATACAGAAATTATAGCATATCTGCCAGAAGAATACCACAAAAATTTTGGCTGGCAAAAAATTTTTTTGCTGGTCCGGCAGCGGCCTTGCCACCTGGTTTTACCGGATGGTAAAAGTGCACAAAAAACCGGCTAAATATTTTTTATAAAACCTAAAAATTTTTTAGGAAAGTACATTGACTTTTGTCCGGAACATGGTAAGATGAAAGCAAGCTAACACAGAGAAAATAGAGCGTTCAAACGCCCGATGTGACGGAAGGTTGGAGAGACATGGAGCAGATCAAATGGGTCAAAAATACGATGCCCAAGACCGATGACCGGCAGCTTGCCGTGATGGGGCTGGATCATATCAAAAAAGCACGCGCATTCCACGAGAGCTTCCCGCAGTATGCGGTCACGCCGCTGGCCAATCTGACCGGGATGGCGCAGTATCTGGGCCTCAAAGGCGTGTTCGTCAAGGATGAGAGCTACCGCTTTGGGCTTAATGCATTTAAAGTGCTGGGCGGCTCATTCGCCATGGCAAACTACATTGCAGAGGAGCTTGGACGCGACGTCTCAGAGATGACCTATGACTATCTGACCAGCCAGAAACTCAAGGATGAGTTTGGCCAGGCGACGTTTTTCACGGCGACCGACGGCAACCATGGCCGCGGCGTCGCGTGGGCGGCAGGCAAGTTGGGGCAGAAGGCGGTCGTGCTTATGCCCAAGGGCAGCGTTCAATCCCGCTTCGACAACATCGCTAAGGAGGGCGCGCAGGTCACCATCGAGGAAGTCAACTATGACGAGTGCGTGCGCCGTGCAAATGCTATGGCCGAACAGACCGAACATGGCGTCATGGTGCAGGATACGGCGTGGGATGGCTACGAGAAGATCCCGTCCTGGATTATGCAGGGCTATGGCACCATGGCGAGCGAGGCGGCAGAGCAGCTCAAGAAGGCCGGTGTGGATCGCCCGACCCACATTTTTGTACAGGCGGGTGTCGGCTCCCTGGCGGGGGCGGTGCAGGGCTACTTTGCCAATCTGTTCCCAGACAATACGCCCACGACAGTCATCATGGAAGCCCAGGCAGCCGACTGCCTGTACCAGGGCGCAAAGGCGGCCGACGGCGCGATCCGTATTGTAGACGGCGACCTTTCCACTATGATGGCAGGGCTGGCCTGCGGTGAGCCCAATACCATTTCCTGGGACATCCTCAAAAACCATTCGTCCTTCTTTGTCTCCTGCCCTGACTGGGTTTCGGCCAAGGGCATGCGCATGCTGGGCGCGCCGGTCAAGGGCGACCCGCAGGTCGTGTCCGGAGAGTCGGGCGCAGTCGGCATGGGGCTTTTGGCAACGCTCATGGAGTCAGATGCATACAAGGACCTGCGCGATGCCATGGGCCTGACGCAGGACAGCGTAGTTCTCATGTTCTCCACCGAGGGGGACACCGATCCAGAAAACTATAAGGCCGTCGTCTGGGGCGGCGCACATGCCACAGAGGCGTAACACAGAGGCAAATAGAGATAACCGGAGCTTTTTAGGAGGTTTACAGATATGGATCTACAGGCAATCAAGCAGGCGGCAGAGGGATACCGGGCGGATATGACGGCGTTTCTGCGCGCCATGATTTCACATCCGAGCGAGAGCTGCCAGGAAAAGGAAGTCGTCCTGTGCATCAAGGCCGAGATGGAAAAACTGGGCTATGACAAGGTGGAAATTGACGGGCTGGGCAACGTCATCGGCTGGATGGGCGAGGGCGATAAGATCATCGCGATTGACTCCCATGTCGATACCGTTGGCATCGGTAACATTGATAACTGGACGGCCGACCCCTATAAGGGCTATGAGGACGATGAAGTCATCTATGGCCGCGGTGGTTCCGACCAGGAAGGCGGTATGGCGGCCGCGACCTATGGCGTTAAGATCATGAAGGAGATGGGCCTTATCCCGGACGGCTACAAGATCATGGTGGTCGGCTCGGTCCAGGAGGAGGACTGCGACGGTATGTGCTGGCAGTATATCGTCAACAAATTCCTGCCGGAAAAGGGCATTAAGAAGGAACAGATTGAGTTTGTCATCTCCACCGAACCGACAGACGGTGGCATCTACCGCGGCCACCGCGGCCGTATGGAGATCCGTGTAGACGTCAAGGGCGTGTCCTGCCATGGCTCTGCGCCCGAGCGCGGCGACAACGCGATCTACAAGATGGCAGACATCCTGCAGGATGTGCGTGCACTCAATGAGAACCCAGCTGACGATTCGGTTGAGATTCCGGGCCTTGTCAAGATGCTCGACCCCAAGTATAATCCCGATCACTATGAAGACGCGCGCTTCTTGGGCCGCGGCACCTGCACCACCTCGGAGATTTTCTTCACCTCTCCGAGCCGCTGTGCGGTGGCAGATTCGTGCTCGATCTCCATTGACCGGCGTATGACCGCAGGTGAGACCTGGGACTCCTGCCTGGAGGAAATCCGCAACCTGCCGCATGTCAAGCAGTATGGCGACGACGTGACCGTCTCCATGTATATGTATGACCGTCCCTCCTGGACGGGCGAAGTCTACGAGACCGAGGCCTACTTCCCGACCTGGATCAATAAGGAGAGCGCAGCCCATGTGCAGGCGCTCATTGATGCGCACCACGCGCTGTACGGTCCCGACCGCATCGGCCCGGAGAGCGCGATGCACCTGCGCCACCGCCCACTGACCGACAAGTGGACCTTCTCGACCAACGGCGTCGCGATCCAGGGCCGTTACGGCATCCCATGTGTCGGATTTGGCCCAGGCGCCGAGAGCCAGGCCCATGCGCCGAACGAGATCACCTGGAAGCAGGATCTGGTCACCTGCGCCGCGCTGTACGCCGCTGTGCCGTCGTTCTATAAGGAAGAGAACAAGACCGCAGACGTCGCGCAGTTCCGCGCACCGCTGACCGACAACGATATCAAGTAAAAAATCCATTCAGCACATAAAGGAGATAGAATTATGGACGCAAAGCTGCAGAGCTATATCGACAAGCTCAATTCGCTCAATTTCAAGGAAATGTATGAAAATGACTTTTTCCTGACCTGGGAAAAGACCGACGACGAGATCGAGGCCGTGTTCACCGTGGCCGACGCCCTGCGCTATATGCGTGAGAACAATATTTCCACCAAGATTTTTGAGTCCGGCCTGGGCATCAGCCTGTTCCGCGATAACTCCACCCGCACCCGCTTCTCCTTCGCCTCGGCCTGCAACCTGCTCGGCC
>ERZ1643249.786-NODE-786-length-33814-cov-6.109956_pt1 | contig 33814 bp, 28 predicted proteins | sample MGYA00579263_ERZ1643249 | MGnify/ENA primary metagenome ERZ1643249 (study PRJEB29033, sample SAMEA4952264) | chicken gut metagenome | biome: Broiler Chicken; feature: Gastrointestinal Tract; material: Caecum | place: Ireland | collected 2018 | study: Broiler...
TTTTATATAAAATAAGAAATTCTCATTTTGTGTCTGAGAATTCTCAAACTAACTGACTCTTTACATTCATTCCTAAATAAATACTTTTGAGCAAATATTCTATCCTTTCATTTAATTAACACTCCTGTATTCTATTGTATGAAATTATATTTTGTAAAGAAAAACGGGCAAAATTTGTAAGACCTTCCAAATTTAGGCAGATTTTATGGAATAAAATCTTAGGTCGTGGTATAATGGAAGATTTATAAAATGAAAAAAATTAAATAAGATTTTTATATTTCTTTTACTAAAATAATCATACCAACCGTACACAATAATCAAACCATGTGTTTCTTTACAATGGCAGTTTTTTGTATTTGTGTGCTTTGATAATTGTGCATATTTCAGCAGGGGTGCAAGACTTGATATAAATATGAAGCCAGGAATTAAATATGTGAAGTATTGTAAAAATAATACATATTTTTTTATAAATAGCAATAAAAATATTATTCACAGTTATTATATAGTAAAATTCAATTTATACATAAGAGGGTAATGAAAAATGATTAAATTTCAAACTATTGGTCTGTCGTCTTGCAGGTATGATTTTTCAAAATCAAATGCGGCTGGCAACCAAAAAACAAGATTAAATTATGCAAATACGGATACATTTATTAAACAGCAGGAAGATATTTCTTTTGGCGGCTTTAGAAAGAACAAAAAAGTTGAAAACAGAACCGAAGATAATCTGGCTTCATCGCTTAAACATGTTTCAATGAAAGGCACCCCGTTTTTATTGGGACTTGCTGCATCTGTTGCAATGGTAAAAATGGGTAAAGAAGCACAAGAACTTTTATGCGACGAAGATGGCTACAGTGTTGACGGTAACGGTGTTAAATCGGATTTGGTTAACATTGACGAAAAAGACGGAATAATAAAATTTGAAGGCACCGGTATTGAAATTGATGCGGATAAATGCGATGTTGCCGATTGGGAAAACGGTATCTTTAGAAATTATGACGGAAGTATCGATATTGACTTAGGAAATAACAAATTTATTGATACTAATAACGGCATTTTTGTTGACCCTGATGCAAATATTTCTGCCGTATTAGACGGCGGACATTTTGAAAACATTGCAATTCCTTCATTTGGTTCAGGGTATCCGACCTGCCCCTGGGATGACAGATGGCAGACAATGCCTGATAGCAGTGTGCACAGAGAAAAAGATGCGAGAAGTGCTCTTGATAAAGCGTCTGAATTTCTAAAAGATATCTTTAAAGATGGTTCCGGCGCGGATGAAGCGGAAAATACGACGGATATTTTCGGAAATATGATTATTAAAGCTACGGATTCAAACGGAGATATATATCTTACCTGCCGCCCGGATATTTCAAAAGACCCTGTATTTGCCAGGTTTAGCAGTATAATCGGAAATGATGAACCTGCGGTTGAGATGTATAACAACATACGCCTCAGGGCATATATGGACGGTAAATATCCGACATTCGGCACAAGGGTAATGGTGTATGAAGGCGGCAGAAATTCCTGGGGCGGACAAATGCCTTCTGAAGAATCAAGGTATGACACTGATGAAGCTCGCGGCGTGCTTGAAAAAATTTCGCGTGATGGCGGATATTATCCTGAACCGGGCAGCAGCGAAGCAATCAGTTTTTTAAAGTTTCAAAATATTATGCTTAGAGAAGGTGTATGGGATGAACCTATAATAGCGCCCAATCTTTTGCTTGATACAGACGGCGATTTTGAGCCCGATGTTGATCTTGACGGTGATAGTATACCCGATTACGACACTAACGAAGACGGTATAATTGAAATGAGTTCGCAAGATGACAAAGACAATATAATAGATTCAATAAAGGACTTTTTTGCCGAATTATTCGGGGGTGATTAATGAAAGTTCACGGCATATGTGCATTTAATTCCGCAAAGACTCAGCCCGCTGCCCGTTTTGTCCGCCCGGAAGCTCTCGTGTATCCTTGTAAAACCGGGACAGGCGAATATCAAACCGTATATGTAAATACGTATGCACCCGCAGTCGAGAATATTTTTGAAAACTATGACAGTGCACAAAAAATATTCAGGAAAAATTTAGAAGAAGGCAAGGGTATCTTCGGCACTCCTGAAAATGCGGATAAAATAATCAATAATGAGAAAATAAGAAAAAATGCAGTAAAATTCTTTGCGCAATATTCTCGGGAAGAAATTGAAAAATTAGATAATAAAAAAATTCTCACTATTGATGAGGTGCGCTATAAAAACGATTTAATAAACGTAAGAAACTTTTTTGGCGAATATGAGCGCTTGCTTGAGCAGGATGAAAATATACCATTGCCAAAAGTGGCTTTTGCGGGAAAAAATAAAAAAGCTGCGCTTCCTGCAATAAACTATGAAAGCGAGAAAACCTGTAAAAACATTGTACATGGTTTTTCTGCGGCATGCGGCTTGGTATCGGCAGCGTTAGGTGAAGGTGCGGCAATAGGTGCCGACACTATTCCTTTAAGAATGATACAATTCGGTATGTTTTCTACATTAGCTGCATATTTAAAGGTGCCGCCAATTCCCTCTTTAGAATATTACACAAAAGAAATGTTTGCCGGTGCTACGCTTGGTGTCGGCGGAGCAAAACTTGTTACATCCTGGCTTGGTATAGGTGCTCATACTGCTTCCGTAGCTACAGGAGGAAGTGTTGTTACGGGCGGAAGTTCAAACGCTGCAATAACCGGCGGAGTAAGAGCCGTTAACAGCGCGCTCAGCACGATGATAACAGAAAAAATGGGCAGAGGTTATATTAACAGGGTTAAAAACAATAGGATGAATTTAAAAGATCAATCCCTGGAAACCATTGCTTATTTTGTCGGAAGGGGTATCTTAACATCGGACAGTCCGTTTACAGATATGATGAGCGTTGATTTTAAGGATTCCGCTTCGCCGGATTTAATCAAAGAAGCGCTGGAGAGAATTCCTATAAAATCGCAGGAAGCAATTGTTACGGCCCTTGACCTGGCAAAAGAATTTTCATACAGGGCAGGCACAATGTTTACAATTAATTTTGCCGTAGATTTATTCTCGACTAATGAAAAAGATCCCCAAAAAATTGCAGCACGTGCAAAGAGTATAGCCCGACAAACATTAATAAATGCGGCTATTTATCAATTGTGCGATGTTACGGTTGAACATAATATAACAAAAGAAGCGGCGGAAACCATTAAGGATATACAAGAAAACCTTGAAAAATACCCGGAGGTTTACCATACGGTTATTAATGCCGAGCATGAATTTTTTGAAAAAGTCAATATTGACACACTAAGTGCCGATGCGTTTACAAGGCAATTTAAAAATAAAACCTTTGTACATAATTTGGCAATATTTTCCAATTACTGGGTAAATGAAATTTCGCAAGCCATAGTTAACAGAAACAGGGCTAAACAAGCGCGGGAAATAAATGACACTCAGAAAAAAATTAATTATGAAAACCAAAAAGGAAAAGAAATTAAAAATATACTAAACTCTGAAGAACAAGCCGAAGTTCAAACACGGGTGGAAGAACTTGAAGCTTTTATACACTCCCAAAAAGAATTTTACAAAAGTGAAAAAGGGTTCGGTTACGGCAGGATTGCAGGTTATGAAAATATAAAGGGCGACTTAACGCAAAAATTTATTCAGCCTTTAAGTATGAAAGATACCGATTTTGGCGGCATTATTCCAAATGCAATACTGTTTTTCGGGCCGACAGGGGTGGGAAAAAGCGAGCTTGCCCGCGCCATAACAGAACAGGGAAAATGTTTTATGCTGAGGTTTAAAGACCCTGATGATGTGCAAGAACTTCAAGAAGAGCTTGATTCTATAACACAAAAGGCTAAAGATAAAAAAGGACACAGCGTTGCAGTTATTGACGAGTTTGATGATTATGGCTCAGACCCCGAGGGGGCAAGGGTTTTTGCAGACTTTATAAAAGATTGTGCACAAAATAATATAACCCTGCTTTTAACCACAAATAACCCTTTAGATATTGATAAAAGTATTTTAAAGCAAACAATAAATATACCCGTCGGAGTTCCCGGTAAGAAAGATGTTTCAGAGGTTTTAAGATTTTATCTTAAAGATTTAAAACAAGATGAAGCGGATGAAGTTGCACACGAGATTATGCAAAAAGCCCAAAACGGCGCATTTTCAAACTCGCAGCTAAAAGAGCTGTGTACAAGAGCGGCACGCGGGGGTGATGTAAATTTAAAAGATAATATGATACAATTAGTGAAAGCCATGCCGCCTGAAATAAGCAAAAAAGAGCTTGATAAGTTCAACAGGGAAATTAAAGAAATACAGGAAATATAATCTTATGAAAATTTTACCGGTTAACTCTGCAAAAACAACAGGTTTTAAGAAAAACCCCCGGGTGTTGTCTGCTCCTTTTAGTAATGAAGGCAATTTAACAAATGTACAAGCATACGGTTTAACCTGTTTATTAACCGCGACTCCGGGTGTTGAATTTGCCAAAAAGGGTTTTAAAGATGCAAGTGCAGCAGGAAAAGCCCGAAAAATTGCAGGCGGCGCCGGAATTATGTTTGGATTGGCAATCCCTATTTTTGCCGTTTTAAAGTCGTTAAATATTTTGCGCAGACCGGCGGGCGGAAAAAACAATCCTAATAATTAAATCTTTTTAAGATAATTTTCTATATCACATCTTAAAAGGTATGCATCTCTTTCTTTGCCTTGCATTTCGCAAATCATGGCAAGAGTTTCTTTCAGGCGTACAACTTCTCTGTAGTCGCACTTTCTTAAGGCTTTTTCAGCGAGTTCCGTGTACCAGCATTTATGTATTTCAAGCCGCTGCCAATCCATATTTGCTATAAACGGGTCAAGGTGGAGTCTCCAATCTCTCTTCTGTCCCAGTGTTAAATCATCTATATTCAGCTTTATGGGGATTCTCCTTTTATTTGTTAAAAATGCACTGTTAATACCCGAGGAATCCAAAACTTCAAAAACTATTGTCAATGGTTCTTTGTCTTCCGATAATGAATACAATAACGCTTTCATCTCGGCAATTGCCTCATTTGAAACTTCCGAATCTTTCAAAATACGGGAGAAGTCTTTAATAAATAAAACCGTTCTTCTGCCGCTTTTTTCATAATTTTCCCGGGCATATTGCAGTTCCGTATTTAATCTGTACAGCGCATCCTCTTCGTCTTTTGGAAGTTCAAAAGAAACGGTACGGGCTGCAACTTCGTCCTTTAACCAGTTAAAAATCTCATCCCTTCTTTTTTGTTCTGCGCCTTCAAGCATAATTACAGTCGGAATATGTTCCGAATTGGTTTTTACCGGATTAAGAAAATTTGTTTCTAATCTGTCTTTAATTTTAGCGTTTAGCTGTTCTTTTCTAAGCCGTTCATTTCTTTCCGCCTCTTTTTTCTTTAATTGTGCCTCAAGCTGTTTTCGCTCTTCGTTCGCCTTTTTCTCTGCCAACTGTAATTCTCTTAGCTTTTGATTATTAAGATCAATCATGGCGAGCCTTACTTTTCTTAAAATTCTTTCCGTTTCTTTTTCGGGAGCTGTTGTAAAAATATATTTAAAGCTGTTCATTTGCTTTGCAAGTTTGCCCATATGTTCGTTTTTTAAATCTGTTTCCCAGTTATCTTTACCTAAATATTTTTTTGCATACGCCATTACCTCCGGCGAATAGTATTCAGATGACCCAAATGAAGCCGCAAGTGCATACGGCAGTCCTGCATTAAGAAGTGCTTCAGCTTCACCTTGTCTATAATTTAAAAGTCCTTTGAGTATAATTGTGCTCTCATCGTCATCTGTTTTATGAAGGCGCTTTATAAATTCATCATGTTCTTGATTGGAATTACCAAAGGAAAGCCTCTGATTAAAAGATTTTTTTGTTAATGAATATTTATCTGTATTGTAATTATTTAAGTATTGCGTTGTTATTTTCAATATTTTTTCCCTTTGTCTGTTTTTTTGCGCAAAATGCTGCGGCTCCGCCGATAATTATACCGGCAAATATGCCTGCAGCGACAGCTTTTTTTGTGAAAACAGCGCTGTATTTTGCTACTTTGCCCGTTAGATTTTCCGTATATTCCCTTAAGGGTTTTTCAACCAAATCCGTATATTTTCCCCTTAAACTTATGTTTAATTTATTTAAATATGATTCCTGATATTCTTTTGCTTTAATTGTCCTGTTTAAACTTTCGTTTAATTCGGTAAGTTTTTTTGGGGAGTTTTCATTGGCTATCATATTTTCAGCATAACTTATAGAGTTTTTAAGTGTTTTTAATAACTCTTCACCGCCTTGTATATTATCGGTCATTATTTTTACATCGGAATTTTCATTGAATTTTTTTAACAACGCCGCTTTGTGTTCTTTTATTTGTTTATCGGTGTTTTTATTTTTCATGCTTTTATTTAATTGCCCGATTGCAAATCCGCCGATACCGCCTGCGGCGGTTGTTCCTGCAGGAATCAATAAATCTTTGGCGGCAAATTGTTTTTTATTTGATTGCACGGTTTGTTCATTTGTTGTGATATTATTCTGCGCTGAAACATTGTTTTGATTGCGCGCAGGCGCATAGGGAATATTAAACTGCGAAAAAGGGTTATTTATTCCTGTCATTATTCATCATCCCCCACTAAAAGCTCCCTCTCCTCTTTGTATTTTATTATATCTTCCCTGTCAATACCGGGAGTTTCCCTTTTTATGTAATAAATTAAATCTTCCTGAGTTACGGTATCTAAGTTTTCAATACATTCATTGCAAATACTTTCAATTTGAGAATTGTTATAAGCTCTTTCCGGTAGTACTGAACATAATACCTGCGCAAGTTCATCAAAATTAATTCGGGTTAAATCTGCATTTTTGCAGTCTTTTAAGTAATGTTCAAACACCAGTGCGGCATTGGTTTCATCAGGCGGATCAATGCATACTTTTATGGGCATTCTTTTTGGACCGCGTATCGCTGATGGAATTTTTAAAGGATTATTTGTTGTTGCAAATACGGTGCAATGATAATCCTCGGAACAAGTTTCCAGAAATCTTTTTAATTTTGCATTAACACAAGAGTCCTCATAGGCAAATCTGTCGATTTCATCAACAAGAATGATTGTTCTTTTTCCTGTTTCCAAGAAATTTTGCTGCGCAACTTTTGCATTGGATAAGAGGTTGTCATAAAAGCTCTTTTCTCTGTCGCTTTTGGTTCTTGCTGTTCTTGATGACTTTGCTTCTGCAAAATTGCAATTCGCACTATTTGCAAATGCTTTTGCAAAGCTTGTTTTCCCGTTTCCAACGGGGCCGAAAAATAATATTGAATTTGGAATTTCAACATTCTGTCCGGCTTTTTCCAGGGGCAAAAGATTTATAAAGCTATCGGTTAAAATAAATTTTTCTTTTTCATAACCTGCAATAGAATCAAAACCTTTGTGCCTGCTTTTGTTGTTTGCAATAAGTTCGGTTTTTTCTTGCTTTATACGGGTTGCAATCAAGAGTGCTTTTTTAGCTTCTTCCAATTGCTCCTTGTCTGCATTATTTTTCTTTAACAGTTCGCATTTTTCTTTAAGCAATTCCACAACCTTGTTTTGTGTTTCAAGGGAAATCTGCTGTGCTCTCAAAAAACCGCTGATTTTATCGTCAGCCTCTTTTTGTATTCTTTCTCTTTTCTTCTTCTTAAAAAAGCCGGTTACTTCTTCCTTTTTCTGCTTGCAGGCGTCCTTAATGTTTTTTAAGCTTATTTCAAATTTTTTAGCAATATCTTCATCCCCGTCGGCTTTGCTGTTTGCATAGTCGAAATTGTCATCAGTATTAAAGTCCTCAAGAGAAACACCTCTAAAACTGACACAATAAAGTGCATTTTTATTTTTCTGTAAAATATGATTATTTTTTGGACTGTAATTGCTTATGGAATAAATTTTCATATTTATATACCTTTTTTATGTTTATGCATAGAAAAAGGCGTAAATAAATATTTTTGCCATTTTATGTTTTCAAAAAACGGAAATGTAAGATGCTCGATAAAGCATCTCATTATACCCGTAATATTGCCGCAGTATACCGGGCTTGCCGGAACAAGCCCGTTTGATTGCGAGATTTTATCTAATAATAAATTTATCCTTATTTTAAATTAGTGAATTGTAAACCTCTCCTTATTTTAGATACTATTATTTTATTATTTGACAGCAGCTATCAGTCAATAGTTTCGTTTTTATAGCAAATAGCATTAACCGTTCCGAGTTTGTGAATATCTTCGTCTGTGCGGTTGCCGTAGATTGTGATTTTATTCAACTCTTTTTCTATATTGTTAAATTCTTCATCGGTTAAAATAACATCGGCAGCACCTAGATTTTCAACAACTCTTTCATCTTTTCTCATACCCGGAATTGGTACTACATGCGGGTATTTGTGCAACATCCACGCTAAAGAAATTTGAGCGGGAGTAATTTCTTTTTTATCTGCAACTTCATGTAATAAATCCAATAGCGGCTGGTTCTTCTCAACATTTTCGGGTATAAACCTTGTAATTACACGTCTTACATCATCGCCTTTGTATTGGGTATTTTTATTGTATTTACCGCTTAAAAATCCGCTTGCCATAGGCGAAAACGCCACAAAACCGATGTTCAATTCTTTGCATAACGGTATAACGTCATGCTCAAACATTCTCTCCATCATTGAATATTCGCTTTGAATTGCAGTTAATGGAGTAATTGCGTGGGCTTTTTTAATCTGTTCTGGAGTGGATTGAGATTGTCCCCACGCACGGATTTTACCTTCTTTAATAAATTCGCCCATCCATCCGGCTACTTCTTCAACATTACTGTCTAAAGGCACCCTGTGTTCATAATATATGTCAATGTAATCGGTTTGCAGTCTTTTTAAAGAATCATTCAGGGCATTTGTAACTCCTTTTTTACTTAATTTTCCTTCGGGAATTTCCTGCCCCGGCTGAAATACGGGTACAAACTTTGTTGTCAGAATTATTTTATCTCTGAAGGGTTTCACGGCTTTGCCGACAAGAGTTTCGTTTGTATAAGGCCCGTAGGCTTCCGCTGTATCAAAAAGTGTGCAGCCAAGGTCATAGGCTTTGTGTATAAGTCTTATAGATTCTTCTTCTGTCGGGATTGCGCCGTAGCCGTGAGAAAAGCCCATACAGCCCATACCAACGGCAGATACTTTCATATCTCTTAATTTTCTGTATTTCATACTTAATTCTCCTTTATTTCAAGTAAGGCTTAAATATAGCCGTTAGTTGAACATCGCAAAACCTGTCCGTCCAGTCTAACGGTTCAAATTTGCCGTCTGACATGCACCAGCCAATCATCATCCCGTAAAGTTCGCTGATTATAATATGGGTTAATAATTCAACAGGAGTATCTTTTCTAAGTTCCTTTGAGTTTTTCAGGATACTTTTAAGCATTTCGCAGTCATAGAACCATTTTTTGCTATCCATTGTTTCCGGTACATTATTAGGGTCAATAACATTTCTTATCCATTCGCGGCAGATTTGAATTCCGCAAAATTCAACCTGCTCCATAAAGCGGCGGAAATAATGTCTAAGTTTGCGGAACAATTCAGCGTTTCCCATTTGCTCAAGTTCTACGGCAATTTCACCAAACGGTGTTCTGCTGATTTCCATAACAATATCTTCTTTGTGTTTGAAATAAATATAAAACGTGCCTTTTGCAACACCGGCCTTTTTTGTAATATCTTCAACATTAATTGCATCAAACCCTTTTTCTTTAATAAGCTCCAACCCTGCGGTTATAAGTTTTCGTTTCGTTTCAACGGCTGATTTTTGTCTTTTATTCATAAAATACTCCTGATTATAAAATAGTATAACAAATAAATGACTATAAGTCAATGACCGATAGTCATATTTTTAGAATACGGCAATGATTTTACGGCAAAAATATAAAGAACGTTTATGGTATTAAAGTTGTTTTTGTGTTTGAATAAATTTATTTAATCTGCAATTTTAAAACCTGTTTTGTTTTTACAATTATATGAAAGTGAATCCTGTTTGTTTAAGTGTCATAAGCTCTAAAAGGCCAAGTAATGCGGCAAATGCACCTGTTTTTGGCGGCGGGGACAGTTTTGAGCGTTCAAATAAGCATGTTCTGACTGCAGATGGCAGGACATATCCCGAACTTGATAAATGGGTTGAAGATTATCTTAAAATGCAGGGCGCATCGTTCGGTCAGATTGCTTTGCTTAAGAAACTCTTTGAGGTTTCAACGGGCGACAAGGACGCTTTTGCAAAAACATTGCTTGAATACAATGGCTGCGAGCCTGAGGAAATAGTAAAAGACCTCAGGGAGCACGGTCTTGAGATTCTTTCGCTGGATGAAGAAAAACTGAAAACTTATAATAAAAATCTTGATAATTTTAAAAATATTGAACTTCCCGAAAGTGTGGATTTGGATTATTTCCCGCTTGTCCCGCTTCTTGATGAAGAGCAGATTAAAAAAGTCGCGCCATATTGTGATGACTATGTTTTTGACGAGTCTTTTTTTGATATATTAAATGGCGATGAAAAATATTTTAAAAGACTTAAATATGCCCGCGAATTTAAAGATAACTTTTATGATATTGCAAGAACAAACCTGAGCGGTATTGATTTCAGGGAAATTATGCACTCTGATATTGATGATGAGACATTGAAAGACCGCTTTAAAATATTAACAGATTATGCAAGCCTAATGTCAAAATCTTCATTTACGGGTTTTTATGCGTCATCCGGCAGCATAAAAAACCTTGCGCTTGCACCTGAAAAAAAGTGGGAAACCGCTTTGTATTTTATAAATTTGAAAGAGAATATGGGCGAAAAAATTAATATAGAGTTTGATATGCTTGACGAGCTTTCCGATTTAGATGAAGAACAGCTTAAAAAGGCTCGCAGGTATGTTGATTTTGAAAGGTCCGGGTCATCTTACATAAATTCTTTTGATATGTTGAACATTGCAAAGCTTGATGATAAAAAGTTTGAGCGCGCACTTGATTATATGGAAAGAAACAAAGAGCACAAAATAAGTTCTCTCGGTTATTCTTCCCCTCTTTTTACCGACAGTATAATAAAACTTACGGAACTTGATGAAAAAACGGCTGACTTTGTTTTTGACAACTGCGCTTTTTTGGAGTGGGAGGAAAAGCAGGCGTATGTTGATTTATACACAATGCCCGATATGCTTGATTTGCCGCTTGTAAAGCGAATAGATGCCGCTTCGCACTGTGACGGCATAAGAGATAAATTTGAGAAACTCGGTATATCTGACCCTTATTTTGATAAAAAAGCAGCTGCTCTGCAGGCTTCGCTTATGGGAGCGGATGTCGCGCTTGATGTGCCTAAGGCCAACATACAAAAACTTTTTCATACCTTTCTTGTAAATATTCCCCAAAAAGACGGCATAAAAGGCGAATACGACCCGGCTTTGACGCAGGCTGAGAATGTGCTTGTAAATTCGGACTTTTTAATAAAATCTTTTGTTAAAAGGGGCTTGCCGCTTCGCTATTCAAGAAACGAGTATATAGAAAATCTGGATGAAATAACTTCAAAACTGGATAAAAAACAAAAGGATTTAATTTTTTCCAAACTTGGTATAATTCCCGTTTACAAAGACAAGAAGCTAAGCGGATATAACGGACTTTTGCTTCTAAAAAATCTAAATCTGAATGACAGCGTTCAAAAAGAAGTGTATGACATTACTTATAAATTCCTTTATTCAAACAGGGTTGAAACACAAAATGAAGAATTAAATGAGGTTTTAAATTCTATAATAGCAGCATTTCCGGAATTTATAAATTCAATAGGCAAACCGCAGAACCCTACACATCGATATTCAAACGATATTCACACGCTTGCGGTTTTAAATAACTGCCTTATGAACCCTATGTACAGGGAGTTAAGTTCTTCTTCAAAAACGGCAATAAAACTAATGGCGCTTTTTCACGACCTTGGCAAGGCAGACGGTGTTGTCGATAAGGGACACCAGAATACAAGCGCATATTATGTAAAATCAATTCTTGAAAAGCTTAATATAGGTGAAGGAATATCAGACAGGGTTTTTGAACTGGTTAAAAACCATCACTGGTTTGAAGATTATAATACCGGTGCCGTGCCGCCTGATACTCCCGCATTTATGTTTAGAAGACCCGAAGATTTCAAGGCTGCGCAGATTTTTGCGCGTGCAGACCTTCTGGGAGTGGGCGCTTCAATGTTTTATGAATATACAGATAATTTGAACCCCGAAAATATGAGCCGCATTCAGGAGAAAATAGACAATCTCTGCAAAACCGGAAATGCAGTATATACAACAAATGTCATTGTACCCTCGAAAATACCTCTGGAAAAATCATCGGAGGGCAGAGAGTACCGCGTGATAAACTTTACAAAAATTCCTAATGACAAAGACCTTTGTGAATACGGTTTTGCAAAAGGAACCAAAAAAGACGATATAAGGCTTCTTGTGCATATGATAGGCGATGAAGTCGACCTCAACAGAATGAGGTACCTCTCGGATATCAATAATGCAGGGGTGTTGAGCGAAACACTCATAAGTCTTGATAAGCAAAGAACATACTGTAACAGGCGCTACGGTGTAGTGTTGTCTAATATGCCATATAACGTCATACAAATGTCCGATGAAAATATCGGCTCGGGCACAAAAAAAGATTTTAAATACGCAATAAGGGCGGCACAAACCGGATTGCACAGAGATGAATTTAAAAAACTTCTGCTCGCGGAGCTTGGCCTTGAAGGCAAAGTGAGCGACGATGAGTATGCGGAATTTTATCTTAAATATTTATCAAATAAAAATATGCTCTCGCAATTCAGTGCGGACAGGGAGTATAAAATCGGCGCCTATGCCGTTTCTTCAGATGCGCTCAGAGCTGCTGCGGCAAGGGTTATGGACGGTTTTATAGAAAGAAGTGCAGAAGCCGACACGCATAGTGAATTTGTTGCATATAACCCCAAAATTCGTGCAATAATTGCCAAAGAAAACAGTCTTGATGATACTCCGCAATATCTCAAAGACTACGCTTTTGAACACAATCTTCCGATATTTTTAACCGGAAAACCTTAAAATGAAATATACTATCTATGCTTTTTTGTGTGTAGTATTATTTTATTTGGTTTTAGATATACGGGTGCAGTTATGATATGCGTTATTTTTGATTTGGATGGGACTCTCTTGTACACTCTTGAGGATTTATGGCTCAGTACAAATTATGCACTCAAGAGTCTGGGGTACAACGAGCGCACTCTTGAAGAGGTCAGGGGTTTTGTCGGAAACGGAGTTAAAAAGCTCATAGAGCGCTCATTGCCCGAGGGTACGGATGAAGCTGCCGTGAATGAGTGTCTTGAAATATTCAGATGTCATTATTCAAAAAACTCAAATACTCATACACGTCCGTATGAAGGTATTTTAGATGTTTTAAAATACCTGAAAAAAGAAGGGGTTGTATCCGCGGTGAATTCAAATAAATATGACGCGGCGGTAAAAAAATTGTGCGGAGAATATTTTGGAGATTATATAGAAATTGCACTGGGCGAGAGCCAATCGTGCCCGAGAAAGCCTTCCCCCGAAGCCGTAAACAGGATTTTAGACACTGTTTGCTGCAAAAAATCAAATGCAGTTTATGTCGGAGATTCCCTCGTTGATATAATGACGGCAAAAAATGCCGGTTTGCCTTGTATCAGTGTAAGCTGGGGATACTGCGCGCAAGAAAAACTGGTTGAAAATTCCGCCGACATTGTCCATACCCCCTTAGAGCTTTTAGCTAAGCTTGAAGCTTTTGTTAAAAAATGTAAAGATAAGCAAGACTGATTTGTAAATTTTTCTGAGAGTATATACTTATTATATATATAGTATATTACGAAAGAAAAAAAACTATGGCATTTGATAAAATCAGACAATTAATGAGCGATGTACAGAACGCACTTGACCCTGCTTCAAAAAAAGAAGCCATAAATAAAGCGTCCGGTTATGTCGACTCTGTTGATTCCGATTTGAAAGCACTTGCCGCGCAAAACGATATTAACATTTTTGCCTCGGGTGAAAATTTTAAAAATTATCTTACATCCTCAACAGGAATAGATGAATCCATATTTACAAAATCTGTAAACGAACTGCAAAATCTTGACCTTTCGGGTTTAACTGTTGAAAAACAAGCCTCTGACGAGGATTCTGAAGATGCAGGTTTTTACGGCATACTTAATGAAATATACTCTAACGAAGCATTTAAAGGTGCAATTGACACAAATGCGGATGGCACAATAAGCGATGAAGAGGCAAAAGATTTTATTCATGCGCTTAAAGGCATGGATTCAAATTCAAATGATTTCTCGCTTGATGATATAGCTTACGCAATTGATAAAATCGCCGAACAAAACAAAGAACAGGACCCGCTCGGTAAAATGTTCGACAACTTTAAAAAATCTTTTGATAACTTTAGTGACAAAATGCTTGAGCAAATAGATAACGCCAAAGGACAGGGTGCCGTTAATCTTCCCACCGGCGGCGGTATTGCAAGCAATCCTTACATATCTTCAAACAATGCTTCGCAATCAGGCGGTGTAAATTCCAATAACGCTGCTCAGACGGAACAGACAAAAACTCCGGAGCAAACAAAAGAAGAACTTGAAGCTAAAATAGAAGAATGCAACAAAGAAATTTCGGAAATTAATGCAGGCACCCACCCTGATGTAAAAGCTGCCGCAGAAGAGCAGGAAGCTGCAAAAGAAGAAATGGAGAATAAACTAAAGGAAGATGAAAAAGTAAATAAAGAAACAAAAGAAAAATTCACAAAAGTAACTGACGATATTGAAAAGAAAGAAAGCGAAATATCTAAGGTTGAAACGGAAATTTCACAAACCGAATCTAACCTTGAACAGGGCAAAAATACGCTGTCCTCTCTTAAATCGGCAAAAGATTCCCTGAAAGCTCCCGAGGACGGTAATGATGACGCTAAGGCAAAATACGAAGAAAGAAAATCGGAACTTGAATCTCAGATAGAAGAACAGCAAAAGAAAAACGAAGAGTTTGAGGAAAAACTTAATGAACTTAAAGATAAAAAAGAATCATTAGAAAAAGAGAAAAAAGAACTTGAAACACAAAAAGCCGAACTTCAAAAAGAAATAGAAAAAAAATGTTCTGATGAAACCAAAACGGCAATTCAAAACTACGAAGACAAAAAAACTGCCGTTGAAGAAGTTAAATCCCAAAAACTTTCCGAAGTTCAGAGTGAACTCAAAGAAGCTCAGCAGCAGCTTAAAACGGTAGAAGATGAAATACAGGCATCTGAAAACAAAAAAGCCGAAAACACTTTTGATGCCGATTTTGATAAAATGCTCGGACACATTTTAGGCTCTGAAGGCGGATTTTCCGATCACCCCGCTGATAACGGAGGAGCCACAAATTACGGTATCACGGAAGAAACTTACAGAAATTACACAGGCAATCCTAATGCCGATGTAAGAAACATTACAAAAGAAGAAGTAATGGATATTTACTATAAAAACTACTATCAGGCTTCAGGTGCTGAAGAATATGCAAAAAACGGCGACAGTGCGTATGCTTTTGCGGTATTTGACGCGGCTGTAAACCACGGTGTAGGCGCCGCACAGAAGATGGATGCTCAGGCAGGCGGCGATGTTGATAAATTTATGGAAGTAAGAAAGCAAAAATATATAAATATTGTTGCAAACAACCCGTCGCAGCAGGTATTTGAAAAGGGCTGGCAAAACAGATGGAACAGTGTATATGCCTTTATTGACCCCAGTCATCAATACGAAAATTACATAGGCTAATAATATTTTATTACCGGTATATTAAACAAATACAGGGCAAATTCACTTTGATTATTTCTTACTGATACAAAAGGAATGCCAAATAATCTGTATACTGTTTTGTCATTTGTATATTCAATTTTAAATATTTTTTCAACTGCAACAAGATTTTTCGGGTAACGGCAAGTTTTTATCCTGAACGGAATAAGCATAAATTTTAATTTCTTTATCGATTTTTCATAAGAGAAATGTTTTTTAAATAATATATATTTACCGAAATTTGTCCCCCGTTCTGCAAGACGGGCAATTTCCTGTTTTATGGTTATGTCTGCTCTGGAATTCATTATACTTTCGATTAATGCTTTTGGCACCAGAAAGTTATATCTTGCGTCAACCAAATTTTTTATGCCTGATAGCTCTTTTTTGAAATATTTCCCAAGTACGTGTTCCACTTCAGTGTCACAGTAATCAATATCGGCGCTTATTCCATTTTTTCTATAATTTGCAATAACTTTGGGAATTTTTACAAAACTTGCCCCATTTAGTATAAGGTCTATTATTAAATTATAGTCTGCAGCTATTTTGTATTTTGTATCAAAAAATCCGGCTTTTACAAGTGCTTCTTTTTTTACAATCATTGATTGATGGCAGAACGGTATGTAGTAGAAAAATACTTCGGGTTCGGCATAAAAAACATTTGTTATTTTGTCGTTTTCATCTACGAAATAACAGTCTGAACAAGAAAAATCCGCATCTGTTGCGCTTAAGTATTTTGCGGATATTTCAAGAGATTTTTTATCGGTGTAATAATCATCCGAGTTTAAAAAATGTACATACTCGCCGCTTGCTTTTTTAACACCCTTGTTAAAGGCGTCATATATGCCCTTGTCGGGTTCCGATATAACCGTTGATCGGGGGGCGATTTCTTTTATTAAATCCAGCGTTCCGTCATCTGAAGCGCCGTCAATTATTATGTGCTCAAAATTTTTATATGTCTGAGAGTATATTGACTCTATGCATTTTTTAAAAAACTCTTTTCTTCCCGCCTTAATTAAATTATAGGTTGCCGTAACGATGGTAATTTTAGGCATTTTGTCTTCAGATAATTCTTTTATGAGATTTTGTATATAGGGAGAGTGTGTTTTTTTCATTTTTTATTCCGTTTCAGTATATACAAATTATAATATCACCAACATGGGTAATGTAAAATTGTTTTTTATTGTAGTTTTTTATAAATATGATTTATACAGTTTTGTAATGCAAGGCAGACATGAAGAAGATTTCGGTTTATTTGCCTGAAAATTATTTTCCGGCAAGGGTATTATACGGGCATTTATTGGAAAAATATGAAGAAATTGATTTTCCGGGCGGCATTGAAACGGCGCGTGAATGCATTGAAGCTATAGAGAAAACACTGCTGACGCTGCTTTTATGGATTCGGGGCTTGAAAATCCGCCTTTCGGTACTATAGCGGAGCCTGAGCCTTTTGAGTTTGATAAACTTTATTTGCAAAGACAGGCGGTTCTTGAAACCTTAACGCTTTATGGAGAAAATATGAAAAAGAAAATAACCTTAAAAATACTGTTTTATGTGACTATGTTTTCGGTATTTGTTTTGTTTTTAACCCTTAATAATGCACAGATACCGTTTATGGGCATAAAGGATATTATAATAATTCTTGTTGCGGCGGGAATTTTGCGCTCAAATTTTGAAAACAAAATGCTGCTAAAAAACACAGAACAGGAAAAAATTATAGAAACACATAATGAAGCTTTTGCGGCAACACTTACGCATGACCTTAAGACTCCCGTGATAGCGCAGATTCGCTCTCTTGAACTATTGCTCGGCGGTGCGTTCGGAGAGCTTAATAAAGAACAGAAAGAAATGCTTTCGGGAACTCTTGAGTCATGTAAATATATGCACACAATGATAAGCGACATATTATCCGCCTATAAATACGAAAACGGGGATGTAAGGCTCATAAACAGGGATTTTGATTTTTATGCGCTTGTTAAAGAATGCTGTGTGGAACTTACAAGCGCCGCCCAGTCTAAAGGGCAGACAATTACTCTTAAATCTTCAAGCAGGGCGCCTTTTATTTACGGCGATAGGGCACAACTTAAACGAGCGGTTATGAATCTTATTTCAAATTCCATATCCCATGGCTATGAAAACAGTGAAATAACGGCCGTTATAGAAGAAACAAAAGAAGGCACGGCATTTGTCTCAATAAATGAGTGTCCCGATATACCGGGCGAAATTCTCGATAAAGTATTTGAAAAATATGCAACCGGTGCCGCAAAGTTTAATAAAGTAGGCACAGGCCCCGGGCTTTATCTGTCACAGAGAATAATAAGCGCCCATCTTGGTTCAATGACGGCAAAATCAGAAAACAACCATACGACATTCGGTTTTATTGTTCCGCACAAAAAAAGGACGGATGTATTTTCGCATGTATAATTTTTTGCTATACTTTGGCTTGGAAATAAAGGAGAAAATATTTATGCTAAATGCACAGGATTCGCTTGTTTTAATAATAGATATTCAGGATAAACTGACAAAAATGCTTAAAGAGGATATCTGCAGCCAGATAATTGAAAAGTCGCAAAAAATTGTTCAAGCTGCAAAGATTCTCGGAATAGATACCATTTTAACGGAACAATACCCTAAAGGGCTCGGGCAGACCATTGAAGGCATAAGAGAAATCCTCGGGGAAAATTATAAACCTGTTGAAAAGACTTCTTTCAGCGTTACAAACGAAGAAGGTTTTTCTCAAATGCTCAAGGGATACGGCAAAAAACAAATAGTAATTTGCGGTATAGAATCTCACATCTGCGTGCTACAAAGCGCTGTTTCTCTTTTAAGGGAAGGATATGAGGTATATGTTGTAAGAGATATATGCGCTTCAAGGAAAAAATTTGAATTTGAATGTGCCATGGACTATCTCAAAAATGAAGGAGTCAAGGTTGCTTCTCTTGAAATAGTTCTTTTTGAATGGTTAAAAGGTGCAAAAAACCCTGATTTTAAAGAAGTGCAGGCGCTCATAAAATAAGTTTTACTTAATTTTCCTTTACAAAAACAGCCGTTTAAAGAAATTTTCTAACATATTCTGATAAAATGATTTTGAGAATTTTATTGGGAGAATGTTATGAAAAAGTTTTTTGCACTGCTTATGTTATCTTGCGCGCTGTCATTATCCGCTCCGTGTTTTGCGGGAACCCATGGTGTTGACGGACATGTAAGCGCAAGATCCGTAGGAGCCGGCCTTTTGTCGCTTATCATCTGGCCCGGGCTCGGTCAAATAGTCAATGACCAGCATGAAGACAAAGTCGTGACACACGCGCTTTTAGGTCTTACGGGTATTTTCAGATTCTGGTCGTTTTATGACGGCTTAATTGACCGTGACGGCGGTGTATGGCATAACAGAATTTAATTTATTTTTCGGGAGTTTTGTTTAATCAAGCTGTTTATTAAACAGCCACAGGGCTCCCGAAAGTGTGCATATCGCAATAAGCGCAAGCGGGATAAGGTTTAATGTGACGTCATAAATCCCCATGCCTTTAAAAATTATCCCCTTTCCTATTACCATATAAAATCTTAAAGGGTCTATAAAGGTAAGGTATTGGAAGAATACGGGCATATCTTCTATTGGTGAAATAAACCCGGATAGTAAAGATGCGGGTGTTTGAAATGTAAACGCACCTAAAATTGCCTGCTGCTGTGTTTTAGATAATGCTGATATAAAAAGCCCCACGCCTGTTATGGATAGAAGTGCTATTTGCGTACTTATAAAATATAAAATCAGTGAGCCGCGAAAAGGCATTTTAAAATATAAAACTGCAATAATAAGCATAAAACCAGAAAGCCCCGTTGCAACAATCATCGGGGCGATTGTTTTGCCTGCAAGTATTTCAAAAGGCGTGCAGGGGGATACTATCAGCTGTTCGTAAGTGCCAAGCTCTCTTTCCCGTGCGATGGAAAGTGAAGTCAAAAGAAGGGTTATAACCATTGCAAGAAGTACAAGAAGCGAGCAGAGGGTATAATAAAGGTATTCAAGGTTAGGGTTATATTTGCTTCTTGTTTCAATATTAATTCCCCTGTTTTGTTTTTTGTATTCGTCTGCATAAGTGCCGGTAATCTCCTGTGCGTATCCGCCCGCTATAGCCGCGGTATTTGTCTGCCTTCCGTCGGTTATTATCTGGATGTCGGCACTTTTACCCTGTTTTAGCTTTGATGTGAAGTCGGAGTTTATCTCAAGTGCCATTTGCACCTTCTGGGTTTCTATATTTTTCTTCAGCTCCCTTTCGTTTTGTACATAAACTATTTTTCTGAACCAGCGCGAGTTTTCAAACCTTGAAATAAGTTCTCTGCTCTCTGTAGTTTTGCTTCTGTCCAGTACTGCCATGTCGATGTTTTTTATCTCCATTGTCATGGCATGGGCGAATATAAAAAGCTGCATAAGCGGGGGCAGTATAATAAGCATGCGGCTCTTGGGGTCGCGCCATATTATGAGAAATTCTTTTTTAATGAGAGATAAAATCCTTTTTAACATTAAAAAATCCTTGTTTTTAAGTTTTTATAAACAATAAGCGCCATTGAAACCCCTAAAATAAAAAGAAAAACCGAATTTGTCAGCACTATTTCCCAAACCGTGCCTGCAAGAAACTCACTCTGGATAAACGAAACAAAATACCTTGTAGGTACTATGATTGTAAGATTTTGCAAAATCTGCGGCATGGAATTTATAGGAAAAGTAAGCCCCGAGAGTAAAAGCGCAGGCAGGAACCCTATTGATAAAGCGCTCTGGCTTGCAAGAAACTGGTCTTTAAAGTTTGAAGAAATTAAAAGCCCTATACCGAGTGCCGAAAAAAGAAAAAGCGAGCAGACAAAAAACAGCACAAAATAATTTCCGCGAAACGGTATTTTAAAAACCGCCGTACAGATAAAGACATTAAACGCCATAGAGAGCATACCGAGAATAAAATAAGGTATGTATTTGCTTATTATGATTTCGAGTTTATTCACCCTTGTGGATAAGAGTGCTTCCATAGTACCCCTTTCCCATTCCCGTGCTATTACAAGAGTTGTTAAAAGCATCCCTATAAGGGTCATTGTGATTGCAAGAGAGCCGGGCAAAACAAAGTGATGGCTGTTAATATCCTGATTGTACCAGTATCGGATTTGTGCATTTATCGGTTCTTTTTGCATGTCGTATTTGTAAGCGCTCTCATTAAGCCATTGTCTTATAATACTTTGCGGATAACTTTTGACATAATTTGAAAGGTTTACTTCCGAACCGTCCGTTACAATCTGCACATCCGCTTTTTTCCCTCTTTGAATGTTTGATATGAAGTCATTTGGTATAACGACAAAACCGTTTAATTTGCCTTTTATCAAGTCTTTGCGCATATTTTCTCTGTCCGTGTAAAATCGAGGCCGCACATATTTGCTTGTGTCAAAAGAGCGCATAAGGGTTGCAAGTTCCGGGTTTGTATCCTCAAATTTTATTCCGAGTTTTATTCTTGAGGTATCAAGATTTATGCCGTACATATAAATCAAAAGAAGCATAAGCGGCATGACAAAGGCTATCATTATGCTTGAGGGATCTCTTATTATCTGTAAAAATTCCTTTTTAATAAGCGCACATAACTTATCCATTGTTTTGCGACCTTTCAATAAGTGTTGAAAAAGCCTCTTCCATATCTCTTGCTCCGGCTTTTTCTTTGAGTTCAAAAGGTGTTCCCGTGGCTATTGTTTCGCCCTTAAAAAAGAGGCTTATTCTGTCGCAGTACTCGGCTTCATCCATAAAGTGAGTTGTCACCATAACTGTGACGCCCTTTTGTGCAAGACCTTTAATATGCGACCAGAACTCCATTCTTGCAATAGGGTCAACGCCTGAAGTCGGCTCATCCAGAAATAATACGGGCGGTTTATGCAAAATGGCGCAGGCAAGTGCGAGTCTTTGTTTAAAACCTGCAGAGAGTTCTTTTGTATCACGTTTAAGATATGGCTCAAGTTCAAAAATTTCTATGGTTTTTTCTATCTGTTCTTTCTTTTTTGCTCCCGAAATACCGTATACGCTTGCAAAAAAGTCCAGATTTTGTATAATATCAAGCGAACCGTAAAGAGAGAATTTTTGCGCCATATAACCTATATAGGAGCGTGCCTTTGTCGGATTTTCACCTATATCCGTATTCATTATTCTGGCTTTTCCCGAGGTTGGTTTTATAAGACCGCACATCATTTTAAACGATGTGGACTTTCCTGCGCCGTTAGGACCCAATAATCCGAAGATTTCACCTTTTTTTATGCAAAAAGTATTGTTTCTGACGGCATAAAAATCTCCGTATCTTTTTTCAAGATTTATTGCTTCTACGGGAAATTTTATATCATTATCTTCAAGGTCAAAATCCTCTGCGACAGGACTTTTGTGTTCCTTGTATCCGCCCATAAGTTCAATCACACGTTTTTGAAATTCCTGTTTGTCAGGGCTTAATTCCTGCGGTTTTCCTTTGAAAATAATTTTTCCTCTGTCCATAACAACGCACATATCAAAACTCTGCGCTTCATCCATATAAGCAGTCGACCATACGGTTGTCATATCGTTGAAAGACAGTTCTCTTACCATTTTCATAAGTTCTTTTCTTGAAATCGGGTCAACTCCGACTGACGGTTCATCAAGCACAAGAAGCTCGGGTGACCCTAAAAGTGCACAGGCGAGTCCGAGTTTTTGTTTCATCCCGCCCGAGAGTCTTCCGGCGAGTCTTTTTTGAAAAGGTTCAAGATTTGTAAAGTTAAGAAGTTTTTTAAAAATTTCTTCCTTATTTTCTTCGGGTATTTCTTTGAGGTGTGCATAAAGTTCAAGATTTTCCCTTACGCTTAAATCCTCATAAAGCCCGAATTTCTGGGGCATATAGCCGAGTTTTTTATTTATCTCGTCCCTTTTTAAAACGGGATTTAAATTCAGTGTTAATATTTTTCCGCAATCAGGCAGAATAAGCCCCGTGATACTTCTTAAGAGCGTTGTTTTTCCTGCGCTGTCGGCGCCTACTATGCCTGTGATTCTGCCTTTTTCGATATCAAGACTCAGATTGTCAAGCGCTTTAATATTTTTATCAAAAGTTACACTCAGGTTTTCAATCTGTACTGCCTCTGCCATTTTCATCTTTCTGTTTTAAATCTATGATTATTGTTGTCGGCATTCCCTGACGCAGGTATTTATCTGTTTTGTCAATGTATACGCGTATTCTGTAAACAAGATCCGTTCTTAACTCTTCTGTTTGTACGGTTTTGGGGGTAAATTCGGCAACAGGGGATATATAGCCTATTCTCCCTTCGTACTTTCTTTTTTCTCCCGTGTGCGGGTCTGTTGTATCGGTCAGGACGGTAGCTTTCATATTGTATTTTATGTTTCCGAGGTTTTCCTCTCCGACATAAGCCCTTATCCATACCGGATGGTTCAGTGAGATTGTATACACGGGATTTGCAAGACCTACAACCATACCTTCTTCAACCACCCTTGTCGTTACTATGCCGTCATTTGGCGCATAGATTTTTGTATTATCCCAGTCGTCTTTATAAATTTTGCTCTGTTTAATTTCCGACTCAAGCATTGCCCTGCTTTCATTTTTATCTTTTAAAATTTCATCGCAGCGCTCTTTTGAAGTCGTGCCGTCCGCACACAGTGCGCGGTGTCTTTTGTATATAGAATAATAGTTGGCGCTCTGGGCTTTGTAGCGTCTTATATCCGCAAGTGATTTTTCATATTTTGCCTTATATGTAACATCATCCATCAGTGCCAGAAGTTCGCCTTTTTTTACCTCATCCCCTTCTTCTTTAAAAAGTTTCATCACCCTGCCTTCCACTCTGAAACTTAAATCAGCCTGTCTTATTTCTATATTGCCGAAAAGTGTCAGTTTAGAGGGGTCTTTTTTGTTAAGTTTAAAATAGACAAGTATAACGGCGAGTATTGTAAAGCCAATAGCTGCGGCTATTATGAGGTTTTTATATTTTTTCATAAATTACCCCCGGCAGCTTTGTATAAAGATACAACATCGACAAATTTCTGTGCTTTTTTCTCGAGTAAATTTTGATTTGAGTCTATAAAATCTATGTCTTCCTCAAGGAGTGAAATAAAATCGACCGTACCCTGCGTGAACCTTTTTTCCTCAAGTTCAAAGTTATTCTTATGTATAGCATATATGTTTTTTGCTTCATTATAGATTTTAATATCGTGGCGCGTTTGGTATAAGGCGTCGTTTACTTCTTTTATGGCATTCAGGTCTGTTTGTAAAAAATTTTCAAAAAGTTCATCATAGCGGGCTTTTTTAAGTCTTAAGTTTGCAATTTTTTTCCCGCCCGTAAATATGTCTTGCGCTGCTCCCGCTATAAGGGCTGCAAAAGTTGAGCGCCAGGAAAAGAAGTTGCCGGGACCAAGGGTATTAAAAACATAAAAGCCGGTAATATTAAATGTCGGAAAAAAATCTTTCTTTGCAACGGTTATGTCGATTTTTGCACTTTGCAGTTTATAAAGAGCCGATTGCACATCGGGGCGGGTGAAGATTTTGTCGGATGATATTTCAAGCGGAATTGAAAGGTTTTTTGCAAAGTTGTCAATATCGCCTCTTTTAAGTTTGGATGAATTTTGTGCACTCTGCGCAATAAGAAGTGCAAGGTTGTCAAGAAGCAAAGACCTTTGCTTTAAAAGTTCTTCAAGCTCTTCATAAGCGGTATTGTAATCTTTTATGCCGTCATTTAACTCTGTTTTAGAGATTGTTCCGAAGTAAAATTTATTTTCGGTTCTTTTTAAAATTTCTTCTCTGTTTTTAACCAGTTTTTCCTGCAGGCTTATTGTTTTGTCAAATTTTAAAATGTTTATATATGTTGTCGCAACATCGCCTGCAAGCATTATGTATGCGCTTTTTTCATCATATTTTTGCGCTTTGTGGAGTTTGCGTTTGGATTTTGTTTTATCCCTGTTTTTAAGAAGCAGGTCTGCCTCATAGTTGAATTGAAAAGGAAGAACAAAACCGTTTTTCTTAAAGGCAAAATTATCCAGCATCGGGATTTTAAGCCCCAGATAATTTGCCGCAACATTGAGCGAGGGCAGCTCATTGGCAAAGCTTGATTTCATCTCCTGCCTGAACTGCTCGCTCTTATATAGCGTGCTTTTTGCTTCATGATTGTTTTTTACCGCGCACAGGATATAATTTTTTAAATATTCATCTTCAAATTGCTCCCAGAAGGCAATATTTACATATTCAATCCTTTTGTTTATATCATTTTGCGGCAGTGTTTTTGAAAATGCACAGTTACCTGCCGCAAAAGTGATAAATATGCCCGTTAAGAAACAAACCGTAATTCTCATTTCGGTTCAAATTATAATTTGACTTTTAATCGGGGTAAATTAGTAAAAAGGGTTATAGCCTGCTATCTATCAGCTTGATTGTTTCTTCCGCTACAAGCAAAGCGCAGTTCTGGTTTTGACCCGTTATTAAATTTCCGTCAATCTCGACATGTTCGCTCCATGGCTTGCCTGCTATGTAGTTTGCACCGAGTTCTATGAGTTTATCTTCAAGCAGAAACGGCATAAACTCTGTCATTTTAACTATTTCTTCCTCTCTGTCGGTAAAAGATGTAAGAGTCTTGCCTTTTACAACAGGTTCGCCCGAGGATGTTTTTGCGCTTATAAGTCCCGCGACCCCGTGGCAGAGTGAAGAGATGATTTTATCGTTTTCATAAAAGTATTGAACCGTTCGGGCAAGTATTTTGTCATATGCAAGGTCAAACATCGGCCCGTGCCCTCCGGGCAGAAAAAGCACGTCAAAGTCTTTGATGTCTATATCTTCAAGCTTTTTTGTATCTTTTAAATTTTTGGCGACTTCATCCCATTCCATAGGGTTTGAACAGCTCAGACTCTTTTCGTCAATAGGGCTGTTCCCGCCTTTGGGGCTGGCTGTGGTTATATCATAGCCTGTTGCATCAAAAGTCAGATATGGCACGGCAAATTCTTCTAAATATACGCCGGTTAAAATATCGTCATTAATTTTTGAAAAATTTGTCGTTACAAAAAGTATTTTTGTCATGGTAAAATCTCCTTAAAAATTGTTTTAAAGAAATTTTCCCCAATTTTTAAAAATCTTTTATCCGCTTGTCGGGTATATCAGCTTTTTACTGTTTCACCTTTTTTAGTTTTATCTATTATTTCAAGAATTTCCTTTTCAAGGTTATTTAGTTTTACTAAATCCTCTCTGCCAAGAGTACTCTTCCAGGCTTCAAGTTCTTTTTTAAATTCGTCGGAACTTATAATGCACTCGCCCGTACCCACTTTGTCTTTGTATTTTTTGCCGAATTCATCAACAAAGCCGCCGTAAGCTTCGACAATTTTATCCGACGCTAATTCTGCGTTTTTAAGCATTGTTTCAATATCGGAGTCTATTCTTTGCTTTAAATTTTCAGATATGTCACTTGTGCCGAGAGGCCCCCTGCTAATTGAAATTCTGCCTGTATTTGGACCCATGCCCATTTTTTCGACGGCAAGTTTTGCCATATTTGTTGCCATTGACATATCCTGTGTAATGCCCCAACTGCCGTCCATATTGTAGAATTTCTTTTCACTTGCATGTCCGCCAAAGTCGCATACAAGTTCGGAGAATACTTTTTCAAAGCTCATCTCGTCATTTTCCGAGTCTTTAGGGAACATTGCACCGCCGAAACTGCCTCTTGGGTCAAGTGTTATGAAATTTACCTGATCGGGCAGGTGCCAGGGTTTTTCTTCTTTTTTGGCTATTTCATACATAACTTCAAGTGTTATGGCATGTCCGCATTCATGTTTTGCAACAAGCTCATCATCATGTTTTGCGCGCGCCCTTGATGAAACTCTGCCCGTTGTTGTCTGCAGAAATGCTTCCGTAAAGTCGGATTTGTCTATGGCATCTTTTCCTCTTTCGCGCGAGATGTCATCGGCTTTTTCAAGCAGGTAAATTAAATCTACGACACTAAAGTAGCTTGTAGTTTCTGAGATATTTTTTATTATTTCCGCTTTTTCATTTTCATTTTGTGCCGCTATTTTAAGACCTTTTTTGTCTATGTAATAATTCAGGATATCGCTCCTGTCTTTTACATCCTGAGGGGAGTAGATGACGATTTTATCCAGAAATTTGTACGGTTTCATGATATTTTCGTCAAGATAATCGGGATAGTTAGTGGAGCCTACAATGATAAGGTTTATGTTTTCATTTTTCCTTACGTTTTCCATTTCCGATAAAAGCTGTGAGAACGCTTTTTGTTCATAAATGGAAGAAATGCCGTACAGCGGGTTTGAGCCGAAGTTGTCAAAGTTTTCAATATATATCATTGCGGTTTTGTTTTTATTTGCTTCCGCCTGCGTTTTTGCCGTATTTATAAGTTTTTTGATTTTAAGTTCGGAAAGATTGGCGTTTTGCGCAAGTGCGTCAATGTCTTTAAGTGCAAAGTCGCGCGCGTTAATGGTAATCATGGGAATGCCTGCTTCCCCTGCGATTGCTTCCGCTGTATGCCTTCTGCCGCCGCCATAGGAGGAGCCGTTATCAAGAAATGTTGTATAACCTCTTGTGTAGCCTTTTCTGCCCATAAGAATCTGATTTACAATACTCTGCGCCTCGGCTTTTGTCATAGGGTTGCCTACGATATCGTCAAGTTTTTTGCCCGTGTCAAAAATAACCCTGAACTCATCCTGCGATTCTTCGCTCTTTTTGATATCGGATGTTTGTTTTTCGTAAGACTCCAGATCTTCAAGCGTTATTTCTTCTTTATCCAGATAATGGGAAGAAACTTTTTTCATATATTTAAGCGCTTTTTCGGGGTAATAGCCTTCCTGATTGTTTGTAATGTCAATAGCGCGCTCTATGGCACCCTGTGTAAAGTCTTTTTTGATTTGCGACTTAATATATTCTCTTCCCGTATCGGCACCGAGTATTTTTTTTGTGTCAGAGGCATTAACCATAGGGATGGAAAGGGTGTTGTAATGCTCAAGATAAGGTTTCATAGTAGAATGGGGCTGGGTATTGCCGTAATACACATCCCTGTTTGAAATGAGCACCATTCTTATGTTTGTCGGCGCACCTTTTTTGCCCTTGTTTTCAATAAGTTTCAGCTCATTTTCATCAAGCATAATTGATTCGCGCTCTTCTGCAAGAGTGTTCGCCTTCAGGGTATCGGCAAAATTGATAATAAAAATATATGTATTGTCAGGGTCTTTTTTGGCTTCTTCCTGTGCAAATTTTACAGTTTCAAAGATGGCTTTATCGTTAAATATTACAATTTTTGTATTTTCCGGCGTGAGTGTATTGTATTTTTGCCCCGGTTTTTTAATAAGGTTTGTAAAACTTGAAATAAGGTGATTAATTGAATCTTTGTTGTCGCCTTCATATGTTATATAAGTGTCGTTGCCGAAATCAAGATTTTTCCAGAGCTGGTCAGCTTTTTCGTCATAAAATTTCAAATGTCTTTTTTGTTTTTCAGGCTCGTCATCTATCATAATTGCTTTTTGCATTTCATATTTAAAGCTTTTCAGTTTGTTTTGCATTCTTGTATCATCAGCGCTGAATGCCGCTATAAGATAGTTTGAGTCAAGAAAAGCTTTGGTGTTGTTAATTTGCGTAGTTGCATTGTATGCAGAGTTCAATGTTGCAACGAGTTTATCGTTCATTTTCGGGCCGAGGAGCGAAGGTTTGCGCGCGCTTGAGTTTCTGATGTCATGTGCTGTTTGCTGTATTTGTTTTTTAATTATAGGCTGAACTTTTTTTCTGATTTCTTCGTTTTTAAAAATATCAAAATTGCCTATCAGTCCTTCAAAAGTTTTTGCGCTTGTATATTGTATTTCTTCCTCGTATTTTTTTGTGCCGGCATTTAAACTTTCCATGAATTTATACAAATCCACAAGAGTTGTGTAGAGTACATGGTCATAGGTTATCTCGGGGCTGTGAAATTTTTTTGCCGTTGCGTTGATTTCTTTCCACAGCCTGTATGCTTCGGGAGTAAAGTTCGCTTTTGCCTGTGCCAGTTTTCTCCTGTTGTTTGCTTCATAACTTCCGCCGAAATTGATGTCATAATATGCGCCGGCTGTGCCGTTTAACTGTGTCAGCGGGAGGGGGTCGGCTATATGAACGGAATTATCCGCTTTGTTTGTCCTAAAATGTCTTAAAGAGCTGTTATTCGCGCTCTCAACCCTTGCTATTTTCATATTTTATCCCCGTTAAGTAATTTATTACCCCTACAAATCATGCAAATTGTATTTTTTGTTATTTTGCAGAGCTTTCTTTTGTTATGTTTTACAAAAGTTAATATACCCGAGAGTCGGGTGATGAAATTTCCGGACACTTATTTTATACATTCAAAAAAAGAAAGGATATTAAGATGTTTAAGAAAATATTACTTGCTGCCGGTGCCCTGGGTGCTGTGGCTTTTGGTGTAAAGGCTGTTAAAAATATGCATAAAATGCCCCTTATAGGTGACAGAGCTCCTTTTTTCAGTGCTAATACGACAAACGGTGTTGTTAATTTTCCTTGTGATTATAAGGGCAAGTGGGTTGTGTTTTTCTCGCATCCTGCTGATTTTACGCCGGTTTGTACGACAGAGTTTATGGTTTTTGAAAAATATTACGACAGATTTAAAAAAATAAATACCGAGCTTCTGGGGCTCTCGGTTGATAACCTTGCTTCGCACAGAAGCTGGTTTATGTCAGTAAAAGACAAGATAAAGTTTGACGGCATGGAAAACACGCATATAACTTTTCCCGTAATTGATGATGAAAAAGGAGATATAGCAAGGAAATACGGAATGCTGCAAAATGATACAAGTTCAACAAAAACTGTGCGTGCGGTATTTATTGTTGATTCTGATGCGAAAGTGAGGGCTATTTTGTATTATCCGCAGACAACAGGAAGAAATCTTGACGAGATTTTAAGACTTGTGCAGGCCTTGCAGGTTAGCGACGGTTTTGATGTTGCGACTCCGGCAAACTGGCAGGAAGGTGATGATGTTATTGTTCCGCCTTCCAAAAAACCTTTTCAGCTAAGCGAAGAAGAACTTAAGGAGCAAAATATAACCTGCTATGACTGGTATTTGTGCACAAAAGCTCTTTCAAAAAATGAGATAGAAGATAAATTGAAAAAAACCGAATGCTAGATTAAAATTCGGGAAAACGGTTGATTTAAATAATGCCCGCGGGTAATAAAATCTTTTATTATGTCGGGCGTTATTTTACTTGAAAGCTTAAAAGATGCATTTTGGGATACGCTTTTTATTGTCCCTGTTTTATTTTTGACCTTTCTTTTAATAGAAGTTGTTGAGTTTTTCTTTTTTGATAAAGTATCTTCTTATGTTAAGCGCTCCGGCGCTTATGCTCCGCTTCTGGGGGCACTTGCGGCGTCTTTTCCGCAATGCGGGTTTTCAGTTATTGCAAGTGTTTTATATATCAGAGGATTTATTACAAAAGGCGCTCTGCTTGCGGTGTATCTTTCGACATCCGATGAAGCCGTTCCCGTTTTGCTCTCCATGCCCGGGCAGGCGAAGCTTGTTTTACCTGTTATACTTTTAAAAATTTTAATAGGTGTCATCGCAGGCTATGCATTTGATTTTTTCTTCGGGTCAAAAACTCTGCCACAAAACGGCGGTATGGATGTTTCTGCCAGAGGCTGCTGCGAACATGCCCTTGAGGGGAAGGATAAGAAAGATTTAATTTTACACCCTGTTGTGCATACTTTTACAATAAGTGCTTTTATTTTTGCAATAAGTGTGCTAATAAATATATTAATATCGCTTTTCGGCTCAGCCGAGGCTCTGGGCGGGTTGTTGATGTCTGGCTCGCCCATGCAGCCTCTAATGGCGGCGCTTTTCGGACTTATACCCAATTGTGCAATATCTGTTGCGCTTATTATGCTCTACGCCAAAGGCTCTATTGCCTTTTGTTCTCTTATTTCGGGGCTGTGCGCGAACTCGGGTCTTGGCATATGGGTAATCTTGACCAAAAACAAGAACAGGAAAGATTCGTTTTTTATAGTATCTTCCCTGTTCTTAATAAGTGTTTTTGCAGGCATGTTTCTTTATTTTGTCCTGAAGTTTATCGGATAAAATTTGTCCAAATTTTCTTTTCGATTTGTGGTTTTTCGATTCCCGATTTTCTGCCCGCTTCAATGCATTTTAAAATCCAGGCCATATTAAGTCCCAGTGTGCGCATAATTTGCAGTCCTTCAAGGTCGCTTTCAACATCTTCGCTTTTGTTTCCATGCACCATATTCCAATAGTTTGAGGATATTACGGGCATGTTGTTAATAGTGAAGTGTTTTGTTATCGCGTCAAGCGAGGCGCTTGTGCCTGCACGTCTGGCGCTTACAACTGCGGCTGCAGGTTTGTGGGCAAATGCGCTTGAGCCGCTGTAAAATATTCTGTCCATAAAAGAGAGCAATCTGCCCGAAGGATGTGCATAGTAGACGGGAGAGCCGAAAATAAAGCCGTCAAAGTCTCTTGCTTTTTTTACAAAATCATTTACCATATCGTCTTTAATTACGCATTCGCCTGTTTTTCTGCATGCGCCGCAGCCCATACAGTCTTTTATCGGGTCTTTTATTTGTATTATTTCCGTTTCGATACCCTGTTCATTAAGTGTTTTTGAAACTTCAAAAAGCGCTCTGTATGTACAGCCTTCTTTGTGCGGACTTGAATTTACAAGAAGAACTTTCATTTTAACCCTCCTTTTTTCTATGTTATTTTCATAACACAAAAAATATTCATGTGGTATGATTTTTAAATAAAATATTTGAGGTTTAAATTATGCAAGATGAAACTAAATGTCTGCACTCCGGCTATACGCCCGAAAACGGCGGCCCGAGAGTAATGCCCATATATCAGAGCACGACTTTTCGCTATACATCCACTCAGGAGATAGCGGCTGTTTTTGATGACCCTACGCGTTCGCATATTTATTCAAGATTTACAAACCCGACCGTAGACGTTGTTGAAAAGAAAATTGCCGATCTTGAGCACGCTGTTGCCGCTATGTGTACATCATCGGGTCAGATGGCTTCTTTAATGTCGGTATTAAATCTCTGCTCTGCGGGTGACAGTTTTATAAGTACAAGTGCAATTTATGGCGGCACGGTTAATCTTTTTGCTTATACCTTAAAGAAACTCGGCATAGAGTGCATCTTTGCAGATGTTGACGCTGACGAGGATGAGATTCAATCTAAAATTAAGCCCAACACAAAGGCAATATTCGGTGAAACTCTCACCAATCCCTCTTTGCAGATTTTTGATATTGAAAAATTTGCCCGCGTTGCACATTCAAACGGGCTTCCGCTTATTGTGGACAATACTTTTGCAACGCCTATTTTATGCAAGCCTGTTGACTTTGGCGCAGATGTTGTAATTCACTCTACTTCAAAGTATATGGACGGACATGCGCTGCAGGTGGGCGGTGTGATTGCAGATAGCGGTAAGTTTGACTATACAAACGGCAAATTCCCTGAATTTACGGAGCCTGACGAGTCTTATCACGGCACAATTTATACAAGGGATTATGCCTTTGCGCCTTATATTATAAAAGCAAGAATGCAGTTAATGCGCGACTTCGGTGCGTATCCGTCAGGTCACAGCGGTTTTCTTTTAAATATAGGTCTTGAAACCCTTGCAATAAGGATGAAAAGGTATTGTGAAAATGCCATGACCGTTGCGGAGTATTTATCTAATCACCCCAAAGTAGAGCATGTAAATTACCCCGGTCTTAAAGATAATAAATATTACACTCTTGCGCAAAAGTACCTCCCTGACGGTCAAAGCGGTGTTATGGCGGTAACACTTAAGGGCGGTAAGGAAAGCGGCATTAAATTTATGGACAGCCTTAAAATGGCTTCAAATGAAGTACACGTAGCCGATATAAGGACATGTGTTCTGCATCCTGCTTCTGCAACACACAGACAGCTGAGCGATGAGCAGCTTATCGCCTGCGGGATAAGCCCGGGGCTGGTAAGACTCTCGGTCGGTCTTGAAAATGTTCAGGATATCTTAGAAGACATAGACTGTGCGCTAGATAATATATAAAAAATAAACCCGGCTGATTTTGCCGGGTTTATTTTGTGAAAATTATTTTCCCGAAATAAAACTCAATACGCCGTTTATAAAGGTCAGGGGGTGTACGGGGCAGCCGGGGATATAGAGATCTATACGGTGTTTTTCAAGAAATTCGCGGTTTAATTTTGTGCTTTTTTGAAAAACACCGCCCGATATGGCGCAGGTGCCGCACAGGATGACTATTTTAGGATCGGGAGTTGATTTGTAACAGTCTTCAAGCGCGTATGCCATGTTTTCTGAAATCGGCCCGGTTATTACAAGACCGTCGGCATGGCGCGGAGAGGCAACAAAGTCTATACCGAATCTTCCCATATCAAAGTTTACGTTAGAGCAGGCATTAAGTTCCATTTCACATCCGTTGCAGCCTGCGGCTGATACCTGTCTTAATTTCAGGGATTTTTTGAATACGCGTTTTATTTCTTTTCTTACCTCAATTGCAATTTTTTCATACTCTTCGGGTGTCATATCTTCCGTTATGATAAGATTTTGCCTTTGGGTGGAGGACAATTTATAAAAGTTTGTAAAATCTATAGCTCCCTGTTTGCAGATATTTTTGCAGGCGCCGCAGAATGTGCACTTTCCCATATCAATTGAAAAAGGTTCAAGACTGAGTGCTCCTGTCGGGCAGACGGAAAGGCACTTTTGACAGTTGCTGCAGTTTTGCTTGCAAAGTTTGGGCAATCCTCTGAACTGCTCCCGCATAGGGGCATTTTTAATGTCTTTTATAAATTGGTTTCCCTGATAAATCCTTGATTTTAGTGTATCAAACATAATTTTTTTCCTTATAAATCATTTCCGCAGTATGACAGGTTAAAACTCTTGTTGCACAGGGGAAAATCCGATACCCCGTTATTTCTGACGGCAAGAGCCAGCCCGTACCAGTTGTTAAAAGACGGATCTTTAATTTTATACCTTGAAAGATTTGCATTCAT
>ERZ1643249.787-NODE-787-length-33814-cov-5.789123_pt1 | contig 33814 bp, 32 predicted proteins | sample MGYA00579263_ERZ1643249 | MGnify/ENA primary metagenome ERZ1643249 (study PRJEB29033, sample SAMEA4952264) | chicken gut metagenome | biome: Broiler Chicken; feature: Gastrointestinal Tract; material: Caecum | place: Ireland | collected 2018 | study: Broiler...
CGGTCTTGTTGACCTGGTCGCCGGCGGAGATGATGAAGTTCAGGTCGGGGTTCTGTGCGGTTGCGATTTCCAGCGTGCGGTTCCAGCCGAAGCTATCGTTGCGGGCCGCGGTGTTGGCTGCGCCCGCGTCCGCGACCAGCTCGTCGCTGCCCTGGGTCTGGCCCTTCGAGGCACCGACCTGCGGGTCGCCGACATACAGCATCTTGATGTTGGAGAAGCTGCCAGTCTTGTATGTGACAGGCTCGGTCTGTACGCCGTTCTTTTCAACAGTATAGTAGTAGGTGGTATTTTCCTGGAGCCCGGTGACCGTCACCTGGTTGGTGTGGTAGGCAACGCCATCCGTCAGGCTGGTATCGACCGCGGCGGAAGTACCGGTGTAAGCGGTCAGCGCGTTGCGGTCGGTGCCGAAATGGACGACAGGCGTTGCTTCGCCGTCCGCATCCTTGCTGTACCAGGCAAAGTTCAGCTGTGTCTCGTCCGCGCCGGGCGTCAGAGACACCTTGGTATAGTCAGCTGCAACGGTCTCCCACTCGCTGACCCAGGCGTTCCAGTCGGCCTGCGAGCCAACGGCGCTGCCGTCATTGTAATCAGCAGCCATGGCCGGAGAGACCGCGCCAGCCATAAGCGCCGCGCCCAGTACGCCAGCGAAAACCCTGCTATGTTTGTGCATTTGGAATTACCCCTTTTCATGTAGTAGTGGAATCACTTGCCGCGCTGTTTTTTATACACTTTGCGCCGGCGGAGACAAGTATAACACCGAAAAAAGCAGCTTTCAATGCACTTTGGAAAGACTTTGCCTATATTTTGGCAAATGTTTACAAAAGTGGGCGATGTATGGTTTGTGTGATAAAACGGTGTCGCGTTTGTGCAGGAACGGGGCGGGATGTGTGGTGAAAACCACAAAAAAATCCACCGGATATCCGGTGGATTTTGGAAGTGGCACAAAAATTTTACGGAACCAGACGAGTCATGTCGCGCGGGAACATGGAAGCTTCGCGGATATTCTTGAGGCCGAGCAGCTGCATGGTCAGGCGCTCCAGGCCGATGCCCAGGCCGCCGTGCGGCGGCATGCCATACTTGTGCATCATGAGGAAGGACTCAAAGAGCGAGACATCCATTTTGCGGTCCTCGAGCTTCTTGACCTGCTCATGGTAATCATGGATGCGCTGGCCGCCGGTCGTGATCTCCAGACCGCGGAACAGCAGGTCAAAGGACAGGGCGTACTTGGGGTTCTCCGGGTCGTCCATAGCATAGAACGGGCGCTTGGCCGACGGGAAGTGGGTGACAAAGACGAACTCCGAGCCGTAGTTTTCCTGGGCCCACTGGCACATCATGACTTCCTCGTCCGGGTTGAGATCATAGCGGTTTTTGGACTTGTGTCCATACTTCTCCAGCATGATCTCCTTGGCCTCGGTGAAGGTTACGGTCGGGATCTTGTCGATCACCGGCAGCTTGGTGCCCAGCATGTCGAGCTCTTCCTTGCAGTGTTCCTGCACATAGGCGATGACATACTTGAGCATGCCGGTCTCCATCTCCATGACGTCGTACATCGAGTCGATGTAGGCCATCTCAAAGTCAAGGCCGATGTACTCGTTCAGGTGGCGCGAAGTGTTGTGGCGCTCGGCGCGGTATACGTTGCCGATCTCAAAAACGCGGCCAAAGATGCCAGCGGTGTACTGCTTATAGAACTGGGGGGACTGGGCCAGATAGGCCTGCTGGCCGAAGTAGTCGAGCTTAAAGATGTTTGCACCGCCCTCGGCGCCGGCCGAGACGATCTTGGGCGTATGGATGTGGGTGAAGCTCTGGCTGAGCATATACTCGGCAAAGCCGTCGGCAATCGCGCCCTGGATGCGGAAGATGGCCTGCTTGCGCGGATGGCGCAGGGTGATCGGGCGCAGCGGCAGCTCGGCGTCCAGCGTCATGCCCAGGTATTTCTTGCCGAGCGGGACCGGAATCTGCTCGGCCGGGCGGGCCAGGATCTTGACCGAAGTCAGGACGACCTCAAAGCCGTGCTCTGCGCGGGGCTCCTCGCGCACGTTGCCCGCGACCTCAACGACCATGCCGTCCTTGATGTCTGCCTTGGTCATGCCGTCGATTTCGCCCGAGAACATGCACTGGATCAGGCCGCGATTGACGCGGACCACGACGAAGGCAAAATCGGACATATCGCGTACGCGGTGCACGGTGCCGCGGAAGGAGACCGACTGGCCGACCGAAGCGGCGGCCTGCTCGACCGCGTCGATATACTGCTTGGGGGTGCTGATAAACTCCATAGTGTTTACGCCTCTCTATTTGGATTTGATGGGATTCAAAATTGTTACTTTCTTATTATATAGACAAACGCCCGCGTTATCAAGCCCGCGGGCAAAAAAATACGCACAAAAAGGGGCCTCCAAACCGGAAGCCCCTTGTTTTTTTCGGGATTCAGCCCTCGTACGGGTCGGGCGCAAAGACGATATGACCTTCCTGCATTTCCTGGATGACGGCCAGGGACTGCACTTCGATGCCGAGGTCGCGGATGGCCTTGCCGCCCACGTCAAAGCCCTTCTCGATACAGATGCCGGCGCCGACGATGGTCGCGCCCGACTGGCGGACCAGGGAGATGAGGCCCAGCATGGCGCTGCCCTTGGCGAGGAAGTCGTCGATGAGCAGGACACGGTCATCCGGGCTGAGGAAGCGCGCAGACACGATGATATCGTAGTTGCGCTGATGGGTAAAAGAGGTGACCTGGGAGGTCAGGACTTCGCCGTCGATGTTGCGCGACTGGGTCTTCTTGGCGAAGACAACCGGCACGCCGAAATGCTGTGCGGTGATGCACGCGATGCCGATGCCAGAAGCCTCGATGGTCAGGATTTTGGTGACGCCCCGGTCCCCAAAACGGCGGTAGAATTCTTTGCCCAGCTCATTGATGAGCGCAACGTCCATCTGATGATTCAGAAAGGCGTCGACCTTGAGCACCTCACCGTCCTTGACGCGGCCGCGTTCCAAAATAGCTTGTTCCAATAACTGCATCAATCATTACCCCCGGAAATCAGATCTGTGTTGTCAAATAAAGTTATGAAATGTCGGATTATGATATTACTAATTATCATATCATTTTACCGGCTGTATTTCAAGACATAATCTTAGGAATGGCCCAGCTTCTTGAGAAATAGGGATACCTCCTCGCGCGCCTCGCCCGAGGCAACGACACAGACGAGGTAGGTCAGCCCGCCGGCCGGGATGGCGATGAGCAGGCGGAGCAGGTTGTTCAGGGGGAGCAGCGTGCAGCCGTAAGCCACCGCGCCGCACAGCGCGGCGGAGACCAGGATGCGCAGGAACGAGGCCATGGAAACATGCCACATAAAGTAGCGGCGCACGCGCGCTGAGGTGATAAGAAAATACGAGCAGAGCGCGATAACTGAGCCGACTGCACCGCCAAGAAAGCCCATGGCCCGGATGAGCACGACGCTGGATACGATTTTGATGAGGGTGGCGATGGCGCTGTTGAGGATGACCGGCCGGGTATTCTGCTCCAGCTCAAACCCCTTATTTGCGTACTCGGTCAGGCCCATAAAGACCATGGTGAACGACATAAGGCCGATCGCGGGTGCGCCCGCGTCATACCCTGCGGCGAAGAACACACGGGTAAAGGGCAGGGCTACGGCTGTCAGGCCGAAGGCCGCCGGGAAGGCCACCAGCATATAGAGCCGTACGCCGGCATTCAGAAGTCCGCGCGCCTCGGTGCGTCCGGACTCGCGCCAGGCGCGCAGTACGGCCGGATACACGCCTCGCAGCACGCCGACCGACAGCATGTTAAAGATGGATGAGGGGATGGAGACGTTGCTCGAATAGACCGCAAACACTTCATCGCCATAGATGCCGAGCACCAGAAAGCGGTCAATGAGGTTCAGAAGCGCGGTACACAGCGCCACGCCCATGAGCGGCACACCAAAGGCCAGCAGCTTTTTGAGCATGGCCTGGGAAAACCGGCGCAGGCGGACGACATGGGGCATGCCAAGCGAGATGACCGCACCGATGGCGCCGATGCCGTCGGCCAGGATGTTGGCCAATAGGGCGGGCGTCGGCGAGCCAAAGCCCGATTTGCCGCCGACAAAGAGAATGGCTAACAGCAGTTTGAGGCTGGCCGAGGTCAGGCTCAGGATGATGGCCGGCCGAATGATGGATAGCTGCACCATGGTGTTATTCAGGATCGTAAACGCCGAATAGGTGCAGAACATGACCGCGCCCAAGAGGTAATAGGTCTGCCGTGTATAGCAAAACAGCCCGGCGCAGATCACACCAACGACGGCGCACAGCAGCACATAGATGGGGACGATAGTCGAAAACAGGCGGGCCGCGCGGTCCTTTTTAAACTCCTCGGCGACATAGCGCGTGTTGGAATTGGACATCCAGGCGGCGATAAGCAGGAATGTGAAGTTGACCATCATGTTGGTCGCGTTGAACAGGCCAACGGCCGACTTGGTCAGGATGTGGGAGTAGAGCGACGACATTGCCATGAGCAGCACGCCCTCGGCGAGCTTGGCGGGCAAAAACAGCATGGCATTGCGCGTCATCGTGTTTTTTTCAGACATAGGCAAAATCCTTTTTTAAAATAGAGTCTCACGAAAGCGGCTGGCCGCAAAAAGGGCAGAAGGAAGGAGGCGCGCCGCGCACACCGCACAGCGATTTACCGCAGTGCGGACAGCGGTAAAATAGCAGGTCTATTGCAATGCCCGCGATCAATAGAATTAGACCCAGGCGGAGAAGCCACTGGAACTTCGGGAAGAAAGGAAAGAGCATGCCCAGAACAAAGAGAGGGGCCCCAGCAATCCAGAGGCAGATAGACAGCCGATAAGCGGTCCGATAATTCATAATATATACCATCCTTTGCGTCGGCCGGAGGTTTTGATTGTTTTTTAGTATAACACCTCGGGACAGAAATTGCAATCGGGCGGGATTTGTGTATAATAGTGTATGGACAGAAAGAAACGAGTACTGGAGGAACTGCATGAGAATTTTACAGATGATGGGCGGCGGCGATGTCGGCGGCGCTAAGACCCATATTATGACGCTGATTCAAGCGCTGCGCAAGCGCAACGAGGTCATGCTGATCTCGTTCCGTGACGGCCCATTCCCGCGCGAAGCCGCAAAGAATGGCATCAATGTGCGCGTGATCCCAAGTTTTAACCCGTTGTACTGTCGTAACGAGGTGCGCAAGATCCTGGCTGAATTTAAGCCCGATGTCATCCACTGCCATGGCGGCAAGGCCAATCTAGTCGGCGCGCTGCTGCGCGGCAAAAAGATGAACATCCCGGTGCTGACCACGGTCCACTCGGACTATCGGTATGACTATCTGGGCAATCCGCTCAAGCAGTGGACCAACGGCCTGGCCAACACGATCGCGCTGCGCTTCCTGGATTTTTACCAGGCGGTAGCAGACCGTATGGCACGCACGCTCATCTCACGCGGCTTCGATCCGGAAAAGATCTTTACCATCTATAACGGCATGGATTTTGGCAATCCGTTACAGGGCGTCGACCGTGCGGCCTACTGTAAGGAACATTGGGATGTGGACATTGCGCCGGATGACGTCCTGTGCGGCATCGCTGCCCGCTTAACGGCGGTCAAAGATATCGCGACCTGTATTCGTGGTTTTGCCGGCGCGGCCAAGGAAGTGCCGCAGCTTCGTCTGTTTATCGCGGGCGACGGCGAGGACGAAAAGATGCTGCGCGACCTCTCCCGTGAGCTGGGCGTTGCCGACCGTGTGACTTTCTGCGGCTGGGTCTCGCCGATCAACGAGTTTTTTGCCTCCATGGACATTAACCTGCTCACGTCGGTCTCAGAGACCTTCCCGTATTCCATTCTGGAAGGCGTCTTGGAGCACTGTGCGACCATCTGCTCGGATGTCGGTGGCATGAGCGAGCTCATCGACTCGGGGGAGAACGGCTATATCTTCCAGCCGCGCGACCATGAGACCCTGACCCAGCAGCTCATCAAATTTGGCAAAGACCCGGCCAGGCGCAAGCTCTTTGCCGACCGGCTCTATGAAAAGGCCACACGGGAGTACTCGATTGACACGATGTGCTGTACGCAGGAGGCCAACTATGAAAAGCTGCTGCGGCTCTACCACAAACCGAAGGGCAAGCGCGACGGCATCGTCATTTGCGGCGCCTACGGAAAGGGCAACGCCGGCGACGACGCCATCCTGCGCGGCATCGTGCAGGAGATGCGCGCCTACGACCCGGACCGGCCCATTACGGTCATGTCGCGCCGCCCGGACGAGACGCGCCTGCTTTACCGCACGAATGCGGTCTATACGTTCAATATCCTAGCGGTCTTGCGGCGGTTTCGCCGGGCGGTGCTGTATATCAATGGCGGCGGCAGCCTGATGCAGGACGTGACCTCGACCCGCTCGCTCAAGTACTATCTGCTGACGCTGGATGCGGCCAAAAAGTTTGGCTGTAAGGTCATGATGTACGGCTGCGGCATCGGCCCCATCCGCCGGGAATACAACCGCCGGCATGCGGCGCGCACAATCAACCGCTCGGTGGACCTGATCACCCTGCGCGACGACCTGTCGCGCGGCGAGCTGACGCGCATGGGCATTGTCGAGCCCGAGATCAAGCTGGCTGCGGACCCCACCATCATCCTGCACCCGGCAGGCGATGCGCAGATGGATCAGGTTATGGAGACGCTGGGCATCCCGGTCGGCGGCAAGTACTTGGGCTTTGGCCTGCGCAGCTGGCACGGCTTGGAGTCGGTCGCGGGCGAGATCGTGCGTGCGGCCGAGTACGCCCATGAGAAGTATGGCCTGATCCCGGTCTTTGTGCCCATCGAATTTCCAAGCGACCTGACGCCGGCGCGCATGATTGCCGACCAACTGCACTGCCCCTATTATATGGTAGAGTGCCGCCTGCCCATCGAGGAGACCATCGGCCTGCTGTCCCGCATGAAGACGGTGATCGGCATCCGGCTGCACTCCCTGATGTTTTCGGCCGGGCGCGGCGTGCCGGTGATCGGCATGAGCTATGACATCAAGGTAGACGGTTTCCTCAAATATATCGGTTCGCGCACCTGCATCCAGCTCAGCGAAGTCACAGCGGACAAACTGTGCCCGCTCATCGATGAGTGCGTCTCGGGCAAGCTGGATGACGAGGTCCGCGCGACAGCAGCCCTCCTGCGCGAGCGGGAGCTGGAAAACAGCCGCGGCGCCGCGGCCCTCATCCGTGCAGCCGAAAACGGGAAATAAGTCCATAAGCAACAAGGCAAACGGCAGAAGGTTTTGTGTTTTTGTGGATTTATACGATTTTTTACACGCTCTCTTGCAAAGTGGAAATCAGATATGTAAAATAGAAACAGGTAAGGCGGAACCCCCGTCTGCCGGATGTGCCCCGATGCTCTGAGGAAAGGTCGTGACAGCATGAAATTCTTTGGGCTGAACATTTCTAGCCTGTTCTGCGGTCGCACCTTTGCACCCAAAAACCGCATGGTTTTGGGCCGCTTTGCAGGTATCGAGGGTCCTACCATATACTTTTAAAAATAAATGCAGGCTGCGGCGGCAAACCGCGCCTGCATTTTATTTTTCAGGGAAAAAAGATTTTTTGGAGCCAGGAGGAACGATATGAAAAAGGTTTGCATCGTAATGGGTTCTGACAGCGATCTGTCGGTCATGGAGGGCTGCATGAAGCGGCTGGACACGTTTGGCGTGCCCTATGAAGTGCGCGTCGTCTCTGCCCACCGCACCCCGGCAGCGGCCGAGCAGCTTGCCAAGAACGCTCGCGCAGATGGCTTCGGTGTGATCATCGCAGCGGCAGGCAAGGCGGCGCATCTGGGCGGCGTGATCGCAGCCTATACGACCCTCCCGGTCATCGGCGTGCCGATCAAGACCTCGATGATGGGCGGCCTGGACAGCCTGCTGTCCATGGTGCAGATGCCCAAGGGCATCCCGGTCGCCTGCGTGGCTGTGGACGGCGCGGATAATGCGGCCATCCTGGCGGCGCAGATGCTTGCGCTTGAGGACGCAGCGCTGGCAGATAAATTGACCCAGTTCAAGGCAGATATGGCGGCAGAGGTTGCAGCCAAGGACGAGAAGGTCCGCGCGCAGTTCGCCTAAGGCCGGGCGCCTGCAAGCTGATTTGGTTTATTCTTAATTTAATCAATAAAAGGAGAATTTGGAATCATGCAGAAGAAAGAACAGCTTTACGAAGGCAAGGCAAAAAAAGTATTTGCAACGGACGACCCAAACCTGTATATTGTAGACTATAAGGACGATGCGACCGCCTTTAACGGCCAGAAGAAGGGCCAGATCGCGGGCAAGGGCGTCATTAACAACGTCATGTCCAATCACATGTTCCAGCTTCTGGAGCAGCAGGGCGTGCCGACGCACTTCGTTGAGCAGCTCTCTGACCGCGAGACCCTGGTCAAAAAGGTCTCGATCGTCCCGCTCGAGGTTATCATCCGCAATATCTCGGCCGGCTCGTTTGCCAAGCGCTATGGCGTGCGCGAGGGCATCGTGTTCAAGGCGCCGACCATCGAGTTCTCCTACAAGAACGACGACCTGGGCGACCCGCTCATCAATGACTATCACGCGCTGGCCCTGGAGCTTGCAACGCAGGAGGAGATCGACGAGATCAAGGCCATGGCGTTCAAGGTCAACGAGGTGATGAAGGAATACTTTGACCATCTGAATGTGACGCTGGTTGATTTTAAGCTGGAGTTCGGCAAGACGCCGGACGGCAAGATCATCCTGGCCGACGAGATTTCGCCGGATACCTGCCGCCTGTGGGACAAGACTACGGGCGAAAAGCTGGATAAGGACCGCTTCCGCCGTGATCTGGGCGGCGTCGAGGAGGCCTACCAGGAGATCATGCGCCGCGTAATGGGCAAGTAAGCGGACAGACCAGCAAGAACAGACCATTCGGATGCGTTCCGGCGGCTTTCATGGCAGCTGGGACGCTCCCTTTCTTTCCACGCTGAAACTTTGTTTGAGAGGTTCCACAAAAGGCATGAAGTATAAAATGAAAAAATTGCCGCGCACCCCGTTTGACGGCGACGCTGTCCATGAGGAATGCGGCGTATTCGGTATTTATGTGCCCGAGGGCGCCAAGGTCAGCCCGGCACACGAGGCATATACTGCACTGTTTGCCCTGCAGCACCGCGGCCAGGAGGCATGCGGCATCGCGGTATGCAACCGCGGCGTGATCCGCTGCCACAAGGACGTTGGCCTGGTCAACGATGTCTTCAACCAGAAGACGCTGGACAGCCTGCCGGGCAACATGGCGATCGGCCATGTCCGCTATTCGACCACCGGCCAGCCTTCTCGCGAGAATGCGCAGCCGCTGGCCATCACGCACGTCAAGGGCAACCTGGCTGTGGCGCACAACGGCAATCTGGTCAACGCATCCGAACTGCGCCGTCAGTTTGAGATGGGCGGCGGCATTTTCCGTTCGAGCTCGGACACCGAGGCGCTCGTCTACACCATCGTGCGCAAGCGCCTGATCACGCCGTCGATCGAGGCGGCGGTCGTCGAGGCGATGAAGGAGATCCAGGGCGCGTATTCTATTGTCGTCATGTCTCCCCGCAAGCTCATCGCGGCGCGCGACCCGCGCGGCATGCGCCCCCTGTGCATGGGTAAGCGTGAGGACGGCGCGATCATGTTCGCGTCCGAGTCGTGTGCGCTGGACGCGCTGGGCGCAGAGTTTGTGCGCGACATTGAGCCGGGCGAGGTCGTCGTGGTCAACGGCGGCGAAGTGCGCTCACTGCACTGCGGCATCCATGAAAAGACTGCGGCCTGCGTCTTTGAATATATCTACTTTGCCCGCCCGGACTCGGTCATCGACGGCGCGTCGGTCGACGAGGCCCGTCAGGAGGCCGGACGTTACCTGTGCGAGGAGCATCCGGTCGAGGCGGACGTCGTCATCGGCGTCCCGGATTCGGGCATCCCGGCCGCCATCGGCTATGCCAAGTATTCGGGCATCCCGTACGGCGTCGGCCTCATCAAGAACCGCTATATCGGCCGGACCTTTATCCAGCCCGGCCAGGACAAGCGTGAGCGCTCGGTGCGCCTCAAGCTCAATGCTCTGCGCCGCGCGGTCGAGGGCAAGCGTGTCGTCATGGTGGATGACTCTATCGTGCGTGGCACGACGGTCGCGCGCCTGGTCAAGCTCATCCGCGATGCGGGCGCCAAGGAGGTACACATGCGCATCTCGGCCCCGCCGTTCCGTCATCCCTGCTTCTTTGGCACCGATATCCCGGACAGCGACCAGCTGCTTGCACACGGGCGCACGGTCGAGGAGATGCGCGAGATCATCGGCGTCGATTCGCTGGGTTTCCTGTCGGTCGAGGCGGCGAACAAGATTGCGATCGGCGCAAAGTGCACCTTCTGCGACGCCTGCTTTACCGGCGTTTATCCCATGCCGGTGCCCGAGCGCGTAGAGAAAAATATGTTTGAGATGGAGATTCGCTGACCATCCGGCACAGAGAGCGGGCGGCTGTAGGCCGACCCGAAAGGGCCACCGAGCCCTCCATGATTTTGAAGGGAGATTGTTATGATCGAGAGTCGTTCTGAAAGCTATAAGGCGGCAGGCGTTGATGTTGTCGCAGGCTATGAGGCGGTAAAACTCATGAAGCCCCATGTAGAGAGCACCTTTACGCCGGGCGTTATCGGCACGCTGGGCGGGTTTGGCGGCCTGTTTGCGCCCGATTTCAAGGGAATGCAGGAGCCTGTCCTGGTCTCAGGCACTGACGGCGTCGGCACCAAGCTCAAGCTGGCTTTCCTGATGAACAAGCACGACACCATCGGCATTGACTGCGTGGCCATGTGCGTCAACGACATTGCCTGCTGCGGCGCAAAGCCCCTGTTCTTCCTGGACTATATTGCAGTCGGCAAGAACGTGCCCGCCCGTGTGGCAAATATCGTCATCGGCATTGCCGAGGGCTGCCGTCAGGCGGGCTGCGCGCTCATCGGCGGCGAGACGGCAGAGATGCCGGGCTTTTATCCGGAGGACGAGTATGATGTGGCCGGTTTCTCGGTCGGTATGGTCGATAAGCCCAAGATGATCGACGGCAGCGGCATTCAGGCCGGCGACGTGCTCATCGGCGTGGCGTCCTCGGGCGTACACTCCAACGGCTATTCGCTTGTACGCAAGACGCTGGGCATCAATGAAAAGTCGGTCATGCGCTACAGCGATGAGCTGGGCATGACCATCGGCGAAGCACTTCTGACGCCGACCAAGATCTATGTCAAGACGGTCAACACCCTGCTGGCCGATGGCGTTTGTGTCAAGGGCATCAGCCACATCACGGGCGGCGGCTTCTATGAGAATATCCCGCGCATGCTGCCCGAGGGCATCTGCGCATCGATTGAAAAGCAGGCGGCGCCCGTCCTGCCCGTGTTCCATGTCATCCAGCAGGCCGGAAAGATCCCGGAGCGCGACATGTATAACACCTTTAACATGGGCCTTGGCCTTGTCATGGCCGTCGCGAAGGAGGACGCCGACAAGGCGCTCGCGTCTATCCGTGCGGCGGGCGAGACCGGCTATGTGATCGGCGAATGTGTTGCCGGCGAAAAGGGCATTGCCCTGCGCTGAACCGGAGGAGCAGACTATGACCAAAATTGCAGTACTCGTCTCGGGCGGCGGCACCAACTTACAGGCACTGATCGATGCGGCAGGCCGCGGTGAACTGGCCGGCGGCGAGCTGGATTTCGTGCTCTCCTCCAATCCAGAGGCCTATGCATTGACCCGGGCGGCACAGGCCGGTATCGACACCGGCGTGCTGCGCCGCCGCGACTTTGCAGACGCCGAGCAGTACGGCGCGGCCCTGCATGAGGCTTTGTCCGCGCGCGGCATCGGGCTGATCGTCCTGGCGGGGTTTATGACCGTGCTGCCCGATTCCTTCTGCCGGAAATGGGAAAACCAGATCATCAACGTGCACCCGTCGCTCATCCCGTCCTTTTGCGGGGAGGGCTTCTATGGGCTGCGCGTACATGAAGCGGCGCTGAAAAAGGGCGTCAAGGTCACGGGCGCGACCGTGCATTTTGTCTCCGAGGTCGTCGATGGCGGCGCGATTATCCTGCAGAAGGCGGTCGAGGTCCTGCCGGGCGATACCCCGGAAATCCTGCAAAAGCGCGTGATGGCCGAGGCCGAACACATTTTGCTGCCGCAGGCGGTCGCCCTGTTCTGCCAGGGACGGCTGCACGTTGCGGACGGCCGCGTCACAATCGATTCGAAAGTCAACTGAAAGGGGCACCTGAACATGTCTGAAAACAATATCTTAGTTTCCGATTCCTCGAACGTCCTGAGCCTGACCGAGGACCTTGCAAGCAATGAGTATCCCGGCCGCGGCCTGATGCTGGGCACGACGCCGGACGGCACGACTTCGGTTCTGGTGTACTTCATCATGGGCCGCAGCGAAAACAGCCGCAACCGCGTTTTTGTGGAGACCGAGGACGGTATCCGCACCGAGGCGTTTGACCCGTCCAAGTGCAGCGACCCTTCGCTCATCATCTATCATCCGATCCGTGAGTACAACGGCAAGACCATCGTCACCAACGGCGACCAGACAGACACCATCCGCGACGCGCTGGCCGACGGCATGAGCTATATCGACGCGCTGCGCACCTGCCGCTTTGAGCCGGATGCACCCAATTTCACCTCGCGCATTTCGGGCGTCCTCAACGAGGATGGCTCCTATGACCTGTCTATCCTCAAGTATTTCCACAGCGACCCGGATGCCTGCAAGCGCTATTTCTTCGAGTATGACAAGCCGGTCAAGGGCCGCGGCCATTTCCTGCATACTTATCTGTGCAATGGCGATCCGCTGCCGTTCTTCCTCGGCGAGCCCAAGTGCGTCTTTGTTGAGGACACCCCGATCGATGCCTTTGCCGATTCGGTTTGGGAGGCCCTCAATGAGCAGAACAAGATCTCGCTCTTTGTGCGCTACATCAATATGCGCACCGGGGAAAAGCAGACCGTCATCAAGAACAAGCTGCAAAAGTGAGAAAGGAGGGCCGGAACGATGAAAGAATTGGAACTGAAATATGGCTGTAATCCCAATCAGAAGCCTGCGCGCATCTTTATGGAGCAGGGCGAGCTGCCCATCGAGGTGCTCAACGGCCGGCCGGGCTATATCAACTTCTTGGATGCATTCAACTCCTGGCAGCTCGTGCGTGAGCTGAAGGCGGCGACCGGTTATCCGGCGGCGGCCTCCTTCAAGCATGTCTCGCCGGCAGGCGCGGCGCTGGGCTATCCGCTGAGCGACACCGAGAAGGCCATCTACTTTGTCGAGGGCGAGCTATCGCCCATCGCCTGCGCTTATGCCCGCGCCCGCGGCGCGGACCGCCTGTGCTCTTACGGCGATTGGGTAGCACTGTCCGACGAATGTGACGCCGATACGGCGCGCCTGCTGGCCGTCGAGGTATCGGATGGCATCATTGCGCCCGGCTATACCGACGAAGCCTTGGCTATCCTCAAGACCAAGCGCAAGGGCGGTTACAACGTGGTCAAGATCGACGCCGGCTACGAGCCCAAGCCCATTGAGCGCCGTGATGTATTCGGCATTACCTTTGAGCAGGGGCATAATGACCTCAAGATCGACGCCGGCATGTTGGACAACATCGTTACCGAGAACAAGGCTCTGACCGATGCGGCCAAGCGCGATATGATTGTCGCCCTCATCACGCTCAAATACACCCAGTCGAACTCGGTCTGCTATGTTAAGAACGGCCAGACCATCGGTGTTGGCGCCGGTCAGCAGAGCCGCATCCACTGCACCCGCCTGGCAGGCCAGAAGGCCGACAACTGGTATCTGCGCCAGCATCCCAAGGTGATGGGCCTGCAGTTCGTGGACGGTATCCGCCGCCCGGATCGTGACAATGCGATCGACGTGTACATCTCGGATGAATACGAGGATGTCCTGGCGGACGGCGTCTGGCAGAATACTTTCAAGGTCAAGCCCGAGGTGCTGACGGCCGATGAAAAGAAGGCATGGATTGCCACCCAGACCGGCGTGACCGTGGGCTCGGACGCATTTTTCCCGTTTGGCGACAACGTTGAGCGCGCGCGTAAGTCGGGCGTGCAGTATATCGTCCAGCCGGGCGGCTCTATCCGGGATGACCATGTCATCATGACTGCAAACAAGTACGGCATCGTCATGTCGTTTACCGGCGCACGGCTGTTCCATCACTAAAATCGTTTGCAAGAGTACGAAAACAGGGCGGGGGAGACTCCCGCTCTGTTGTTATAGAAGGAGAACGATTGGTTCATGGATCGAAAAAAAGGTGGGCAGAGCTGCCTGATTGGCTTTGTGCTGCTGGTGGCCGCCCACTGGACAGGCTCATTTGCGTGGATTGCGCGGCTTTTGGGATACATCGGCATTGCCAACGGCACCGCAGCCTTGCAGCAGGATGGCGATCGCTGGATGTATCGGGCAAACCGCCTCAGTACAGTGGCGGTGGGTGTATTTGCAGGATTGCAGATTTTGACGCTGACCGGTATTTTGACCATGTCAAATACCGTATGGCTGTGCATTGAATATGCATTTAGCATTTGCTGTGCGGGCAGCATCCTGTTGAGCCTGCTCAACCGAAAAAAGGAGGAACACAAATGAAAGTTCTGGTAATTGGTGGCGGCGGCCGTGAACACGCCATCTGTGTCACGCTGGCCAAGAGCCCGAAGGTCGACAAGATCTGGTGCGCACCGGGCAACGGCGGGATCGCGCAGGTCGCAGAGTGCGTAGATCTCAAGGCCACTGATATTGACGGCGTGGTCGCTTTTGCCAAGGCCAACCAGCCCGATCTGGTTATGGTCGCCCCAGATGACCCGCTGGCGCTCGGCATGGTGGACGCTTTGGAAGCGGCGGGCATCCGTGCCTTTGGCCCGCGCAAGAATGCGGCCATCATTGAGGGTTCTAAGTCGTTTGCCAAGGAGCTCATGCGCAAATATGGTATTCCAACGGCGGACTATGCGGTTTTTGAGGACTCGGCTTCTGCAATCGACTATATCAAGGCGCATGGCGCGCCGATCGTGGTCAAGGCAGACGGACTGGCGCTTGGCAAGGGCGTCACCGTCGCCATGACCGAGGAGGACGCCATTGCGGCCGTCAAGGACGCCATCGACGGCGGCGCCTTTGGCGGCGCGGGCGCGCGCGTGGTCATTGAGGAGTACCTGACCGGTCCGGAAGTTTCCGTCCTGGCATTCGTGGACGGCAAGCACCTCAAGACCATGCCCTCGGCACAGGACCATAAACGCGCCTATGACCACGACGAGGGCCCGAATACCGGCGGCATGGGCGCATTTTCGCCTTCCCGCTTCTACACCGATGCCATCGCAGCCCAGTGCATGGAGACCATCTTCAAGCCCACGGTCGCAGCCATGGCGGCTGAGGGCCGTCCGTTCAAGGGTGTTCTGTATTTTGGCCTGATGCTGACCCCAAAGGGCCCAAAGGTCATTGAGTACAATGCGCGCTTTGGCGATCCCGAGACCCAGGCCGTGCTGTCCCGCCTGGACTCCGACCTGTACGATATCTTCAACGCGGTGATCGACGAAAAACTGGAGGAAATGGACATCCGATGGAAGGACAACGCGGCCTGCTGCGTGGTCATGGCCTCGGGCGGATACCCCAAGGCGTACGAGAAGGGCAAGGTCATCACGGGTCTTGATGATGTGACCGATTCTTTTGTCTTCCACGCGGGAACCAGCCGCAAGGATGGCCAGCTTGTCACGAGCGGCGGCCGAGTCCTGGGCGTGACCGCCACCGCGCCCACCCTGGACGAAGCCATTGCCAAAGCCTATGCCGATGTGCACAAGATCCATTTTGACGGCGCACATTTCCGCACCGATATCGGCATTAAGAAAGGATAAAATTGCATGGACGCAACAAAGCAGAAACAGATTTTAGGCTGCATGAGCGATGTGCTAAACCAGAACGGTTTCCGCTCGCAGCTCATCGAGCAGGGGGAGGGCACGCCGCTGATGCTGCGCGCTGAGACCCAGCGGCTGGGCAAGGTTGCCAAAGAGGCCACGATCGAGGCGTGCTTTATCCCGATCGCGCTGCCTGACGACAACAATGGGCTGCTGCAGTTCTTTGTCACCCTGTTCAACAATGTGCCCGAGCAGAACCAGCACCAGACCGAAAAGGCCTGCCGGTACTGCAACGATTTTTCTGCCCTGGGCAGCTTCGGATTTTTTGAACCTGCCGGGCAGATCTATCTCAAACACAATACGCTTGTGGACGTGAGCCTGGATCTGGAAAAGGTGATCACCTTCGTGGCAGACAATATTTCGCTCCTGGTCGCCTCGGCCACCCGGTTTATCGATGCGTTTGCCTCGGTTGGTTTTTCTGGCATGTCGGTCGACGTAGCCGTCGAACAGGAACTGTTGCCGAAAGTATAAATATTTGCTGCCCGATGGCGCACAGACGGCCCGGACCCATTGTGGTCCGGGCTGTTTTGTTATCTGGCCATTTTGCTCGCAGTATGCTATAATAACTCTACTGAAAGACCGGCCGGCGTGCGGCAGAACGCAGATTGCCCGCATCGGGGCCGTCCGGGCCGGCGCATGAGATAAAAGGAGCAAGACCATGGCAGTACAGAAAAATAAAATTTACCGCGCGGAGATCGTGGACTACACAGCCGAGGGCAGCGGCGTGGCCCGCATTGAGGGCATGGCGGTGTTCGTGCCCAATACAGCGGTCGGCGATCAGTGCGACATCCGCATTGTCAAGGTCAACAAGCGGATGGCATTTGGCCGCTTGGAGCGCGTCATCATCCCGTCGCGCGACCGCATCGAGCCGGCCTGCCCGGTCGCAGGGAAGTGCGGAGGCTGCTGCTATCAGCATATTTCTTATGAAGCTGAGCTGCGGGCAAAATTCAAAAAGGTAGACGATGCCCTATCCCGGCTGGGCGGTGTGCCCGGGATCTTGGACGGCATCGTGGGCGCGGATCAGATTACGGGCTATCGCAATAAGGCGCAGTATCCGGTCGGACAGGATGTGCACGGCACATATACAGGATTTTACCGTGCACATAGCCATGATATTGTCAAGACCGGCCGCTGCGCCCTGCAGACGGCGCGGGCAGACCGGTTGGCTGCCGCGGTTTGCGCGTGGATGGACGCACACCACGTCACCGCGTATGACGAGAAGAGCGGGAAAGGTCTGATCCGCCATATCTATGTGCGCACCGGCGCGGTCAGCGGTGAGACCCATCTGTGCCTTGTTGCCACGCGGGCCAAGCTGCCGGCGCAGGAGGCGTTGATTTCCAGCCTGACCGGGACCGAGCCCTCGTTGGTAGGCATCGTTTTGAACGTCAACAAGCGCACAGACAATGTGATTTTAGGAGATCGCACGGTGACCCTTTGGGGGGAGCCGGTTCTGCAGGACAGCCTGTGCGGGAACGTATTCCGCTTGTCGCCGCATGCCTTCTACCAGGTCAATCATGCCCAGACAGAGAAGCTGTATGCTCGCGCGCTTGAATTGGCCGATCTGCACGGGGGCGAGACCGTCGTAGACCTATATTGCGGTGCCGGCACGATTACTTTGGCCCTCGCAGCCCGGGCAGGGCGGGTTATTGGCGTCGAGATCGTGCCGGAAGCGGTCGAAAATGCGAAGGAAAATGCTGCCCGCAACGGGGTGGGCAATGTCTCATTCGTGTGCGCGGACGCGGGGCAGGCAGCCATGCTGCTGGCTGAGCGCGGCGAGCACCCGGACGTGCTCACAGTCGATCCGCCGCGCAAGGGCCTGGACGAGCAGGCCATCGAGGCCATTGCCCGTATGCAGCCGCCCCGGGTGGTCTACGTGTCGTGCGACCCGGCGACCCTCGCGCGGGATGTCAAACGGTTTGCAGCCTGCGGCTATCGTGCTGTTACGGCACGGGCGTATGATTTGTTCCCGCGGACAAAGCATATAGAGACAGTCCTGCTTTTGCAGAGAATGGGATAAAAGAGGATGCGATGCAGATGCAGGGCAAGACGCTCCGGCAATTTTTGATGGATGGGACCCTGGAAGGCAGATGGTTTAGCGGGTGATCCAACTAGACGGGGGCCTATCGTATTCCGCGTTCTTACATGCGTGGCAAAGTGTGCGGACCGGCAGGAATTGATACTATATTTCCTGTTTGGCATAGATGACGACACGGAAGAACGCAAGTTCATATTGGAGAATCGGGCAATGTTCTGCTTCGGCTCAAACAACATATTGCAATTTTATCAGCAAAGACGATACACTCGGGAAAAACCGAAAGGGTGTTTCTGTCAAAGACATCGAGGAAAAAGCCAATGGGCAAATGAAAGCCAAACTTTCGGACGGATACCCGTGGAAAGCGGAGCATGGCGCACCTGGCTTGACAGCCGGGCGATTGTCTGCTATACTGCACTTATCTGAAAACAAAGGGGCGAAGTTGATGTCGGCTATGCGCAAATAACAGGACAATGGATATCGTGTTCATCTGGAGAAGATGGGCTGTTTTGTTGTACCTATTTTGCGGATAGTAGACTGGACAGGGCCGGACCGAGCGGACGGCTAATTTTGCCATAGGATACTTGGGGATGCACGGCAGGTGTGTCCCGTTATCTGTAGAATTTTGGGTTTTCTAAGATAGCTCTCTTTTCTGGGGCTATCTTTTTTGTTGTCCTGTATATGACCTAAATATCAAAGCATCCGTCATAGAGGAGACAACCAAATATGAACCGAGAAAATAAAAGAAAGCAGTACGAAAAAGGATATTACAAAAAACACCCCTGTACCGAGAGCTTCACCTGTCGGGTCTGCGGCCGCCTGGTCGTGCCAGAGGGCGCGGGCAGCGGACACAGAAACCATTGCCCCAATTGTCTATCCAGCCTGCATGTGGATGTTGAGCCGGGAGACCGTGCGGCAGACTGCGGTGGGATCATGGAGCCTGTAGCAGTTTGGGTGCGTAAACAGGGCGAGTGGGCGGTGATTCACCGCTGCCGCCGGTGTGGGGCACTTTCCTCCAACCGGGTCGCCGCCGATGATAACCCTATGAAGCTGATGTCGATTGCAATGCGGCCGTTGTCACTGCCGCCGTTCCCGCTTGAGCGCATTGAGGAGATGACCCGGCTCATGGCAGGGGACGGATGTCTGGGGCAAGAATATAACCGGTAAGGAAAATTCCGGTCGAATTTGGCCGAGGATTGTGATATAATGGATGAAAAGAAAAAGAGCCAATCCTATTTATGGCGATCAATAGACGGTGGAAAGGGAGAAATTGCCTATGACAAAACAGGAGCGTGCGCTGGAAATCATTGACCGGCTCAAGCGCGAGTACCCCGACGCGGGCTGTACGCTCGATTACAATGAGGCGTGGAAGCTCTTGGTCAGCCTGCGCCTTGCGGCCCAGTGTACAGATGCGCGCGTCAATGTAGTGGTGGAAAAGCTGTATGAAAAATATCCTGACGTCGAGTCGCTGGCCGCGGCGGATGTGGATGACATTGAGAAGATCGTGCATCCGTGCGGGCTGGGCCCCAGCAAGGCGCGCGATATCAGCGCCTGCATGAAGGTACTGCGCGATCAGTATGGCGGTGGCATTCCACAGACCTTTGAGGAACTGCTCAAGCTGCCGGGCGTCGGGCGCAAGAGCGCCAACCTCGTGATGGGGGACGTGTTCGGCAAGCCAGCGATTGTAACCGATACCCACTGCATCCGCCTGGTCAACCGGATGGGCCTGGTCGATGGCATCAAGGAGCCCAAAAAGGTGGAGATGGCGCTTTGGAAGATTATCCCGCCCGAGGAGGGCAGCGACTTTTGCCATCGGTTGGTCTATCATGGCCGTGATGTGTGCACGGCGCGGACGAAACCGCACTGTGACATTTGCTGTGTGCGTGATTTATGCCCGCGCAATGGCGTATAAAAAGCGATCAAAAATCAAAAAAACGGCTGCCCATCCGGAGAGGTTCTCCGGTGGACAGCCGTTTTTCATTGGGATGGCGGCTGATAGATGTGGAAGCTGCCTTTGCCGCTGCGCTTGACTTCATAGAGCGCGGCGTCAGCCTTGGGATAGAGCTCGGCAAAGGTCGTGCCGTCGATCGGCGCCCGCGCGATGCCGATGGAGGCACTGATCGACAGGGAAATGTTATCTTGCGTGTAGGTTCTGCACAGCGCGCGGTTGAGCGAGGCGGCAAGCCGCTCGATGACAGCATCGCTGTCCAGGTTTTTGAGCAGGATGACAAATTCATCGCCGCCCAACCGGGCGATGATATCGTCCTTGCGGAACTGATGGCGCAGCGTTTTGGCCACGTCGCGCAGCACGTCATCCCCCTTGGTGTGCCCCATCGTGTCGTTGATCTCCTTGAAGTGATCAAGGTCCAGCATGAGGAAGGCTTGCATCTGGGGGGAAGGCTCACGCAGATAGGCATTGACCCATTCCTCAAAGGTCTCGCGGTTGAATAGCCCGGTCAGGAAATCGTGCTGGGAGCGCTGGCTCAGGTGGATGGCCTGCTGTTTGCGGCGCTCGATCTCCAGGTCCTTCTGCATTTGTTCCTCGTAGTATTCCAACACGCCTACGATCCGGGTGTCATCGGACAGACGGTAGACGTCGAGCAGACGAATTTTAAACCAGGTCATTTTGCCGAGGAAACGCACGCGGACGATGCACTCGGCGCCTGTTTTTGCGTGCAGCAGGTCTTCATATGCCTGACGGTAGGTGCTATAGCACTGTTCGCTGAGGGAATACGAAGCCGCAAGCGCGGATGGGCGGACGGCCGACAGGGGGAGTGTGCGGCTGCCATGGGGGAAGCGCGGACTGTGCAGCGTTAGCTCCAGGCGGCGCAGGTCGACCTCGAAAGGAATATCGTTGGTCTTTTGCAGGATGAGCTGGAACAAACGGTTATGGATTTCCAGCGAAGTATTTTTGTCACGGATCACATAATAGATACGCCGCATGTATAGGGCCAGCACAAGCCCAATGACAATCAGGCACAGCGCAACCTCTGCGAGCATTTGCAGCGCGATTTGGCGCATGGTCCCCACGTGCTGGACGACATCCTGCTCGGGCAGCATGGAAAATACATACCACTGGTTGATGCCGATGGGCTGATAGCTGCCATACCGGCCGTCGCCTTGAAACGTACAGTAAAAGGAACCGCTTTTGCCTGCCGTGATGTTGGAGCGGATTTCGTCTGCGGTGGTCGTACCTTGGAAATCATACCGGTCGATTTCGGTCCAGATATCGCTGACTCCATCGGACCAGACATTTCTACTGTTCGAGCGGGTGATATACTGCCCGTTGCTGTCGATGATCTGGAAATAGCAGTTGCTCTCGCTGTCGAACTCGACGGCGCTGATGATATCATCCACAGGATACCGACCGTAGAGCGCACCGGCGATCTCACCGTCAAGATACAGCGGAACCGCGAGCAGCAGTTTGTCTTTGGTGTCCGTGTCGTCGCCGGGGAATACATCTGAAATATAGCGATTTCCGGATATGACCTGATCAAAAAAGGGCGTGCCGTCGACGTTGGTCAGCCGGCCGTTGGTGGCGCGCAGATTGCCGGACATATCTATGACGCCGAGGACGGAAAAGCCGGTAGACCGCGTCAGAGCCTGCAATTGGTCAAAAACTTGGTCTTCGAGCAGAGTTTCCCGGGGAATAATTAAAGTCTCGGTATTTTCCAATGTCTGGAAGCAGGATTCCAGCTTTGTGCGGAACGCCTGGGTGAAGTACCCGGACAACTGGCCGACATTTTCCATATTCTGTTCATAAACGGCCTGATACATCTGTCGGTTGAACTGCCAAAACGAGATCCCGGCCAGCGCAACCACCAGAACAAGCGCCGCAAGGACCACACGGCCCAGACGCTGCGCATCTGCTTGCAGCAGGGAGAACTTGAGTCTTGGATGGAACCGATGCATAAGGAACCTCCATGGTTTTTAAAAAATGGATTTAAATGGGTACTATATCTATATTATAACGATTTTTTGTATCTGTTGCAAGAGAAAAGAGAAGATACGGTACACGATTTTAAGGGCGAAATAAAGGATGATTTTGTGAAAATTGGAGCGATAATCTGAAAAGCAGAGTGGGAATAGTTAGAGAATACAACGAAAGGACGGCGAAAGATGAGAAAAGTACTGAAAAAGATTAACAAATGTTAATATACCAAAATGGAGGACCGGAGAGATCACAGGGATAGATGGGCAAGATAAACGCCAGAATGCAAAAGATTTTAGTCGGAATGGTGGCGGGAATCTGCGGAAAAATCCTTTTTTTGCATGACAATTTGGACGGAATATGATAGGATAGAGAAAGAAGAAAATGTGTTTGGATGCGAGAACAAAAAAGGAATGAATCTTAGTGGCAATTAATAAACGTATGCGCACGGCGCTCAGACTGCTGTCCTATCCCGCAGCGGCCGACCTGGAAAAGGTCTATAAGATTGAGCGCGTGCTTTACAATCTCAAAGCGCCGCCGATTGCCCCGCTCTACCACCTGTGGGATCACAAGATCCAGTCGGTTGACGGCGCCGCCATCCGTGTGCGGCTGTACCGCGCGCCGGGGAAGGCAGACAGCAGCCGGCTGCTGCTGTTTTTCCACGGCGGCGGCTGGGTATTTGAGAGCGTGGATACCTACAATCAAGTATGCCGGCGGCTTGCCAAGGCGACCGGCTGCCCCATTGCCTCGGTTGAATACCGGCGCGCGCCTGAACACCCGTTTCCCGTCGGCCTGGAGGACTGCTACGCGGCAGCGCGGGCGGTCTATCAGCATCCCGAGCAGTTCGGGGTCCATCCGCAGGATATCGTGCTCATTGGGGACAGCGCGGGCGGCAACTTGGCGGCGGCGGTGTCGCTCATGGCGCGCGACCGCGGGGAGTTTACGGTCGGCCAGCAGATCCTGATCTATCCCGCAACGGCGGCGGATCATTCGCCCGATTCTCCCTTTGACTCGGTGCGCGAAAATGGGCACGGCTATCTGCTGACTGCGCGCCGGGTAGAGGAATTTATGCGGCTATATGCGGGGGAAGACGCCGCGGCCATGCAAAACCCCTATTTTGCGCCCCTGCTCATGCGCGACTTGACCCGGCAGCCGCGCACCCTGGTCATCACAGCCGAATATGATCCGCTGCGCGACGAAGGCGAAGCATACGCCGCGGCGCTGGCCCGCGCGGGGGCTGAGGTACGGCTTTACCGGATGCCGGACGCTCTGCACGGCTTCTTTTCGCTGCCCGCACATTTTGCACCGGTACAGCGCGCTTATGCGCAGATTCGAGAGTTTTTAGGAGATGATACTGCATGCGCAAGCGACAACCGGACAAGCCGGACTGGTACCGCCTGGATAACGCGGCCAAAATTTTCCCGCCGACGGTTCACGGGGCGGACACGGCGGTCTTCCGACTGACCTGCGAGCTGACCCAGCCGGTCGAGCCGGCTGTGCTCCAGGGTGCGCTGGACCGTACGGCCGAGCAGTATCCCAACCTGCGTACCGTGCTGCGGCGCGGCGTGTTCTGGTATTACCTGGAGCAGACCGAGCGGCGCGCCCGTGTCGTGCCGGAGCATGCGCCGCCCTGCGCGCCGCTCTATGAGGATAGCCGGTCCTCGCTGTTTGAAGTCAGTTATTGGAAGAATAAGATCAACCTGGACGTGTTTCATGTCATTGCCGACGGTGCAGGCGCCATCGAGATCATGCAGACCCTGGTGACTGAGTATGTCGCGGCGGCGCACGACTTGGCTGTGCGGCAGCCGCAGCGCGCAGCGCTGGATGAGCGCATGGAGGACGGGTTTCAAAAGTACTATAAGTCGGATGCGCGCAGCACAAAGGCCCAGAAAAAACGGCGGGCCTATCGCCTGCCCCAGCGCGGGAAGACGCTCAAGGTTTTTGAGGGGGTATGCAGCGTTCGGCAGGCGCTGGATGCAGCGCACCGGTATGATGCGACGCTGACGGTTTACCTCGCCGCCGCCCTGTTCGAGGCCATTTACGGCGGGATGTACGTGCGGGACCGCAAAAAGCCCGTTGTGCTGACCGTCCCCGTCGACCTGCGCAGTTATTTTCCGTCCCACACGGCACGCAATTTTTTCAGCATTATCCGCGCAAGCTATGCCTTTGACCAGGAGAGCGGCGCATTTTCCGATATTTTGGATAGCGTTGCGCGCGCGTTCAAGCGGGAACTGACCGCCGAGAACCTGGCGGCACGGCTCAACAGCCTGGCTGCGCTGGAACATAACTTTCTGCTGCGCCCGATTCCGCTGTTTTTAAAATACCCGGTGCTGCACGTCTCCGGCTTGATCTCCGACGCCGGGGAGACCGCAGCGCTGTCCAACATTGGAAAATTCCAGCTGCCAGAAGAAGTCGGGCGCTATGTAAAGGGATTTGGCGTATTTGTCGGAACAGACGCACTGCAGCTGTGCACGTGCAGCTATGCGGACCAGCTGCATTTGGGCTTTACGACGACCATGCGCGACCCGGCTGTCATCCGCCGCTTCTTTGGCCGGCTGACCCAGGACGGGATTGCGTTGGAGGTCCGCAGCAATACCATGTACGGGGAGGAGAGATAATGCAGTACTGTCCACTGTGCAAAGTTCGGATCGCGGGCAGCAAGCGCTGCTGCCCGCTGTGCAAGGGCAAGCTGGAAGGTGAGCCCGAGCCGGAAAGCGAGATGTTTCCGCAGGTTGTGGCGCCGCACCGGCGTGCGCAGATCGCAAGGCGGATTGTCACTCTCTGTGTCGTGGCGGTCGTGCTGTGCTGCCTACAGGTCGAGAGCGTATGGCATCCGGCAAGCAAATGGCCGTATTTCGTCATCGCCTCAGCCCTGTGCGCCTGGCTGTCCATCCTGATTGGCATTTCCAGGCGCAGGCTGCTGATGCAGAATTTGACAGCGCAGGCCTTGCTGTTTTGTGTGCTATCGGTGCTGTGGGATGTCGGCACCGGATGGAGCGCCTGGTCTGTTGGATGGGTCGTGCCCATCCTGCTCATAGGAACGGTTGGTGCGCTCGTGCTGCTCAAACTTATCCTGCATGTCCCTATGGTGGATGCGGTTGGGTGGATCGTTGTGCTGGCCGTTCTGGGATGGCTGCTGCCGCTCGTGCTGGTGTGGCTGGATCAGGTCCCGGTCGTCTTGCCCAGCATGATCTGTGCCATTGGCTGCTTTGTGACCTTGGTCGTGTTGCTGCTGTTTTTCCACCGATATATGCGTGAGGAGGCTGCACGGCGGTTTCACTTGTAAGCAAGCAAAAAAAAAACACCGCAGCCCTCTGAACTGCGGTGTTTTTTGCTTATTTCAGGAAACCTTCGATGATGCGTTCCTCGGCCTGTTCGGCAGTCAGGCCCAGCGTTTGCAGCTTGAGCAGCTGCTCGCCGGCAATCTTGCCGATCGCGGCCTCATGGATGAGCTGTGCATCCAGATGCGCGGCCTCCAGCGCGGGCTGCGCGTTGACACGGCCGTGCTCTGCCAGGATGGCGTCACACGACGAATGGCCGTAGCAGCGGTTGTTGCCGTGGATGGAAGAGATGAACTCCTGGTAAGACTCGCCCTTGGCGACCGAGCGCGAGACGACATCGGCCGAGCAGTCCTCGCCGTCCAGCGCCACGTCAAAGGTGGTCTTGGCCCACTCATTGCCGTCGGTCAAGATGCGCTCGCGGATGATGAGCTTCGCGCCGCGGTCGAGCTTGCCGGTAGTCCGGCGCTCGGACACATCCACACCGCGCAGCTGCACGGTATCCATCTCAAGCACTGCATTTTCCTTCAGATAGATATCGGTGATGGGGTCAATGCGCTTGAGGCTGCCAATTCCAGTACCGATGTGTTTTTCCTGATAGAGTACGTGCGAACCCGGCTCCAGGAAAAAGCGGTGGATACCATTGTGGCGGGCTTCGCCCTCGTTGTCGGCATGTACGCCACAGCCGGCGACGATCACGACGTCCGCACCTGCGCCGACATAAAAGTCATTGTATACCAGGTCATCCACATCACTGTGGGTGACGCAGGCCGGGATGTAGACGGTTTCGCCCTGCGTGCCCGCATCGATATGGATGTCGAGCCCGGGCTTGCCGTCGGTCTTGGAGGTGATTTTGATGTGTTCGGACGACTGGCGGCCGGCGCACTGGCCGTCCTCGCGGATATTGAACGCGCCCTGGAATGAGCCTTTGAAGTCAGCGACCAGGCGCAGAAGCTGTTCGGTGATATTGTTCATACAGATGCACGCTCCTTTCCAAGCGGGCAGCGCGGCGTGGACTCATCGGCCAGCAGCATGGGTAACACGAGCGCGCGCGGGCCAGCCTGACGGACCAAACCGTCGGCAATGACAATGATCTCGTCAGCGATCGACAGGATGCGCTCCTGATGCGAGATGACGAGCAGGGTGCTCTGCCGTGTGGCGCGCAGGTTCTGGAAGGTTTCGACTAGGCGGGCGAAGCTCCACAGGTCGATGCCGGCCTCAGGCTCGTCAAAGATACACAGCGGCGCGCGGCGCGCGAGCACCGAAGCGATCTCGACACGCTTCATTTCACCGCCTGACAGGCCGGAATCCAGCTCACGGCCGATGTATTCGTCGGCGCACAGGCCGACCTGGCCGAGCAGGTCGCACAGGTCATCCTCGCTGAGCGCATGACCTGCCGCGATTTCCAGCAGATCCTGGACGGTCAGCCCCTTAAAGCGCACGGGCTGCTGGAAGGCATAAGCAATGCCGAGTTTGGCACGCTCGGTGATATCCAGGGCAGAGATATCCTGGCCGTTGAAGATGATTTTGCCCGCGGTCTGGGTGTGCAGGCCGGCGATCAGCTTGGCCAGCGATGTCTTGCCGCCGCCGTTGGGGCCGGTCACAACGATTAACTTGCCGTCCTTGGCGGTCAGGCTGATATCTTTCACGATATCGGTTCCGTCCGGCAAGGACCAGGCGAGATGTTCCAAAGTTAGCATATAATCAAACGCCTCCTAGCGTTGGCAGATAGTTCCTACGGTTCTATTATAGTTGAGCGGTCATTCAAGTGTCAAGCAAGGCTGTCCGGCAGAATGGACAAAAATAGACGATTGTGGTATGATATCCCTGTCAGGATCGATATACTGCCGCATTGGCGGCTGAACAGTAAAAGACAGGTGAGACGACTATGGAAAATTTGATTATTATTGGTTCGGGCCCGGCGGGGGCTTCGGCCGCGCTTTATGCTGCGCGGGCAGGGCTTGCGCCGCTTTTGTTATCGCAGGGCGTGGGTGCCCTGGAGAAGGCCGAGTGCATTGAAAATTTTTACGGGTCTGGCCCTATGCCGGGCGTGGATCTGCACCGGCAGGGAGAACGCCAGGCCGAGGCGCTGGGCGCGCGCATTGTGCGCACCCAGGTGCTGGGCGTTTCGGGATTTGATACCTATACGGTGACCACGACCGACGGCGCCTATGAGGCCATCGCGGTCATTCTTGCGACCGGCGTCAAGCGCGCGGCGCCCCAGATTGCGGGCCTGCGCGAGTTGGACGGGAGAGGCGTGAGCTATTGCGCGGTGTGCGATGCATTCTTTTACCGCGGCAAGAAAGTGGCGGTGCTGGGCAGCGGCGACTTTGCGCTGAGCGAGGCCGAAGAACTCGGCATGGCTGGCTCGGTCACAATCTTGACGGGCGGCGCGCCCAAAACGTTCAGCCGCCCTTGCCCCTATCCGCTGGATGAGCGGCCGGTTGCAGCCGTCCTGGGGGAGGAGCAGGTCACAGGGGTGCGCTTTACAGACGGCACGGAGCTGCCGATCGACGGGCTGTTCCTGGCGCTCGGCACGGCCGGCGGCAGCGAGATTGCGCGGCGCATTGGCGCGGCGCTCGACGACCAGGGCAACGTCAAGGTGGATGCCGCGATGCAGACGGCCCTGCCGGGCCTATTCGCCGCGGGAGACTGTACCGGCGGCATGCTGCAAGTCGCAAAGGCGGCGCACGACGGCATGACGGCCGGCCTGTCGGCGATCCAGTATGTCCGCGACTACCGCAAACGCCATCCGCAACTGTGACCTAATCACAGAGAATGCGCACAGCATTTGGTATACTCATACCAACATAAGAGAACACTGATTCAAAAATATATCAACCGCGATCCCAAGGGATCCGAATCTCGAAAAGGAGTCGATTTTATTATGGCAAAGCAGATTACCAAGCAGAATTTTGAGCAGGAAGTTGTAAATGCCGGCAGCCCGGTGCTGTTGGACTTTTGGGCGACTTGGTGCGGCCCCTGCCAGCGCCAGGGCCCGATCATTGACCAGATGGCGGCAGATGGACTGAACGTAGGCAAGGTCAACGTAGACGAGGAGCCCGAGCTGGCACAGCGTTTCCGCGTTATGAGCATCCCGACGCTCGTTGTGGTCAAGGATGGCCGGGAAGTGCAGCGCGCAGTCGGCCTGCACGCCCGCGACCAGCTCGAGGAGATGCTGCGCAACGCATAAAGACTGCAAATAAAAAACGCCCTTCGGGGCGTTTTTTTATTTGCAGATTGTGGTTAGCAGGTAGGGTCAGGCCTGTTCCAGTTCGGCATACAGCAGGCTTTTGTTCAGGATGCGGATACCGCCGCGGGAGACCTCGATGCTGCCCGATTGGGCAAGCTGTTTGAGACTGCGGCTGACCGCTTCGCGGGCGGAGCCGATGGCGCGGGCCAATTGCTCCTGGGTGAGCGTCAGGCGGTCGGTGCCGTTCGTGGCCGACTCGTCGATGAGAAAGGCCGCAATCCGCTGGCGCAGGGTCAGGAAAAACATGCGCTCGACCGCCTGGATCAGGTCGGACAGGCGCTCGCTGCTGTTGCGGTAGACGTAATTTTCTACGTAAAGATTGTGTGACATCAGGTCGGCAAAGAGCGTCGTTGGGATGATGAGCAGGTCACAGTCGGTCTCGGCGTCGATCTGTACGTCAAAGGTGATGGCCGAGAGCATACAGGAGGCCGAGAGCATGCACGCGTCGCCCTGCCGCAGCCGGTAGATCGTGGCCTCACGGCCGTCGGCGCTCAGAAGATAGACACGCAAGATGCCGCGCACGACGAACAGCGGGCCGATGCAGTTATTCCCGCCGAGCTTGATGGCCTCGCCGGCGGAAAAGTGGGAGGACAGCACGTGGTCGCGGATGCGCTGTTGTTCTGAAGGCGTTAGGTGCGGCCAAAAGGCCTGTTTTTCCAGCAATGAAATATCCATAGCGGTCTCCTCCTGGGAAGATTATCTCATATTTCTATTGTATCACGAAGAAATAGGGGTTTACAAGCCGCAGGAGAAATGCCGGACCGGTTATATAAAAAATAGAATGAAGGAGGACAAAAAATACAGGGAAAAACAGAAAAATAGCAATTGCGCGCAGGGAGGGGCGCGTGCTATAATTAGGGCCGCCTAAAGGAAATCCCACGGACTGATTAGAGGAGGATCTCTATGAAATCCCCAGCATTACCGGCGCACGCCCTGCAAGCCCATAAAGCGCGCGGCGTGATCTATACTGTCATATCGGCGCTTCTGTTTGGCGTCACGCCTGTCCTGGCCAGCTGGACATTTGACATGGGCAGCAACGCCAATACCTTGACGTTTTACCGCAATCTTTTGGCCGTTCCCGTGCTGGTCATCGTCATGCTGGTCAAGCATATCCCATTCCGCCTGACGGGCAAGGAACTGGGGCTGCTGATCCTGGTGGGAGTTGGCTTCCGTGCGACGACCACCTTTATGCTCTACCAGTCCTATGCCTATATTTCGGTCGGTACCGCGACCACCCTGCATTTTATGTACCCCATGCTGACAGCAGTGCTGTGCTTTGTCGTCTTTCGGGAGCGGCTCCAGCACGCCAAGATTGTGGCGCTGGTGATCGCTTGCGTCGGCGTCGCACTGTTTGCCGACCGCGCGGGCGCGGGCGCCGCGCCTGGCCTCATTCTGGCCCTGGCCTCGGCCGTGACTTATGCCTGCTACCTGACGGGAATGGACAAGACCAGCCTGCGCACGATGAACGGCACAAAGGTCGCCTGCTACATGGGCCTATTCAATGCGCTGGCCGTGCTGCTGGTCGATCAGATCCCGCATCAGATCGTGTTTGCCCTGCCGCCGCTCGCCATGTTTTATACCTTTATCATTGCGATCTGCACGTCGTTTATCGCCTACTGGCTGCTGCAGCGCGGCATCCAGGTCCTGGGCGCGCCGACGGCCGCGATCTTCTGCCTGTTTGAGCCGATCGGCAGTGTGGTCTCGGGCGCGCTGTTTCTGGACGAACACCTCAGCCTGCGCAGCGTGCTGGGCTGTGTGTGCGTCCTGGGGGCTGTGCTCATCACGGTGCTCAGCGACCGCCGGGTGGATGCACAGGCATGACGCGTCCATCGTTCCAAATAAAGGAATATATTTCGGAAACATAACCAAATTCCTAGAGACATTAAAAAAGATCAATGGATTTGGAAAGGGATAGATGCTATCCTATCCATAGAATATCGGCACACATGACGCGGCGTTGGCACAGGGAGGGCGGGCTTCCATTGGAAAACGGCGTTGACCTGGGTCGTACTGTGGTTTAGGATTGCGGCGGCAGCTTATGCAGTTGGGCTGGGCGTATTGGCAGCCCTATCTGTCCCCAGGGCTGCTTCTCATTGGTAGCTGTCGGATACAGTTTAGCTGGTTTGCTGTGCGGCGCGCTGGCAGGATACCATAAGGGGATATCCGTGATGCCCGGCATCGTGATGGCCGGTGGATTTTGTGCAGTGCTGGCTGACTGGGCCGCAAATGCAGCGCTTTCGTGGCTGGAAACCGCCCTGCACCGGCAGCAGGATTTTGACCGGATGCTCACGGGTTTCCGGCAAGATACGGCGCTGGAACTTTTCGCGGCCGCCGCGCTGCTTGCGGCCGCTGTGACGGTCATCCGCGCATAGCGCAGAGCCCGCAAGCTGACATAAAGCGGCAAAAAGGCGTCCTTTCCGCGGCAGGAAAGGACGCCTTTTCAATTCCACCAAGAAAGTATGCTTTCCTGGGGTGAAATTTGTTTGCTTTGTCTAACATGCAACCGTTTTCCAAATTTATGAATTGCGGTATAATACAAAGGGAAAACAAGATATCCCGGTCGGGACGGCACAGGCCGCAGACGGGACAAATTATTATCTATGGAAGCGAGAGATGAACTATGAGCATTCGAATCGGTATCCTGGGTTATGGCAACCTGGGCCGCGGCGTGGAAGCCGCAATTGCGCATAACCCGGACATGGAGCTGGTCGGCGTATTCACCCGCCGCGACCCGGCTTCGGTCAAGATCGCGACTGCCGGCGTTTCGGTCTATCACACCGACGACGCAGAGAAGATGCAGGATCAGATCGACGTTATGATCATCTGCGGCGGCAGCGCGACCGACCTGCCCAAGATGACCCCCAAGTACGCAGCGATGTTCAACGTTGTGGACAGCTTTGACCCCCACGCGCATATCCCGGAGCACTGTGCGGCGGTCGATGCGGCGGCCAAGAAGGCGGGCAAGATCGGCCTGATCTCCTGCGGCTGGGACCCGGGCATGTTCTCGCTCAACCGGGTGTACGCCAATGCCATCCTGCCGGACGGCAAGGACTACACGTTCTGGGGCCGCGGCGTCAGCCAGGGCCATTCGGATGCCATCCGCCGTATCGAGGGCGTCAAGGACGCGCGCCAGTATACCTGCCCGGTCGAGGCAGCTGTGGAATCGGTCCGCGCCGGGGAGAATCCGGAGCTGACGACCCGTCAGAAGCACACCCGTGAGTGCTACGTTGTTGCCGAGGCGGGCGCAGACCTGGCCCGCATTGAGCGCGAGATCAAGACCATGCCCAACTATTTTGACGAGTATGACACCACCGTGCACTTCATCTCTGAGGAAGAACTGCAGCGCGACCATGCTGGCCTGCCGCATGGCGGTTTCGTCATCCGCTCGGGCAAGACCGGTGACGGCACGCACAAGCATATCATTGAGTACCGCCTCAAGCTGGACTCCAATCCGGAGTTCACCGGCTCGGTCCTCGCCGCCTGCGCGCGTGCGGCTTACCGCATGAATCAGGACGGCCAGACCGGCGGCAAGACCATGCTGGATATCGCGCCGGCATATCTGTGCGCCCAGTCGGGCGAGGAGCTGCGCGCGCATCTGCTCTAAACCCCTGCGCATACACTGAAATTTGGAAACCGGCATGGCGCAGCTGTGCCGGTTGTCCGTTTTTTTATATCCATCCGAGAGAGGTGTTCAGATTATGTCGGAGCTTGGAAGAAACGACGCCTGCTGGTGTGGCAGCGGCAAGAAGTATAAGAAATGCCACGCGGACTTCGACGAGAAGTTGTCCGAATTGGAGGCGGCGGGCCATGTGATCCCACCGCACAAGCTCATCAAGACCCCAAACCAGATCGAGGGCATCCGGCAGAGCGCAAAGGTCAACATTGCGGTGCTTGACTATGTCGCTGCGCACATCCGCGCCGGTATCTCCACGGCCGAGATTGACCGCTGGGTCTATGAGGAGACGCTGCGTCTGGGCGGCGTGCCGGCGCCCCTGGGTTTTGAGGGATTTCCCAAGAGCGTGTGCACCTCGGTCAACAATCAGGTGTGCCATGGCATCCCGTCCGAAGACCTGATCTTGCAGGACGGGGATATCATCAATGTCGATGGCTCGACCATCGTGGACGGCTACTATTCGGACTCCTCCCGGATGTTCTGCATTGGCAAGGTGCTGCCCGAATGGGAAAGGCTGGTGCGTGTCACCCGTGAGTGCGTGGAGAAGGGCCTGGAACAGGTCAAGCCGTGGGGCTTCCTTGGCGATATCGGCCAGGCGGTCAACGACCACGCCAAGGCCAACGGCTATTCGGTCGTGCGTGAGATCGGCGGCCACGGCGTCGGGCTGGAGTTCCACGAGGACCCGTGGGTCAGCTACACGTCCAAGGCAGGCACTGGCATGGTGCTTGCGCCCGGCCTGATGTTCACGATTGAGCCCATGATCAACATGGGCGGCCCGGGGATTTTCCAGGACAGCGACAATGGCTGGACGATCTATACCGACGACGAGCTGCCGTCGGCGCAGTGGGAGATCCAGGTGCTCGTGACCGAAGATGGGCACGAGGTCATTGCATATTGATGTATAACAAGCAAAAAACAGAGGCGAAAATCGCCTCTGTTTTTTTATATCCAAAATGGATTACTTGTTTTTGTTCTGCACGTATGCATCCATTGCGGCAGCTGCGCGCTTGCCGGCACCCATGGCCAGAATGACAGTGGCAGCACCGGTGACGGCATCGCCGCCGGCAAATACGCCGTCCTTGGAGGTAATGCCATTTTCCTCGTCGGCTACGATGCAGCCGCGCTTGTTGGTTTCAAGACCGGGCGTGGTGGAGCGGATGAGCGGATTGGGCGTGGTGCCAATGGCCACGATGACAGCATCCAGGTCGATGACAAATTCGCTGCCTTCGACCGGGACCGGACGGCGGCGACCGGATGCGTCGGGCTCACCGAGTTCCATCTGCTGGCATTTCAGGCCGGTCACAAGATAGGTATCGGGATCGCCCAGGACCTCAACCGGAGCGGTCAGGAACTTGAAGACGATGCCCTCTTCCTTGGCGTGGTGAATCTCCTCCAGACGTGCGGGCAGCTCAGCCTCGCCGCGGCGGTATACGATGTAAACTTCCTCTGCGCCCATGCGCTTTGCCGAACGAGCAGCGTCCATAGCAACGTTGCCGCCGCCAACGACTGCGACGCGCTTTGCACGCAGAATCGGGGTTGCAGAATCTTCCTTGTAAGCCTTCATCAGGTTTACACGGGTCAGGTACTCGTTTGCCGAGTAAACGCCGTTGTAGTTCTCGCCCGGAACGTGCATGAAGGTGGGCAGACCAGCGCCGGAGCCGACAAAGATGGCCTCGTAGCCGTCTGCAAACAAATCGTCGATGGTTTCGGAACGGCCGACAACGAAGTTGAGCACGAACTCAACG
>ERZ1643249.789-NODE-789-length-33790-cov-7.364636_pt1 | contig 33790 bp, 27 predicted proteins | sample MGYA00579263_ERZ1643249 | MGnify/ENA primary metagenome ERZ1643249 (study PRJEB29033, sample SAMEA4952264) | chicken gut metagenome | biome: Broiler Chicken; feature: Gastrointestinal Tract; material: Caecum | place: Ireland | collected 2018 | study: Broiler...
TTCCAGAACCGTATAGGGAATTTTCAGATTTCCCCGTCCGCTTCCCAGGTCGATCAGCGGCTTGTTTTTTCCGTGGAAATCAGATCCCCCGGATACTTTCAGATTCATTTTCCGGGCCAGACGGCGCATATTGCTTTCGTCCAGACCTGTATTGGAGGAATAGATGGCTTCAATGGCAGCCAGACCATGCTCCTTCAGGTCTTTTACCAGCTGCTCCAGCTCTTCCGGAGCAAGATGATAGAGAAGAGGATGAGCCAGCACCGGGATTCCTCCAGCGCCCAGAATCAGCCGGAGGGCAGTCTGGGGCCGTGTTTTTTTCTTTTCCACAAAACAGGGACAGCCGTCGCCCAGATAGCGGTCGAAGGCTTCGGAAATGGATTTCACGCAGCCGTGCTCAAAAAGCCAGCGTCCGAAATGTGCCCGGGTGATTACCGTGTGTTCCCCGTATGCTTTCTTCAGATCCTCCATGGTGATGTCAAAGCCTCCGATTCTGCGCAGCAGGGACAGCATCTCTTCGTTGCGGGTGTCCCGGTTTGCCCGGAAGGACTGCAGCTTTGCGGCCAGATCTTCCTGTTCCGGGTCGATATCCAGGCCTACAATGTGAATATCGTGTCCATTGTAGTTGGTGGAAAATTCGATTCCGGGCACAAATTCGATCCCGTGTTCCGCGGCGGCGCAGGCTGCTTCCGCGAGTCCGTCAGTGGTATCGTGGTCGGTCAGGGCGAAGGCAGCCAGTCCTTTTTCTGCGGCATACGCTGCCAGCTCTGAAGGAGTAAAGGTTCCGTCAGAACAGGCGGAGTGCGTGTGAAGATCAATGTATTTCATAAGACAAAGACTCCTTTCAGTCATTCCTTCGGGTATCATTTCTGCGGTTGTCTGTTTCATTTTTGGCATCCTGTCCTTAATTGCCAAGAGCGGGTATGCCCTTGGCAATTAAGAGTATTCTATCATAATCCGTACGGATTTGCCAGAAGCGTCCCGCCGGATCTGGTTTCCTGCCGAAAGGATACTTGACAATTATCTTCGGCAAGTGTAGAATGTAGGAAAAGTTCTGCATTTGCCGAAGATAAAAGGAGGGAATCTGCATGAAGAGGCTGCCGGATTCAGAGCTGGAGTTGATGATGATTATCTGGGACGCAGGGCGTCCCATGTCCAGGAATGAGATAGAAGAACAGCTGCCCGGCGAGAGACAGCTTTCTGCGACGACGATTTTGTCGTTTCTGTCCAGACTTCAGGAAAAGAGGTTTGTACAGGTCCGGAAAGAAGGAAGGAACAACGTCTACGAGCCCCTGGTCCGGAAAGAAGATTACCTGAAACAGGAGAGCCGCAGTATCTGGAAACGCCTGTATCAGAATTCTGTGGGAAACTTTATGGCGGCTCTGGGGCAGGGAGATGAGCTGACGGATCAGGATCTGGACGAGCTTCAGGAATTTCTGGACCGAAAGAGAAAGGAGAGAGGCTGATATGCTGCAGGCGAAGCACCGCAGGGTTTTATGGCTGCTTCTGCTAATCTGGCTGCAGCTTCTTCACAGCCGGCTGTTGGAGAAGCTTATGGATGCTTCGTTCCGGAGTTTACAGCTGGGATCGGCGCCTGGAGATGATCTGAGAACTCTGCTGCCCTGTTTCTGGCTGGCCGGCGCACTGTGCATGGTCCTGTGGCAGTTTGGCTCCTATCAGAGATTTCGAAGGAAGGCGCTGGAAAGCATGAAGCCTGTGGAAGAATCCTGGATGCGGAGCGCCTGTGAGCAGGCGGCGCTGGAAGCGGGCTGTGAGGCTGTGCCGCCTCTGTATCAGAGCAGTTCGGTCAGCACGCCTCTGGTACTGGGCTTTGCCGCTCCGGTGATGCTGGTGCCGGAGGGAGAATATACCTGGGCAGAGCTTCGGATGGTATTTCTCCATGAGTGTACCCATATCAGGAAAAAGGATCTCTGGTATAAGCTGATCTTTACGGCGGCGGCCTGCATCCTGTGGTTTCAGCCTCTTTTGTATCTGCTGAAGGCGGCGGCTTACCGGGACCTGGAGATCGCCTGTGATCAGAACGTGGTGGAGGGGAAGCCGGAGGCAGACCGGAAAGCATATGCGGATTTTCTGCTGGAGTCTCTCAGAAAGGGAAGAAACAGAGAACTGCCCTATTCGGCTTACTTTTACAACAGTAAATCAGTGATGAAAGCCCGTCTTGCCGTAGTGGAGGATACGCGGGTAAGATCCGGAATACCGGGGGCAGCCGTCTGCGCGGCGCTGGCGGTCCTGACGGTTCTGATATTTGCGGACCGTGTGAATGAGGTCCGGCAGGCTCTCTGGAATCCGTATGCCGCTGAGCCGCCTCAGAACCTTTATGAAGATTCTGAGCTTCCGGAGTGCAGAGCGAGAAACGGGGAAGGGGCGGCAGAAGTGACCTGGAATGACGGAACAGACTGGATGGAGGTCCCGGCTGCCCTGGAAGCTCTGACGGCCAGGGGCGACCAGATGGATGGAGCTCTCATGGGACTGCAGGATAAGAGCTATACGGTTTCGGAAGAGATGACAGCTTTTGCCTACGGCGGTTCTGCGGAAGTCCCTGTGACGGTTACCTGGACAAAGGATCAGGGGGCGAACTGGACCACAAGCGTAGTAACTCATAAATACAACAGTGTGCGCTGCCTCTTCTTAAGTTTTCCGGACGCGGAACACGGATTTCTGGTTCTGACAGCCGGCCGGACCATGTGGCAGGAAGGCGATGTGCTGTTTGCGACGAAAGACGGCGGTTATACCTGGACAGAGGTGGAGCGGGAGAGCGCGCCGGGGTACGAGGGCGTGCATTCCCTGACCATAGGAGCGGAGTTTGTCACGCCGGAGGTCGGCTTTGTGGCGATCCGCAGCTCCCAGGAACCGGAGTTGTACCGGACAGAGGACGGAGGAGTGAACTGGGAGCTCTGCGCTTTTCCGGAGTCAGGAGCTGAGAATGAGGAATTCTATACGATGGCCTATCCGCCGGAACAGAAAGAAGACAGGCTTTGTGTGTATCTGGGTATGGAGGAATATTCCGAGCTGGGAGGGACCAGACTGCGCTATGAATCGGAGGATTTGGGAAAGACATGGAGCTATACAGGAGAAGTACGGAGACAATAGCATGGAGGAGAAAGCTTAGGGGCTTTCTGTGGACAGGAAGGCTTTTCTGCCCTTTGTTTCTGGTTGTCTATGTGACGGCCTGGGGAGCGTTTGTGCGTCTGTGCCTCTACGGAGGCGTCAGGCGGAATCTGCCGCTGCTGGCTCTCTGCATGGCGTTTTTCGCTGTGTATCTGATTGGTTATCTTGTGGAACTTTGCATGTATGGAAAACGGAGCCTGAAGCGGATTTTTTCTCAGTTTGAAATAGAAGAGAACCGGATTGCGGCGGAGTGGGAAGAGGACGACAGGAAGCAGCAGGCGGTATTTGAACTTAGGGATGTGCGCTGGTACCGGAAAAAGAAAGAGCATATCTTCCTGTTTCTGAAAGGGCACCGGTTTGTGTGGCTGGATACGGAGCAGATATCAGAGCAGAAACGGGAATTCCTGGAGATGAAGCTGACCCAGAGAGGAATTCTGGCCACGCATTTCTGGAGAATTCCCATCGCGCTGATTCTTGCCGGAGTGACCTTCCTTGGAGCGGCCGGCACAGCCTGGAGCGCGGTTCCCTTCAACGGAAAGCTGTCCTGGGTCATCAACGAGCTTCAGAGCAGCAGGAGAGTCCGCCTGGTGCACAATAACATTTATGAGGATGGGCTGGACGGGATTCTGGAGGATATCCGGGGAAAAGTGGATCTGCCGGAGAAGCTCTGCCTGGTAAACAGCTTCAATCTGCATTTCCGGGCGGATGGCACGGTGGAGACGCTGTACACCTTCGTAAAGGGCTTTGATGAAAACGGAAATTTTGTGGACAGCTATCTGATCAGCTATGACGCGGCTGACTCGGATAAAATTACCATCTGGCTTGGAGGGGCGGCGGATATGGAGTTTGATCAGGAAAAGGATCTGGAACCGCTGCTGGAGGCCATGCGCGTTCTGCCTCTGAAGGAGACGGTGGAAAACTGGCAGGAAGATATATACGGAATCCTGTATTATGGGGAGCGGAGCTGGGGATACAGCACGGAGGGAATCCGGTATCTGGAGCCGGACGGGAGCGTGTCTTATCCGGGAGCGTATGCGTCAGCAGAGATCAAAGGCTTCAGCGTCTCTGTCTTCTGTCCGGAAAACGAGGCGGTTACGCCGGTCCGTTATCTGTACAGGGGAATTCTGTGAAACGGGACTTGTAACGGGTACAGGCGGCGTGTTACACTGGAAACAGGTACGGCGGCTCTGTCTGCCGGAAGACGCGGCATAAGCGCGGGCGGTGAAAAGGGGGAACAAAGGATATGAAAAGAAAAATGCTGGCGGCAGCTCTGCTGACGCTTTGTCTGAGCTTTCTGGCAGGCTGCGGAAAGGAGCCGGTGCAGCCGGAGCAGCTGCTGACAGAATATATACAGCTGCTGAACGAGGAAAAGTATGAGGAGATGTACACGTACCTGTCTGAGGACGCAAAGGCACAGACGGATGAAGAGACTTATGTGAACCGGAACCGTAATATTTACGGCGGAATCGAAGCCTCGGATATCGTGATTGACATAGCGGAGGACGGGGACGAGGAAAAAGACGCGGATACAAGGCGGGTCAAATACACTGTCACCATGCAGACTCTGGCCGGGGAGCTGTCCTTTGATAATATGGTTGCCATTTTTAACAAGGATGAGGAAGGCAGCTATAAAATGGAATGGGACAGCCAGGATATTTTCCCAACCCTCCAAAATTCCGACACAGTGCGGGTGGTGACTACCGCCGCGAAGCGGGGAAATATCTATGACAGGAACCAGGTGGAGCTGGCGCGGGAAGGTGTGGCTTCTTCTGTGGGACTGGTGCCCGGCAAGCTTCCGGAGGATCGGGAAGCAGCCTTCACACAGCTGGCCTCTCTTCTGGAAATCAGCGTGGAGAAAATTGAAAACGCGCTGAGCGCCGGCTGGGTCCGGGACGATACCTTTGTTCCTCTGCGGACGGTTGCCAAGGACGCCATGGACCTGAAGGAACAGCTTCTGGAGATCCCCGGCGTCATGATCACGGATACCACGGTGCGGTACTATCCCTTCGGAGAGAAGGCGGCCCAGCTTACAGGCTACGTGCAGAATATCACGGCGGAAGAGCTGGAAGAGCGGGAAGGACAGGGCTATAATCAGAACAGCATCATCGGGAAGGCGGGAGCCGAGCGCGTCTACGAGGAACAGCTCCGGCCCAGGGACGGCTATTCCATCCAGATCTACAATGAACTGGGAGATCTGAAGGAAACAGTGCTGGAAAAAGCGCCTCAGGACGGAGAGGACGTCATGCTGACCATCGACATTACTCTTCAGCAGTATCTCTACCAGGAGATGGAGGGCGACGAGGGCTGCGCGGCGGCCATGGACCCTGTGAGCGGCGCGGTGCTGGCTCTGGTGAGCACGCCTGCCTATGATCCCAACGATTTTGTGATGGGCTATACCAGCAGCGCCTGGGAAGCGATCAATTCGGATGAGGCCCAGCCGCTTTACAACCGCTGGCTGGCCTCCTGGGTGCCGGGCTCTGCTTTCAAGCCGGTGACGGCGGCTCTGGCATTGACGGAAGGCACCCTTGATCCGGAGGAGGATGTACAGAATGAGGGTCTCCGCTGGCAGTTGGATTCCAGCTGGGGAAGCTATTATGTGACCACGCTGGAAGATTATTCTGTGAAAAATCTGGAAAACGCGCTGATTCATTCGGATAACATTTATTTTGCCAAGGCAGCGGTGGGAATGGGAGCGGACGGCTTCGGGGAAGGACTGAATTCCCTGGGCTTCGGGGAAGAACTGCCCTTTGATTTCGCCCTGACAGCCTCCACCTACGGGACGGACGGGAAGATTACATCGGATACGGAGCTGGCGGACAGCGGCTACGGACAGGGAAAGATTCTCGTAAATCCCATCCATCTGTCTTCCATCTATTCCGCCCTTGTAAATGGGGGCAATATGGTAAAGCCCTATCTGACGGAGGGTCAGGAGACCACTTATTGGAAAGAAGGCGTCTTTGCGCCGGAGGCGGCAGAGACGGTGCTGAATGATCTGTACCAGGTAGTGGAAGCAGAGGAAGGAACGGCCCATGAGGCTTACAGCAGCGGCTACCGGCTGGCAGGCAAGACCGGAACGGCGGAAATCAAGGATTCCCAGGATGATACCACAGGCACGGAACTCGGCTGGTTTGTGGGACTGTGCGTAGAAGATACGGACAGCCCACTTCTGATTACCATGATGATCGAGGATGTAAAGGGACGCGGCGGCAGCCATTATGTGATTCCGAAGGTCTCGGCAGGCTTTGACGCTTATATTCTGGGACAGGCTCCTGCGTTTTCCGCTGACAGCGGCGAAACTCTTCTGGAAGGAGAACAGTGAGATGATACTGGCGATTGATATAGGAAATACAAATATTGAAGTGGGATGTATTCAGGGAGACGATATCATCTTTGTGGAGCGCATCCACACAGACAGCACGAAATCCGAACTGGAATATGCCATCAGCATCAAGACGGTGCTGGAAATCTACGGCATCGACAGAAAGGCCCTGGACGGAGGAATCATTTCCTCCGTGGTGCCGCCCCTGACCAATGTGATGAGGCGCGCGGCGGCCAAGGTGACAGGGCGGGAGATCCTCGTGGTAGGTCCCGGTGTAAAGACAGGGCTGGATATCCGCATCGACAATCCGGCTCAGCTGGGTACGGGCCTGGTGGTAGGCGCTGTGGCCGGTGTGGAAGAGTACAGCTGTCCCCTGGTCATTATTGATATGGGCACAGCGACCACCTTTACTGTGGTCAATGAAAAGAAGCAGGTCATGGGCGGCATGATCATGCCGGGTGTGAGTGTGGCTCTGGATTCCCTCATTAACCGGACTTCCCAGCTGCCCAAGATCAGTCTGGACCCGCCGAAAAAGTTCATCGGCAGCAATACGGTGGAGTGTATGAAAAGCGGAGTCCTTTACGGAAACGCAGTCTGTCTGGACGGCATGATTGCCAGAGTAGAGGAGGAACTTGGACAGAAGGTGACGGCTGTGGCCACCGGAGGCATGGCAAAATATATCGTGCCCTACTGCCGCACGCCGGTCAGCCTGGACGACGCGCTGCTCTTAAAGGGCCTGAAGCTGATTTACCGGCGGAATTTCTGAGAAATTGCAGAGAAGTTTCAGAGAAGTTTCTGAAGGATTCCCGGAGAATTCATGAACCTTTGCTCATGTTCCCCGGTGAACTGCGTTTTCCCCGTATTTCCTGCGGATTTTATCCATAGCGGCATCCAGCTTTTTCAGCTTTTCCGGAGAAGGACCGGCAGGCTCTTTCTTCTTTGGGGCAGGCGGAGCTGCCGGCAGGTCGAAAATGGAGAGCTGCACAGGTCCGTCCTCTGCGGTGAGTCTGGAGGAGCGGATGCCAAGAAGACGGACGGGCCGTCCGTCCCAGAGCTCGTCGAACAGGGAGCAGGCGAGGCGGCAGATCTCGTCTGCGCTGTTCACCGGAGAAAGAGCCTGAGTCTGGTGGGAAGCCTTGGTGAAGTCAAAGTATTTGATTTCCACGGTGATGGTGCCTGCCAGCTGGCCGGCGCTTTGCAGACGGCCGGCTACGCTTTCGGCCAGAGAATAGAGAATTTCCTTTGCCCTGGCTGCGTCGGTGACGTCTTCGGAGAGTGTGGTGGAGTTGCCCACGCCCTTGGCTTCCTGTTTCACCGTGACGACAGGGGAGGGATCGATGCCGTTTGCGTATTCCCACATGAGCTTTCCGTGCCTCTTAAAATGAGTGGTGAGAAAGGACGGATCGGACCGGGCCAGATCGCCGATGGTGCGCAGCCCCAGACTTTCCAGCTTGGAGGCGCTTCTTCTTCCCACCATGAACAGGTCCGAGACGGGCAGAGGCCACATTTTCACCGCGATCTCTTCCGGGTACAGGGTGTGTACCTTTCCCGGTTTCTCGAAATCGCTGGCCATCTTTGCCAGCACCTTCACCGTGGAGATTCCCACATTTACCGTAAAACCGAAGCTTTCAAAAATCCGGTCCCGGATAAGTCCCGCAGCTTCCTCAGGTGAAGCATAGCGGTGGGAGACGGAGGTGAAATCCATATAGCACTCATCGATGGAGACCTGTTCCAGTTCCGGAGAAAATTCCTCGGAGAGCAGCTTTATCATGGCGCGGCTGTACCGCCGGTACAGCTTGTGATCGGGCGGCTCCATGACGAGGCCGGGGCATTTACGCAGGGCGGCGGCCACAGGCTCGCCGGTCTGGATTCCGTATTTTTTGGCGGGAATGGATTTCGCCAGCACGACGCCGTGGCGGCTCTTTTCGTCTCCTCCGATGATGGAAGGAATCGTGCGCAGATCGACTCCGCTGCCTGTCTTCAGCTTTTCCAGAGCGGTCCAGCTCAGATAGGCTGAGTTGACATCGATATGAAAGATGATTTGCTTTTGCTGTGCCATGCCGGGTACCTCCTTTCGCGCTTCCTGCCGGATGTGCGGCGCATTCGTGATTCTGCCCACATTATAACACGGCAGAACATATGTTTACAATACGGGAATACTACAAAGTGATGGTTTGACCGGGCATTCGGATCGTGGTACACTGAAAATCAAAGCAGAAAACCAAAATAGAAAGCCAGAGCGGAAAATCAGAGCGGAAAACCGTTATCAGCAGGAAGCGTTCATGCGCGTCCTCCGGCGGCCCGGGCTTTCGGGCGGTCTCGTATCTGTGCCAAGAAGAGGAGGTAGTATTATGTATAACGCGGCATCAAAGCGCGCAGAGGAGTTTATCGATCATGAGGAGATCCTGGCATCGATCCAGTTTGCCCAGGAGAACAAGGACAACCGGCCATACATCGAATCCCTGATTGAGCGGGCGGCTGATTGTAAGGGGCTGAATCACAGGGAGGCCATGACCCTTCTGGAGTGTGAGGAACCTGATCTGGTGGAGCGGATGTTTCATCTTGCCAGAGAGATTAAGCAGAAATTTTACGGCAACCGGATCGTGATGTTTGCGCCGCTGTATCTTTCCAACTACTGTGTCAATGGCTGCACTTACTGCCCCTACCATGCGAAGAACAAGCATATTGCGAGAAAGAAGCTGACCCAGGAGGAGATCCGCCGGGAAGTCATAGCCCTTCAGGATATGGGCCACAAGCGTCTGGCTCTGGAGACGGGGGAGGACCCGGTCAATAATCCCATCGAATATGTGCTGGAGAGTATCAAAACCATTTACAGCATCCAGCATAAGAACGGAGCCATCCGCCGGGTAAATGTGAATATCGCGGCCACTACAGTGGAGAATTACCGAAAACTGAAGGAGGCCGGCATCGGTACCTATATCCTGTTTCAGGAAACCTATCATAAAGAAAATTATGAGAAGCTTCACCCCACCGGACCGAAGCATGATTACGCCTGGCACACGGAAGCCATGGACCGGGCCATGGAGGGCGGAATCGATGATGTGGGAATCGGCGTACTGTTCGGCCTGAACATGTACCGCTATGATTTTGTGGGGCTTTTGATGCACGCGGAGCACTTGGAGGCGGCCTGCGGCGTAGGCCCCCACACCATCAGCGTGCCCCGTATCCGGAATGCTGACGATATCGACGCTTCCACCTTTGAAAACGCTATTTCCGATGAATTGTTTGCGAAGATAGTGGCAGTAATCCGGATCGCGGTTCCCTACACGGGCATGATTATTTCCACCCGGGAGTCCAAGACCACCCGGGAAAAGGTTCTGGATCTGGGCGTATCCCAGATAAGCGGCGGTTCCCGCACCAGCGTCGGCGGCTACGTGGAGGAAGAAGAGGAAAATTCAGCCCAGTTTGATGTAAGTGATACGCGCACCCTGGATGAGGTGGTGAACTGGCTGCTGGAGCTGGGCTATATCCCTAGCTTCTGCACGGCCTGCTACCGGGAAGGGCGCACGGGCGACCGCTTCATGACTCTTGTGAAATCGGGACAGATCGCCAACTGCTGCCAGCCAAACGCGTTGATGACGCTGAAGGAGTATCTGGTAGATTATGCGTCGGAGGATACGAGAAGGAAGGGCGAGGCTGTAATCGCAGAAGAGCTGAAGCGGGTTACAAGCGATAAAATCCGGGCGATTGCGGCCCGTAATCTGGAGGAGATTGAACATGGAAAACGGGATTTCAGGTTCTAGCGGGGACTTCTGGGCTTCGTCCAGAAAATACCGCGGAATGGAAGAGCCGGAGAGCGGACACGGGGAGGAAGACAGGTTTTATACGCAGAAATTTGATTCCCGCTGTCCGGTGGACGCTTCCAAAGTGGTTCATACAGTGCAGTTCCGGAAGGCCACCTGCACTCGTGTGGATGATACGGTGGAGGATTTTTACTGCAGCAGGGACAGCAAATGCGTAAAATGTACAGAGAATTACCGGTGAGAAGGCTATGGTTTCCGTTGCTTTTTTACCGGTTAGCCATTATAATTAATTTTATTAGCGCCGGCGGCATGAGGGCGGGCGGCCCGGACTGCCGGAGGATGATATTGTGAATAGACGAGGTAAGGGGATATGAAAAAAAAGAAAATAGTAGTTGCGCTGGGACATAAGGCGCTTGGAACGACGCTGCCGGAGCAGATGACCGCGGTAAAGGGGGCGGCAAAGGCTGTGGCTGATCTGGTGGAAGAGGGCTGCCAGGTGGCTGTCTGCCACAGCAACGCGCCTCAGGTGGGCATGATTCATACAGCTTTAAATGAATTCGGAAAGGTGCATCAGGATTATACCTTTGCGCCCATGTCCGTCTGCTCTGCCATGAGCCAGGGATATATCGGATACGATTTGCAGAATGCTATTCGGGAGGAACTGCTTTCCCGCGGCATCGTAAAAACGGTCAGCACGATAATTACACAGGTAGTGGTAGATCCTTATGATGATGCTTTCGCGGAACCCATCAAGGTGATTGGGCGGTATATGACGGCGGAAGAGGCGGCTGCTGAAGAGGAAAAAGGAAACTTTGTGGTGGAAGAGGAAGGCAAAGGCTTCCGCCGGATCGTTGCGGCTCCGAAGCCCAAGGAGATCGTGGAGATCGAGGCTGTCCGCACACTGCTGGAGGCGGATCAGGTGGTCATCGCCTGCGGCGGAGGAGGAATTCCCGTGCTGCGCCAGAGAGGCCGTCTTAAGGGAGCCAGCGCTGTGATTGAAAAGGACTATGCCAGCGGAAAGATGGCGGAGCTTCTGGACGCGGATATGCTGATGATCCTTACAGGACAGGAAAAGATGTCTATCAATTATGGCACGGACCGGGAGAAACAGCTGGATGTGGTGAGTCCGGAAGAGGTAGAGGAGTATGCGGCGGCAGGCCAGTTCCCCAGAGCCTCCATTCTGCCCAAGATGGCGGCGGGAGCCTCCTTTGTGTCTGGTCGCGAGGGACGTGTGGCTGTGATTGCGGAGCTTACGAAGGCAAAAGAAGCCCTTCATGAAAAGGCCGGGACGATCATCAGATAACAAAAGTCTGGGACGATCATCAGATAACGGATAAGAGATAAAGGACAGATAATGAGATAATGGGAGATAAGATACAAAAGTGGTGCATACTGCTCTTTTCGGCAGGCTTTGCCGCTGTCTGGATCTGGGTCTGCGGCATCTCGGCCTTAAGTATGAGCCAGACTAAAAAGATCTGCGCCCTTGCAGCAGGCCTTCTCGGGGCGGCAGCCCTTGCGGCCTGGCTTTTTGGAAAGCTTTCACGGAAGGCGGCGGACGGGCGGCGGTTCTGGAGGATTCTTTCCTGTCTGCTGCTGGTTCTGATGGGGGCGGGCCTCCTGTATGCGGGAATGGAGCTTAAAGTGTATCCGGGCTGGGATTTTGGAGCAGTGTATCAGGGCGCGGTGGAGATTGTGGAGAATGGCGCCTTTTCAGAGAGCAGCAACTGGTACTTTACTACATACCCCAATAATGTGGCAGTATGTATGTTTCTCGCGGGCTTTTTCAAGCTGTTCGGCGGCCTGGGTTCTTATATTACGCTGGGCGTGCTGCTGAATGTCGTGTTGATTCTGCTGGGCATGGTGTTTACCTGTCTTCTGGCAGAGAAGCTGTACGGAAGCCGGGCGGGTTTTCTTGTTCTGCTTTTCTGCGCGTTCTTTCTGCCTTTTTACATGCATGCGCCGATCTTTTATACGGACACCTTCGCCCTGCCTTTTGTGACAGGAAGCTTCCTTTTATATCAGTATCGGAAAAAAGACGCCAGATGGCTGATTTTGACGGCAGCCGTGCTGGCGGTGGGATATAAGGTGAAGGGAAGTCTGGGCGTCATTTTGATAGCGCTTCTGATTCATCTCTGGCTGCACCGGGAAGGAGCGGCGGAACGGTTGAAAAAGAGCGTTTTTCTTCTGGTACCCTTTTTGCTTCTGGTGGGATTTTTGACAGTTGTGCCGGAAAAGATGCCGTTTTTTGACGCGTCAGAGAAAGAAAAAAATGAATTTCCCGTAGAGCACTGGCTTGCCATGGGCCTGGCCGGCAGCGGCGGTTACAATGCGGACATTTACTGGATGACTGCTTCCACAGAAGGAAAAGAAGCCAAAAAAGAGGTAGACCGTCAGTATATCCGGGATACGCTGGAGGAATACGGGGTTCGGGGAATGGCGGAACATCTGCGGGCAAAGGTCGTGTTTACCTGGGGAGACGGTGTGTATTTTGCGCCGGAGAAACTGAAAAGAGATCCGGTAAAGGAAAGCGCCCTTCATTCCTGGGTGCTCTATGACGGAGCTGATTATCCGAAGACCTACCTGTACTGCAGCGCAGTCCAGCTTCTGATTCTGGCTGGCATCCTTCTCTCTGTGCTGCGCAATTTCTTTGAAAAAGGCCGTGTCAGGGAGATTCAGGCCATGCAGCTGGCAGTGTTCGGCCTGTTTCTGTTTCTGCTTCTCTGGGAGACCCGCTCCCGGTATCTGGTGAATTTTGTCCCTGTCTTTTTCCTGCTGGGACTGGATGGAGCGCTGAAAATCAGAGAGTGGGCGCTGACACTTTATACAGAAAAAATCAGAGGAAAGGGCTTGGGTCTTAAAAACAATGGAGAGAACAGCTGAGAAGAACACGGATTGGAAAGAGAGAGTCCGGATGTACTGGCCTGTACTGGCCCTTCTTGCCTATGTGGGGATTAATCTGTTCCTGCTTTCCCGCCACGAAAACTGGAGAGATGAGGCCCAGGCCTGGCAGATTGCGAAGAATCTGGGCCTGGGCGGCCTGTTTGCCCAGCTCCGCTACGAGGGGCATCCCTGTCTCTGGTATCTGATCCTGATGCCTTTTGCGAAGCTTGGGCTGCCGTTTTCCTGTATGGGGCTTATCAGCCTGGCATTCATGTCTGTGGCGGCCTGGCTGGTGCTGAAAAAAGCGCCCTTCTCGTGGCCGGTGAAGCTGGTTCTGGTATTCGGCAGTTTCTTTGTCTACTATTATCCGGTGATTTCCAGAAGCTACAGCCTGATTCCGCCGCTTCTTGCCGTATTGGCGGTCCTGTATCCCTGTCGAAAGGAAAAAGGAATTTTGTATGGCGCGGCGCTTGCGGCGCTGACGCAGACCCATGTCTATATGGCGGGTCTGTCCTTCCTGCTTTCTTTTTTCTGGCTCTGCGAGACGGCGGCGGACCTGTGGAAGCAGAAACAGCCCGGAGAAAACAAATCAGCGCTGGCCGGTCTGGGCCTGTCCCTGTTAAGCGGACTTTTCCTGGCCTGGGAGCTGCTGGGAAGTACGGAGCTGAATCCTTCCATCGATGTGCATATTTCCTCCTCCCCTTCCTATAATCTGTACCGGATCAGCGTGGGAGCCCAGTGGGCGGTGGACAATGCGCTGGGTATCGGCCTGAGTGACCGCGCCTGGAAGCTTGTCCTGGCGGCTGCCTTTGTCTGTCTTTTGCTCCTGCTGTGGCTTTCCTGGAAAGAGGCGCTGATACTGGCGGGAACCTGGGTGGTCCAGGTACTGATGTTTACCTATGTCTATCTGTCATCTGAACAGAAAGCCATGCTTTTGTTTCACGAGCTGATTTTTGTGCTGTGGCTGATCCTGGATAAGAATAAGGGGACGGCGAGAAAAAGCAGAAGGCTGCAGCTGGCCGTATGGCAGACGGCCCTTGTACTGCTCAGCCTGACCGCCTCGGACGGTCACGCCCAGGCGGTGCTCCGGGATGTGAAGGAGCCCTATTCCGCGGGAGAAGCGGCAGCGGCCTATATCAGAGAGTCGGTGCCGGAGGATGCGGTTCTGGCCGCGGCCAGTGATGTGGCGGTCTTTTCTACGGCGGCTTATCTGCCGGAGCGCGGGATCTGGTATCCGGTGACCGGGGAGCAGATAACTTTTTCCGTATGGAACGAGGAACGGCTGGAAACCATCGAATATGACGAGATGATCCGCCGGGTGCGGGAGCAGTTCCCGGAAGCGGAGGATATGTATCTGATCTGCGGAGGGTCTAACAACATATCCGGTCTGGAGAATTATCTCCCGGGGCTGGAAGAGATGTTCCGCCAGGACGCCATGCTGCCGGAGGAATCGGTGGTCATCTATTATGTAAGGTTCTGATAACGAAAAGTATTCCGCATGGCGGAATGGTTTTTAAAAGAAAGTCCCGGAGCGGGAAACATTCTCTCGTTGAGAGAGTTCCCGCTCCGGGCTCTTTTGCTTCCGCGGGCAGTGAACCAGTCTGCCGCAGCGATTTTCAATAAATCTCAGACATATGCAGGATGGATACGCCGAACCACTCTGCGACAGCCTGATTGCGGTAGTCATTTGTGTCGGTGGGGGACAGAGCCTGCTCGTCCAGAAGTGGAGGAACCACAGAAAAGTTCGGCACCCACACCTCGTCCACACCTTCCATAGTTAAAAGGGAGATGCGGTTCAGGCTTTCCTCATGGTAGCTTCTGGCATAGCCTTTTGCCAGGGAGTCCGCGGCGGACAGGGAGGTGATTTCATCTTTGTCGGAAAAAATCAGAAGTCCCAGGAAAAATGCGGTCATTCCGATGGCGAAGCCGCGCCCGCAGCGCTTCCGGAGTTCCGGAAGAAAGGACGAAGCGTTCAGGGCATGAGCGCTTTCATATCTCCGGTATCTGGCGCAGAGCCATCCGGCAGTATAAATCAGATTCAGGAAGAAAAGCAGATAGAACAGCATCCGCATAATATTCAGTGTTCTTTCAAATATATATACATGTCCCATGGAATACAGGGATGGGGTGTAAGTGGCCGCGATTACGCAGAAGGACAGGGCGGCAGCGCAGCCTGGCAGCGGGAAATCAAAATCCAGCTGATAAAGGACGGGCAGCAGGAAGGGGAGCAGAAGCAGGGCGAAGAAAAGTACATACAGGCTTGTCCATTCGCCGATTCCCTTGACCGCATAGACAAACGAATAGTAAATGGCTTCCACGGCGCCCATGGGAGCGGCCTGCACAGCCATGCGGACGGCGTTGCCCGGCGCGGTGACATTTACCAGAAGGCCGGCCAGCGTGACAGCCAGGGGGAGAAGCAGGAACAGAGCCCGCCTCTGCCTGGCCAGCAGACAGAAGACCAGGAGAAAGAAAATCAGCACAGGGGTAATCAGTGCCGTCACAAAATTGGAGCCTCCGGTGACGAAGCTCAGAAAGCAGGCGGCCGCAAGGCTGAGGATCTGCCCGGCCCGGCTTCCGGCTTTGAGAAACAGAAGCAGAAAGGCAAGCAGAAACAGCATGCAGCTATGCATGAATACATAATGGACCGCCCCGTTATACCAGTAAAAGGCCGATTTCCCTTCTTCCAGGTTCTGAATACACAGAGTCAGCACAGAGAAGGTCAGAATCAGCCGCAGGCTGAGCGGAAAACGCAGATAACGGGTGAAAAGAATATGGATCAGGAAGGCGGTTCCGGCCGTCAGCATTCCCAGCATCAGGAATGTGGTCAGGAAATAGAGCCGCTGGCTGAAGACGGCAGGCTGGAGCGCCATCAGAAAGATGGAAGAGTAGGTGCCCTGCCAGCTCCCATAATAATTCTTTACGGTAGACAGAGCCGTCTTGATGGTTTCGATCAGAGAATGGGTGCCTTCCCAGGTCAGATGCGCCTGAACGCCATAGACGTAATCGTCTCCGGCCGGATGGGCATAGAAAGAAAGGATCAGAAGCGGGATCAGACTTGCAGCAAACAGAATTCCCATAATCAGGCAGAGACGCTCTGCGGCGGAAAGGCTTCTGAGCCGGGTTTTTATTTGAACTGTCATGAAAATCTCTCCTCTTTTGTTATCATTTTTAATATAACGGACTGGAAAACTGTTGTCAAATGCTATATACTAAAAATGTTGCTCTTCGGGCCGTTTAATGATATACTACTGCTGAAAGTACCATAAATTAGGCTGTAGACGGTCATAATTGCGGTGTATGAACGAAACAGGAGGAAAATTTCGAATGAGAACTTATCTCGTTACCGGCGGCGCCGGCTTTATCGGCTCCAACTATATTCACTATATGTTCCGTAAATACGGAGATGAGATCCGTATTATCAACGTGGACGCTCTTACCTACGCGGGAAATCTGGAGAACCTGAAGGACGTGGAGAATCGGGAGAACTACACGTTTATCAAGGCTGATATCCGCGACAGAGAGGCTATCGAGAAGATATTTGAAGAAAACGATATCGACAGGGTAGTTCATTTCGCGGCGGAGAGCCACGTGGACCGCAGTATCCGCAACCCGGAGATTTTTGTGGAGACCAACGTGCTGGGCACGCTGGTAATGCTGAACGCGGCGAAGAAAGCATGGGAGCTGCCGGACGGAAGCTATAAGGAGGACAAGAAGTTCCTGCATGTATCTACAGACGAGGTGTATGGTTCTCTGGAAGAGGGGGATACCTATTTCTATGAGACGACTCCTATCGATCCCCACAGTCCCTATTCCGCAAGCAAGGCTTCTTCAGACATGCTGGTGAAGGCATACTGGGATACCTACCGTTTCCCGGCCAATATTACCAACTGCAGCAATAACTACGGTCCCTATCAGTTCCCGGAGAAGCTGATTCCGCTGATCATCAACAATGCGCTGCAGGGCAAGAAGCTGCCGGTATACGGCGACGGAAAGAATGTACGCGACTGGCTCTATGTGGACGACCATGCCAAGGCTATTGATATGGTGCAGGAGAAGGGACGTCTGGGCGAGCGCTACAATATCGGCGGCCACAATGAGAAGCAGAATATTGAGATTATTCATATTATTCTGGACACGCTTCAGGAGATGCTTCCGGACGACGACCCCAGAAAGAAGCTGGTGAGCACGGATCTTATCACCTATGTGGAGGACCGCAAGGGACACGACCGCCGCTACGCCATCGCGCCGGATAAGATTAAGGAAGAGATCGGCTGGTATCCGGAGACCATGTTCAAGGACGGCATCCGCCTGACGATTCAGTGGTTCTTCGAGCACGAAGACTGGATGAAGAACGTGACCAGCGGCGATTATCAGAAATACTACGAAGAAATGTATCATGTAAAATAATTCATGCTTCAGACGGAGGTTGTGCGAATGAAAGGAATTATTCTGGCAGGAGGAGCCGGCACGCGGCTTTATCCTCTGACGAAGGCTATTTCCAAGCAGATTATGCCGGTTTATGACAAACCGATGATCTATTATCCCCTTTCCACGCTGATGCTGGCCGGCATCCGGGAAGTGCTGATTATCTCCACGCCCCGGGATCTGCCGGTGTTTGAAGACCTGTTTGGCGACGGTTCCCAGCTTGGCATGCAGATGAGCTATGCGGTGCAGGAGTATCCCCGGGGACTGGCGGATGCCTTCCTGATCGGCGAGAAATTTATCGGAGACGACCGGGTGGCGCTGGTGCTGGGCGACAATATTTTTTACGGACAGAGCTTCTCCCAGGTGTTGAAGCGCGCCGCGGAGCGGGAGCATGGAGCGACTATCTTCGGCTATTACGTAAAAGATCCGCGGGAGTACGGCGTTGTGGAGTTTGATGAGGAAGGAAAGGCGCTTTCTATTGAAGAAAAGCCGGAGCATCCGAAGTCCAACTATGCGGTTCCGGGACTGTATTTCTATGACAATGACGTGATTGAGATAGCAAAGGGTGTGAAGCCTTCCGCCAGAGGAGAGATCGAGATCACGAGCATCAATAATGAGTACCTGCGCCGGGGAACGCTCCGGGTGGAGACTCTCGGACGCGGTTTCGCGTGGCTTGACACCGGAAATCACGACGCCCTTCTTGACGCGGCGGATTTCGTGGCGGCATTCCAGAAGCGTCAGGGCATGTATATTTCCTGTATTGAGGAGATCGCGTACCGCCGCGGCTTCATCGACAGAGAGCAGCTTTTAAAACTGGCTGAGCCTCTGCTTAAGACTGCCTACGGCCAGTATCTGGTGGATGTGGCCAACGGTTTATAATTCTGTACAGGAGAAAAGCAAAATGGGAAAGATAACAGTAGAGACCTGTCCCATCGAGGGGCTGAAGGTCATTACGCCCGCCGTTTTCGGAGATGAGCGCGGCTATTTTATGGAAACCTACAATTACAATGATTTTAAGGAAGCGGGAATTGACCTGACCTTTGTGCAGGACAACCAGTCTTCTTCCAAAAAAGGCGTGCTGCGGGGACTTCACTTCCAGATCAATCATCCCCAGGACAAGATCGTACGGGTAGTGAGCGGTGAGGTCTTTGATGTGGCGGTAGATCTCCGGAAGGGTTCGCCCACCTACGGACAGTGGTACGGCGTGCGCCTTTCCGCGGAAAATAAAAAGCAGTTCTTTATCCCGAAAAATTTTGCCCATGGTTTTCTGGTGCTTTCGGAACACGCGGAGTTTGCCTATAAATGTACGGATTTCTATCATCCGAACGATGAGGGCGGCATCATCTGGAATGATCCGGAGATCGGTGTAGAGTGGCCGATTCCGGAGGGAATGGAGCTGACTATTTCCGAAAAGGATCAGAAATGGGGCGGCATCCGGGAGCTCAAAGGCTAGAGGAGTGAGAGAGAACATGGAAGAAAACATACAGCTGACTGCGGAGGTCTTTATCGACACGGGAAAGGATTTCCGTCCGGAGGATTCTCTGACGGTTCCCTATGCCTGTATACCCGGAGAACCAGTTACGCTTGAGTTCGATTTGAGCGTCTTTGAGCATACCTGCGGATTCCGTTTTGACCCGCTGCTGGAGGACAGCAGCATGGTCCGTCTGGATGAGATTGCGCTGACCTACGAGGACGGAGAGACAAAAGTCATCGATTTTTCCCGGATCAAAACCAACAGTGATGTGGATTTTGAGCCGATTTTTGTGTATCTGCATAAGGACCCGAAATTTTTCGTGGATGAGGCCCTGTGCCTGAAGCTGACCGGAGCGAAGGTGAGTTTCCGGATTCTGGAGCTGGGCCTGGCAGAAAAGGAATACTGGCAGGAGATTAAGAAGCACAGCGTGTCCGAAAAGGAAAAGGAGCAGCTTCTCGGCAAGCTGGATGCGGCCATGAAGGAAAACCATACGCTGGAAAAGGAGAACCGCAGGCTCCGGATAGAAGAGGAGGATATTTATTCTTCCGGCCTCTGGAAGCTGCAGCATGATGCCCGGGGTCCTTTGAAGGTGATACTGGGAAAGGGAAATATCCTGACTTTCTTTGCGGCTGTCTATATCGCGCTCTGTACGGAGCTTTTCATCTTTAACAATGCCTATTACTCCACGCCGCGTCCCAATGATCAGGTGCTGACCTTCAGTTTTCTGCGGTTTGGCCTGATATGGCTTGGAGCCTTTGTGCTGATTGCCGTCATAAACCGTGTGATTCAGAAAGGATACCGCCGTGAGCTTGCTTAGTGTCTTTGTCAAATACAGAGCCCTCATCAACCAGCTGGTGATGAGGGATATTAAAACCAAATACCGGCGTTCCATTCTGGGCTTACTTTGGACGGTGCTGAATCCTCTTCTGATGATGGCAGTGCTGTCTATTGTCTTTTCCTATTTTTTTCAGCGCTATGGAGAGGTGGAGAACTTTCCGGTATACCTGCTCTGCGGACAGCTGGTGTTTAACTTTTTCAATGAATCCACAAGCATTGCCATGGGTTCCATTGTCCACAGCGGAGAACTGATCAAAAAAGTTTATGTGCCCAAATATCTGTTTCCCATCACCAAGGTCATGTCCAGCGGCGTCAATCTGCTGGCTTCCATGATTGCTCTGGTAATTGTGATGGTGGTGACAAGATCGAGAGTGACGCCGACGGTGATGCTGGCGGTTGTACCGCTGCTTTATGTACTGCTGTTTTCCACGGGCGTCAGCCTGTTTCTGTCGGCGGTAGCGGTGAGTTTCCGGGATCTGATGCATCTGTACAGCGTCATTACTACGGCCTGGATGTATCTGACGCCGGTGATCTACCCCATGTCTATTCTGGAAGACGCGCCCCGCTGGGTGGTCTTTATCATCAACGCCAATCCGCTGACGGCCTTTATCAAGATATTCCGCGCTGTGGTACTGGACGGGGTGACGCCTCCTGCCATCCTGCATGTGCAGAGTCTCATCTGGTGCGCGATTGCGCTTATTGTGGGCTCCCTGGTATTCAAAAAATCTCAGGACAGCTTTATACTGAAAATATAGGAGAGAGTTATGAAGATAGAGAATGCGATAGAAGTAAATAACGTGTCCATGTGCTTCAACCTCTCCAAACAAAAGGTGGACAATATCAAGGAATATGTGATCAAAGCACTGAAGCACCAGCTTTTCTATGAGGAATTCTGGGCCCTGAATGATATCAGCTTTGAGGTGAGGAAAGGCGATTCTGTGGGCCTGGTAGGAATGAACGGTTCCGGAAAGAGTACGATGCTGAAGATCATAGCCGGCGTGCTGAAGCCCACAAAGGGCAGCGTGGAGACGACGGGAACCATAGCGCCCATGATTGAGCTGGGAGCGGGTTTCGACCACGATCTGACGGCCCGGGAAAATATTTACCTGAACGGAGCGCTGATCGGTTATCCCCAGGAGATGCTGGAGGAGCGGTTTGACGATATTATTGCCTTTGCCGGACTAGAACGGTTCGTGGATGTGCCCATTAAGAATTTTTCTTCCGGTATGCTGGCAAGACTGGGCTTTTCCATCGCGACCATTGTGGACGCGGATATTCTGATTATTGACGAGATTCTGTCAGTGGGAGATTACCAGTTCCAGAATAAGTGCAAGAAGCGTATCCGGGAGATGATGGATCGGAATACGACGGTGCTGTTCGTGTCACACAGCATCGAGCAGGTGAAGGAAATCTGCAACAGAGCCATCTGGATCGATAAAGGACATATCCGGATGATGGGCGAGGCCGAGGAGGTCTGCGACGCCTACGAAGATCCGAGTGAGAAACTGATGTAAAGGCCTGTCCTGCAGAGGACGCCGGAAAAGAGAAGCCGGTGGAAAGCAGGGCAGACAGTGAGGGAGAGCATGGACAATCAGGAATTACAGAATGATTATAAGAAACTGTACGAGGCAGAGCGGGAGAAATCCGAAGTCCTCGTAAGCAAGATAGAGGAATGTGAGAAAGAGATCGAAGAGCTGAATTTCAAGCTGGACCGGATCAAGGGCAGCTTTGCCTGGAAGCTTGCGACTCCACTGCGGAAAGGTCTTCATTTCTATGAAAAGACCAGAGACAGGCTGACCCGCTATGGTTCCATTCCGGGACTGATGCGGAAGGTCAGAAGCAAGATGCAGGAGCGTAAGAACATGAAGCGCCACGGCACGGCCAGCTTTCCGTCACCGGAGGAGGCGAATCGCCAGAGGGAGGAAGTCTTCCCCAATATGGTGAAATTCAGTATTCTGACGCCTCTTTATAATACACCGGAAAAGTTTCTGACGGAGCTTCTGGACTGTGTAAAAAATCAGACCTACCAGAACTGGGAGCTGTGTCTGGCTGACGGAAGCGATCACGAGCATGCCTATGTGGGAGAGATCTGCAGAAAATATGCGGCGGAAGATCCCCGTATCCTTTACCGCGTGTTGGATCACAACGAAGGAATCTCCGGCAACACGAACGAGTGCCTGAAGATGGCCACCGGCGATTATATCGCTCTTCTGGACCATGATGACATTCTGCATCCTGCCGTGCTTTACGAGTATGTGAAGGCCATCAATGAGACGGGCGCGGATTACATTTACTGCGATGAGATTACGTTCGAGGGCGACAGCATCGATCACATGATTGTGCTGCACTTCAAACCGGACTTTGCCATTGACAATCTGCGGGGCAATAACTATATCTGTCATTTTTCCGCTTTTTCCAGACATCTGCTGGACGAGACCGGCGTGTTCCGCAGCCAGTACGATGGAAGCCAGGATCACGATATGATTCTGCGCCTGACCTGGAAGGCGAAAAAAGTATACCATGTGCCGAAGGCCCTGTATTACTGGCGTTCCCATAAGGCGTCCGTAGCCCAGGATATCAACGCAAAGACCTATGCGGTGGACGCGGCCAAGAGAGCCGTTCACGATCATATCATGGACGTCTATGGCATGGACGCGAAGGTAGAAAGCACGAGAGCGTTCCCCACGATTTTCCGGATACGCTATCCGCTTCTGGAGCGTCCGCTAATCTCCATTGTGATTCCGAACAAGGATCATATGGAGGATCTGTCCCGCTGTGTGGAATCCATTATCAATAAATCCACGTATGAGAATTACGAGATTGTGATTGTGGAAAATAACAGCGAGACCAAAGAAATCTTTGATTATTACAAGGCGCTGGAGCACAACCCGAAGATCCGCGTTGTGAAATATGAGGGAGACTTTAATTATTCCCGCATCAACAATTTCGGCGTCACCTTTACAAACGGAAAATATGTGCTGCTGCTGAACAATGACATGAAAGTCATCACCCGGGAGTGGATGGAGGAGCTTCTGATGTATGCCCAGCGCCCGGACGTGGCCGCTGTGGGAGCGAAGCTCTACTACGCGGACAACACCATTCAGCATGCGGGCATTGTCATAGGACTGGGAGCCCACCGGGCGGCCGGCCATACCCATTACAAGGATGACAAGATGCATCTGGGCTATATGGGCCGTCTCTGCTATGCGCAGGATGTGACCGCGGTGACAGGAGCCTGCCTCCTGGTCAGCCGCGCCCAGTATGATGAAGTGGGCGGTCTGGATGAGACCTTCAGCGTGGCGTTCAATGACGTGGACTTCTGTCTGAAGCTGCGCCATGCGGGTTATCTGAATGTGTTCACTCCCTTTGCGGAGCTGTATCACTATGAGTCCAAGACGAGAGGTATGGAAGAGGGAGAGAAGATGAAGCGCTTCCAGCATGAGGTAGATCTGTTCCGGACCAAATGGAAGGCGGATCTGGACGCGGGCGATCCCTATTTCAACCCGAATTTCTCTCTGGATTATTCAGACTATACGATTAAGTGACGGCAGACTGAGCGGCTGAAGAAAAGCAGGGCAGAAAAACCGGAAACAGAAAACCGGAAAACAGCAGAGCAGAAAATATGGAAAAGCAGGAGAGAGCATGACAAAAAGACGTTCCCGGACAGGAAATATCATAGCAGGGCTTGCGGCCTTTCTGGCGGTATGCGGTTTTAATCTGCTGTATCAGATCCGCTCGGAGAGCACCATGCTGTCCAACAGCGTCTTCTGTATGGCAGCTTTCGCAGCCTTCCTGTATCTGGGCATCCGTTTCTTCGCGGGAGAAGTGGACAGAAGACTGGCTGTGATCTCGCTTGCCGGAGGACTTCTCTTTTCAGCAATGACATGCTTTGGCTTTTCGCTGAACTATACAGATACCATCTGGCAGCCAAATGTTTTTCCCGCGGTTCTGTGCCTGACTCCTTTTTTCGGAATCTGCACAGGCTTTGGCCTGCGGACACTGGCGCAGGGAGGCTGCGCAGAGAAAAGGACGCTGGCAGGGGCTGAGGATAGCAGCAGGCCGGCAAAGCTGTGGAAAGATTTTTCCGCACGGGTATCCGGCCTTTCCGGCCGGAAATTCTATCTACTCTGCTTTTGCGTCCTGTTCCTGTCCTGGATTCCGGTGCTTCTGGCAGCCTGGCCGGGAATCTTTTCCTATGACAGCGGCTGGCAGTTAGCGGCCTTTGTGGATGGAGATGTGACCGGACATCATCCGATCCTGCACACGGCCCTTCTGGGTGTGACGAGAATGCTTGGACGGGCGCTGTCCGGAACGGGACAGGCCGGAAACCAGACGGGCGCTCTTCTGTATTCGCTGCTTCAGATGCTTGTGATGGCGGCCCTTTACGCCAGAGTCTGCCTGTACCTGCGGCAGAGAAAAGCTCCGGGCTGGCTTCTTGTGGGAAGCATTCTCTTTCTGGGATTCCATCCGGCAAATAGCCTGATGGCCCTCTGCGCCACCAAGGACTCTATATTTACGGCGGTTTTTGCGGTTTTTGTGGTGGAATTGCTGCGAATGGCAGAAGACAGGGAGGCCTTCTTTGCTTCCCGGAAAAGGCAGGCTGTGTTCTGCGTGACAGTATTTTTCCTGTTCGCCTTTCGTAATAACGGCTTTCACACCTTTTTGCTCTGTATTCCGTTTCTGCTCTTTGCATTCCGCAGATTCTGGAAGAAAATGCTGCTGCTGGCGGTCATCTGCCTGGCCCTCTACGGCATTTATAACGGGCCGTTCTATCATATGCTGGGAATCGAAGCAAGCGATCCCCGGGAAATGTGCAGTGTGCTGATGCAGTCAGCAGCCAGAGTTTACAATCTGGATAATCTGGGGCTTACCGAGGAGGAAAAAGAAGCATTTCTGTCTATCATAGATGAGGAAGGCATGAATTCCTATCTGTCCAGGTTTGCGGACCCGGTGAAAGCGTATTTTAACGGAGAAAAATTTGCGGAAGATCCGTGGCCGTTTCTGAAGGCCTGGCTTTCCGCGGGTATGAGACATAAAAAGATCTATATAGATTCTTTCCTGGCAAACACCTTCGGCTATTGGTACCCCGGCAATTCTATCGAGGATACGGATAACGGAAGAGATTATTTTGAGTATTACTGCAAAGATTTCCGGGAAGATGTGGATGTGGAAATGGAATCAAAGCTTCCGGCCCTCTCAGAATTTTACCGGAAGATAGGAAATGAGGCTTCTTTCCAGAATGTTCCGGTAATTGCCGCCTCATTTAACCTGGGAGCATATACCTGGCTCTGGATCTTCGCCTGCCTGCTTGTCCTTTACCGGAAAAGCTGGAAAAGAGCGCTGGCGCTGGTGCCTTTCGGAGCCTATTTCCTGACAAACCTTCTGGGTCCTGTGGTGAAGATGCGTTATCACTACCCGTTTATCGCCTGCGCGCCTCTTCTTTTCTATCTGCTGTGGACCATGTGGAAGGAAGCAGGCAGCCAGAGAGACGGCGGTTCAGAGAGCATGCGGGAAGATGGAACATCATAGACGGAGGACGTATTTATGGATAAGATAGCGGTGCTTGTCCCCTGCTACAATGAAAGCAAAACGGTAAAAAAGGTCGTGGAGGACTTCCGGCGTGCGCTGCCGGAGGCTGTAGTATATGTCTACGACAATAATTCCACGGATGGAACCGCAGCGCTGGCGCTGGAGGCCGGCGCTGTGGTGCGGCATGAGTACCAGCAGGGAAAAGGCAATGTCATCCGCAGAATGTTCCGGGAGATCGAAGCGGAGGTCTACATCATGGTGGACGGCGACGACACCTATCCGGCGGAGGCTGCTCCCGAAATGGTGCGCAAAGTCGTGGAAGAACAGGCGGATATGGTGGTGGGCGACCGGCTTTCCTCTACCTATTACACGGAAAACAAGCGGCCCTTCCATAACTTCGGCAATTCCTTTGTGAAAAACTGCATCAACCGGTTTTTTGATACGAACATTCAGGATATTATGACCGGCTACCGGGCGTTCAGCTACCAGTTTGTGAAGACCTTCCCGGTACTTTCCAGGGGCTTTGAGATCGAGACCGAAATGAGCATTCACGCGGCAGACAAGCATATGCAGGTGGATCATGTGGTCATCGAATACCGGGACCGGCCGGAGGGAAGCGTATCAAAGCTGAATACCTTTTCCGACGGACTGAAGGTCTTAAGCCGGATCTTAAGTCTCTATAAGAACTATAAGCCTCTGGCTTTCTTTTCTCTGCTTTCGGGGATTCTGGCAGCGCTGTCGGTTGTGTTCCTGATTCCGATTCTGGTGGAATACTGGCAGACAGGCCTTGTGCCCCGGTTCCCGACCCTGATCGTCTGCGGCTTCGTGCTGATTGCCGCCCTGCAGTCTCTGTTCGCGGGGCTGGTGCTGCAGAGCATGGAGCAGAAGAACAAGCAGGATTTTGAGATGAGGCTGATTCAGGCCAAGGAGAGCTTTGAGAGAATCAGGGCGGAAGAAAAGAAAGAAACCATCGAATAGCAGGGAGGAAAAGACATGCAGCGAATGGGGACAAAAGCCCGTATGGCGGCAGCTTTTTTGCTTGCGCTTTTGATAACGGCAGTATATTTTGCCTTTGCGTATACCAGAATGCCGTTTATCTACGACATCAATGATGACGTGGCAATGCGGAATGTGGCGGCGGGAGTCATTACCGGCACCCCGGACGCCCATCTGATCTTTGTAAAATATGTTTTGGGAATATTGATCAGCGGTCTGTACAGAGGCTTTCCGGGATGGGACTGGTACGGAATCGTAATGATTGGAATTATTCTCTTTTCTCTGGCTGTGATCTTATACCGGGGACTGGCAGAGAAAAAGTCTATTATCTGGAAGATTGTCTACACAGCGGCAGCGCTGCTTCTTTTTACCTGCATCGGACTTCGGCATATTGCAGTGTTCCAGTGGACAGTGACGGCAGCCTTTGCCGGAGTGGCAGGAATTTTCCTGTTTTATACATCGACAACTGAAGACAGATTTCAAAATTTGTGTGAAGAGGGAGTTTCCGTTTTTCTCCTTCTTCTTTGTCTGTCCGTACGCGATTCTGTATTTATGATGGTGCTTCCGGCGGCAGCCCTGTGTTTCTGGTGGAGACACGGTTCTTTTCGTTGGGAAAAACTGCGCGCCGGAAAATGGCCCTTTGGGCTCCGCCACTGGGGCGTGCTTCTGGCTTTGATTCTGGGAACAGCGGCTGTTCTGGGCGTGGAGAAATACGCTTACCGTTCGCAGGAATGGCAGGAATTCCTTTCCTATAATACAGACCGCTCTACAATCATGGATTATTATGGCCTGAAAAACTACGAGGACAACCAGGAATTTTATGAATCCCTGGATTTGTCGCCGGAAGAAGTAGAGAATCTGCAGCGGTATTCCCTGTATCTCTGCGATGATCTTTACAGCGAAACCATGCATGAGCTGGCGGTGAACGCGCAGGAAGAATATAATCAGCAGTATTCTGCCCGCGACCGCCTGTATATGGGCGTGCAGAAGGTGCTGGAACATCTGACCAATGGATTTTACGCTCCTTTAAGCTATCTGAGCTACTTGGCGGCGGCAGCGGTTCTGGTTCTGGGGCTCTGGAAAAATCGGAAGCAGTTTGCGCTGGCGCTTTTTATCAATGGAATTGTGGCCTTGTTCTGGCTGTATCTGGGCTTCCGTGGAAGGATTGTGGAACGGGTCTGCTACGGAATGTTCCTGCTTCAGCTTCTGAGCATGCTGGCCGTCGGCTGGGAAATCCTGCGCGGTCTGTCTCAGAAGGAAAGCGGGCGCTCCGGCGCCGCCCGCTGGCTGTCAGGAGGAGTGGCGGCTGTCTGCTGCCTGCTTCTGGCCTGGGGAGCCGGGACGGAATGGAAGACAGTAGAGGGAACTGTGGGCTGGCGCAGCAGCTACAATGAGGAGTTCCTTGATGTCAACCGGTATATGGCAGAGCATATGGAAAATGTCTATTTTATGACAACTTTTTCCATTGAGACTTATACAGACAATTTTACGCTGCGCAGAGATTTTGATTTTACCAATCTTCTGTCTGTGGGCGGCTGGCATACGTTTTCCCCTCTGGAAAATGAAAAGTGCGGGAAGCTTGGCATATCTGACCCCAAGACAGATATTGTTGAAAAGGATCATGTATATGTGATATCATTAGAAAATGTAAATCTGAGGTATATGGACCGCTATTATACCAGCATCTATGGAGACGATTATCTGGGCCGGGAGCTGGTGGACACCCTGGATTATGGAGAAAGGGTGTTTGAAGTGTATGAGTTTGAGGTAAGGGAGAAGTGAAATGGAAAAACAGCAAAAACGATATGCTGGATGGATATGCTTTACAATAATGGCTATATATTTTGCTATTATTTTTTGTAGTGTTCCGGTTGTTTATGGCATTAATGATGATACAACAATGCGTGATATTGCAGCTGGAGCTATTACTGGAACGCCCGATGGGCATTTGATTTTTGTAAAGTATGCGCTTGGAAAATTGTTGAGCATTATCTATTCGGTGTTACCGGGGATGGACTGGTATGCGTTAATTTGGCTAGGATTAATAATATTTTGCTATATATTAATTATATATAGAATACATTCTATGTGTATAAGAAAGAATGTAAATCCTTATTTGGAAACCTTAGGATATCTGCTCCTTTTTACATTGGTGTTTTTAAAACATTTTGCAGAATTCCAGTTTACTACGGTAGCTGCCGTAATAGCTGGTACTGCAATATACATTTATTACACAGTTGATCCGACGGAGAAAACGAGTATTCGTATTCGTGATTATATATTAGTTTTGATTCTCATGTGGCTGACTTACTGCATACGTTCAAGTGTGTTTATGATGGCGCTGCCTTTTGGCGGAATTCTTTTTTTGTTCAAAAGAGGACTTTGTTTAAAAGAAAAAATTGGAATTCTTTTAATCGCTTTAATAGGTTTAGGAGCTGTTATTTTTATTGAAAATGAGGCTTATGATAGTCAAGAATGGAGAAATTATAAGGAATTTAATGAAGCGCGTTCGGTTGTTTATGATTATTATGGAGTTCCGAATTACATAGAAAATAAAGAATTCTATGATTCTATTGGAATGAAGGAATGCGATGTTATCAATTTGGAGAGATATAATCTCTATTTTGTCGAAGAAATAGAAAATGGGAAAATGGTTCAGGTGGCACAATATGCTCAAAAACAGTGGGAAAATAGTCACACTTTTCTTCAGAGAGTTAAAAACGGATTAAAACTTACGCTTAAAGGTTTTTTGGCGGAAGATAATCTACTTCTTAATTTTCTTGCAAAACTGTTGTTGTTCTACAATATTATAAGAGCATGGAAGAAAAAACAAAAAGAAATATTCTTGAGTGTTAGTATTTTGCTCATTGAAGGAATTTTATGGATCTATTTGGGGTATGAAGGGAGGCTTCCAGACAGAGTAGGAGCCGGATTGCTTTTAATTGAATTGATTTGTTCACTGGCAGTCTGGTATCAGGGTAGTAAAGAGGCAGATGATTTTAAATTTTTGGCTCATAAAATGTTCAAGTTATGTGTGTGGGGGGTGGCTGTAGGGTTATCTGTGGTAAAATTTATCTCTGTAAGAACGGAAGAGATTCAGTTTGTAGAAAATAATCGTCAAATGGAAGAGGCAAATGCCTTTTTTGAAAAGAATAGGGAAAACGTGTATTTTTATCCGGTAAGCTTTACGGCAGGTTATACGGAAGAAGTAAAAATAATTAGGGATTTTAGCGTTTCAAATGGATTTACAATGGGAGGCTGGCTGACATTTTCACCTTTAAGAAAAGAGAGCTTGGGGTATTTTGGAATTAATGAGGTTGACAAAGCATTGTTGGAAAGAGATAATATATACTTGATTATGGCGCATCCATCAAGCAGGATAGATCAGTATTACGAGAAGAAGAATATTGAGATAGAATGGGAGGAGAAAGATAGGGCACCCATTTTTTATATAGAATTACCAGTATGGAAAATTAGTGAGAAGGGGAAATAAAAGATGATTTATTTTAATAATCCACCATTTGTGGGAAATGAACTGGAATACGTCAGACAGGCAATAGACAATCAGAAGATTTGTGGAGATGGGCCATTTACTAAAAAATGCAGTCAATGGATAGAGTCAAAAACGGGAACTTCAAAAGCGCTTTTGACTACATCATGTACGCATGCCACGGAAATGGCCGCACTTTTATTGGATATTAAGCCGGGAGATGAAGTCATTATGCCTTCATATACATTTGTGTCTACCGCAGATGCATTTGTATTGCGGGGAGCTAAGGCTGTATTTGTTGATATCCGGCCAGATACTATGAATATAGACGAAAATCTAATAGAAAATGCAATAACAGAGCATACAAAAGCAATTGTACCTGTACATTATGCAGGCGTTTCTTGCGAAATGGATAAAATAACGGAACTTGCTCTTAAATATAATCTCAAAATTGTAGAGGATGCAGCTCAGGGATTACTGAGTACTTATAAAGGGAAAATGCTAGGAACAATTGGAGATTTTGGATGCTATAGTTTCCACGAAACCAAAAATTACAGTATGGGAGAAGGAGGAGCTCTTCTCATACGTGATCCGAATTATATCGAAAAAGCAGAAATTATTCGTGAGAAAGGAACCAATCGTTCAAAATTTTTCAGAGGGCAAATTGATAAATATACCTGGGTGGATGCAGGAAGCTCTTATTTGCCAAGTGATTTGAATGCAGCTTATTTGTGGGCGCAGCTTGAGCAGGCAGATAAAATTTTTGATAATCGGATGAAAACTTGGAATCTTTATTATGAATTGCTTACGGATTTGCAAAAGCAAGGGGTGATATCGCTGCCTGTTGTTCCTGAGAATTGTGCGCATAATGCACATATGTTTTATATTAAAGCAAAGGATTTGGACGAGAGAACACATTTGATTGATTTCTTAAAAGAACAGGGAATTCTTGCGGTATTTCATTACATCCCGCTTCACACAGCTCCTGCGGGCAAAAAATTCGGTGTGTTCTGCGGAGAAGACAGGTATACAACAAAAGAAAGTGAACGGCTGGTGCGTTTGCCAATGTATTATGGACTGGAAGAAGAAAAGGTTGTATACATTGCAAACAAAATAAAAGACTTTTATTGCAGATAACAGTTGCCGGGAGGAAGAAAAATTGATTTCTGTCATTGTTCCATGTTACAATTCCACACATATGCTTAACTGTCTGATTGAGGAGACAAGAGCAGTATTTGCAAAAATAGGGGTTACAGAGTATGAATTTGTACTGGTGAACGATTGTTCACCAAATCCGGAAAGCTGTGAAAGAATACTGAAGCTTGGAAAAGAAAATTCAGACATCAAGGTTATAGACTTGGCTAAAAATACGGGACAGGCAAATGCACAGCTGACTGCATTGAATTATGCTGAAGGAGATATCATTGTCAATATGGATGATGATATGCAGACACATCCTAAAAATATTCCTGTTTTGCTTGATAAATTGAAGGAAGGATACGATCTTGTACTGGGAAAGTATAAAAAGAAAAAGCATTCGGCATTTCGAAACCTTCTTACGAAAATGGATAATATATTTGAACATATTGTAATGGGAAAGCCAAAAGATCTGGATTTTACAAGTTTTTGGGTTACCAGAAAATATATTCGTGATGAGTTGATTAACTATACACATCCTTATGCGTTTATGGAAGGGCTGTTTTTGAGAACAGCTGGAAAAATTGCCAATGTGGAGATCGAACATTTTGAGAGAAGTGAGGGGCAATCTGGATATAATTTAAAAAAGCTAATAAAGCTGTGGTCTAATTTTACCAATTTCACAGTCTTCCCTTTGCGGATTGCGGGAATTTTAGGAATCCTATTTTCATTTATTGGTTTTATCTCTGCCTTTGTTGTGGGTATTAGAAAACTTATGGATCCCAGCATGGTGGCCGGATATGCTTCTATTATCTGTTTTATGATGATTTTTTTTGGAGTAGTTCTTTTGTTTATGGGCGTTATAGGAGAATATGTCGGAAGAATTTTTATGTGTATTAACAGCGCTCCTCAGTATGTAATAAAAAGAACGATTAATGTAGATAGAAAAGGAGAGTGTTCTGAAAATGGAACAGAGACTGATGATTCTGGGCTCAATGGATGAGTTTATTGAATTAGTGAATAAAGCAAAAAAAAGAGGAATCTATACTGTAGTCTGTGACGGTTATCCAGATGGACCGGCAAAGAAATATGCCGATAAGGCTTATGATATCGATATCAGAAAGGTCGATGAGATAGTAGAAGTCTGCAGAATTGAGAAAATCAATGGAATTATTGCATCTTTTTCGGATATTCTGTTCGAATATCTTGTAAAGATAGCGGAAAAAGCTGGATTAAAAACCTATTGTACATCAGAAAAATCTGTATATCTGCGTGCAAAATCTGAAATGAAGAAAATGTTTGATGAGTTGGAAATTCCAACGCCGAAATCGAGGAAGATTCATCGGGGATTTAGAGAAGAAGAGATAAAAGATTTTTCTTATCCTGTGGTTATTAAGCCTGTAAACGGATATGGTTCCAGAGGAATTTATATTGTGGACAGCGCAGAGGAGATACGGAAGCTTTTTGATCGAGTTTCACAATATTCTACTTATCCGGATGATATTCTTGTAGAAAGTTATAATGATGGTCTTGAATTCAACATGATGAACTGGATGGCAGACGGAGAGGTATACACACTGGGTCTGGCAGATCGCGAAAAATCTGTAGAGATAAAGGGTGATATTCCGCATGTGAGCCGTGTATGTTATCCTTCCCGTGTGATTGATGTTGTTTACGAAGAGGCAAGAAGGATTATAAAGAAAGTAGCTGATTATACAGGAATTCAAACAGGTCCGCTGTCTATGCAGTTTTTTTACAAAGCCGGCCAGGGAATCGAGGTCTGCGAGTGTGCGGGACGTCTGTTTGGTTATGAACACGAGCTGGTGACTTATGGAAGTGGTTTTGATATTGAGGAGCTGCTGCTGGATTATGTTTATGATGAAGAGCGTATGAAAGAAAAACTGAAAGTACATGACGCTCATTTCCCAAAGCATTCAGCGGGACTTTATTTTCATGGTTATGAAGGAAAAGTATGTGATTTGTCGGAAGCAGTGAAGGTTATCAAAGACATTCATCCTGTTCAGCAAATGCTTTATTATAAAAAAGGAGAAGTGGTCGGTCATGGAATTGGCGCAAAGCCTTACCTTGCGAGATTGTATCTTCAGGCGGAGACGCGTGAAGAGATCGACCAGCTCTCACAGGAGGCGTTTGAAGACTTTAAGGTGATTGGAGAGAATGGGCAGAACCTGGTATACCACAACCAGATTCCGGACTATTATGAAACTGTAGAAAAACAGCTGAGAGAAAGGTAATGCTTATGGAATTTACTCCGGTAACATTGTTATATGACTTTTGTCTGATGTCGTTCCTTATTTTTATAGCCAAGATTATAAGGACCAAGATCAGGCTGTTCCAGAAGCTGTATATTCCTACGGCCCTGATTGCAGGTTTTCTGGGTGTAATAGGAGGACCTTTTGGATTGAACATATTGCCGTTCAGCTCCCAGGCGTCTTCTTATTCGGGAATTTTAATTGCGGTTTTGTTTGCGACCATGTACCTGGGAAGACAGGAAAAGGCGAGCTTTAAAGAGATGCTGGACGGGGTGGGAGACACGTTCTTTTTGCATACGGCCTCTGAGATAGGGCAGTATGGAGTTGCTATTTTGTTTGGCATTTTTGTTTTAGGAGCGCTGTTTCCCGGAATTCATGTCTGTTTTGGAATGATGATGCCGGCAGGATTTGTCGGAGGGCATGGTACAGCGGCAGCGATCGGCAGCGTCTTGGAAAGCGCAGGCTGGGAAGACGCACTCACAATCGGCCAGACTTTTGCGACATTTGGACTTCTTCTCGGTATATTTGGAGGAATTCTGATTA
>ERZ1643249.793-NODE-793-length-33737-cov-4.854878_pt1 | contig 33737 bp, 39 predicted proteins | sample MGYA00579263_ERZ1643249 | MGnify/ENA primary metagenome ERZ1643249 (study PRJEB29033, sample SAMEA4952264) | chicken gut metagenome | biome: Broiler Chicken; feature: Gastrointestinal Tract; material: Caecum | place: Ireland | collected 2018 | study: Broiler...
CGCAAGGGGAACGACAGGCAGTCACCGGAACGTACGGTATATGTTTCACGTGTTTCAATCCACGTTCCCGCAAGGGGAACGACGTTTCTTTGTGATTATAAATTGTTGATGTTTCACGTTTCAATCCACGTTCCCGCAAGGGGAACGACCGGGCGTCGTCAGGATTTACGCATACTATCCGGATGTTTCAATCCACGTTCCCGCAAGGGGAACGACCGGATGCGAATATCCGATTTCTGCTGTCTGAGCCGTTTCAATCCACGTTCCCGCAAGGGGAACGACCCAATGCCATGGTGGATCAGAGCAATGCAGCTCAGTTTCAATCCACGTTCCCGCAAGGGGAACGACCAAAAGGAAAAACAATTAAAGCTATTCGTGATATGTTTCAATCCACGTTCCCGCAAGGGGAACGACGCAAAATGTAAGCGAAGCGTTCTTCAACGACATAGGTTTCAATCCACGTTCCCGCAAGGGGAACGACCTTTAGGATTCACATGTGACTCTTTTGATGCTCTGTTTCAATCCACGTTCCCGCAAGGGGAACGACCGGATACAGCTTTAAAGAATGTGCAATCACAGAATGTTTCAATCCACGTTCCCGCAAGGGGAACGACGGCTACATTAAGGAGAGGACTATTTAGTCCTCATAGTTTCAATCCACGTTCCCGCAAGGGGAACGACAAGAACGTTGCAAAATAATGTGCATTTGACGCATGTTTCAATCCACGTTCCCGCAAGGGGAACGACATAATCTGATGAACATCTACAAAGACACGATAAGTTTCAATCCACGTTCCCGCAAGGGGAACGACGAAATCGCTGAATACATGGATTACCACGTAACAAGTTTCAATCCACGTTCCCGCAAGGGGAACGACAGCAATCATCTATAAATTTCCTTTATATTTCTTGCTATTATCTATGCAATTATACCAATATAATCCCGGTAATGCAAGCCCAGCTGACCATACTCATCTCACTTTATCTCAATATTACGGTGCGAATCTCCCAGACACTTTATGCCCACTTCTGTTTCGCACCGATCCGGTACTGTATTGCTGCTTTATTTAATATCACTAAAACGACTATTACCCTATGCTCTTAATCCCAATTCCAGTTATCGATACTCATATAAAATAGACCAGTATCTTTCCCATCCCAAATGTGGTATTTCTTCCTATGTGCAATCTCTGCGCCGCATACAGCCAAGGGACAAACGGTGTCAGATTCCCCTCATATTCGATGGTTCCAATCAGTCCGCTGAAATCCATCTTTCCATTTGTACGATTCGAATATCTCTCCAGCTTCTCTACTTTAATCTCTTCGTTCACTATCCTGACCTTCTCGGCAAGTGACAGAAGTCTGTCCGACTCTTCCTGGTCTGCCCAGCCTCCATATCGTTCTGTAATCGCTATAATACGATTTGTTATATTGCGGATCAATGTCTGAAAAGATACTTTCTTTACCAGATGTCCACCATGGCGAATCCTGAGAGGAGTACAAATCTTAACCACTGCACCCGTCACATTCTGCAGCTCGTCCCACTGTATGACAGCTGCTGTTACAGCCTCTTTAAAATATTGTCCCTTTCGCCAGATAATTCTCTGTGTCTGACTGTTTATAATTTCTGACAGATCAAACCTGTATCTGCGGGCTCCTAGCCCAAATCTATGAAGCTGCTCCAGCGCAGAAACTACTGATGAGACATATTCCGCTGCACTTCCAAAAAGCAGAAGCTCAAACTCAAGTTTCTCTCCCTGCTCGATCACAGTCTGCGGTATCCGGGTTTCAGGCGGAATAATCATATAGGGCTTAACAACAACCTTTCCTGTATCAATATCTGATTCTTCACCATTGCGGTATAAAAAAGCACAGGCCTCTTTATCTGTTTGGAGCATAGCCTGTCCAAGAACACCTCTCAAAGTGGAGCCCAGGTAAGGCGGAAGTTCCGCACGCTGTAAAGCAGTCAGAGAAACTTTAAGAGGAAGGCAGCTGATTTCAAAATGTTTCCGCATTATTTTTCCTCCGTTATAAATCCTGCTGTTTCCTATTTCTCCACCCTCGACAGTGCGCACACCACTTCGCAGTGCACCGTCTCACAGAACTGATCCACCGCCGTCATCTTCTCCACCCGGTACCCCGCAAGCTGCATCATCTCCAGATCTCTCGCCAGGCTCGTCATCTTACAGGAGATATACACAATCCGCTCCACTCCATAGTTCAGGATCTTAGGCAGAGCCTTCGGGTGGATCCCGTCTCTCGGGGGATCCAGCACAATCACATCCGGCTTCTCTTCAATCTGATCCAGTACCTGAAATACATCGCCTGCTATGAATTTACAGTTGGAAATACCGTTCCTTGCGGCATTTTCCTTTGCTGCCTCTACAGCTTCCTCAACGATCTCCACGCCCACGACTTCCTTCGCAACCGGCGCCAGCACCTGACTGATCGTCCCGGTCCCGCTGAAGAGATCAAATACGGTCATGTCGCGGATATCTCCGATATACTCCCGGACCGTCTCATACAGCACTTCCGCGCCCCTTGTATTGGGCTGGAAGAAGGAGAACGGCGTGATCTTGAATTCCAGATCAAGGAGCTTTTCGTAAAAGAAGTCCTGCCCCCAGAGGATGCGGGTCTCGTCACTCTTCACCACATCAGAGAGGGAATCATTCAGGATATGGAGGATACCGACGATGCGCCCCTCCAGTTCCAGAGAGAGAAGCTCGTCCACCAGCGGCTGAAGATCATGCTCCTCCTGTGTGGTAGTCACCAGGTTCACAAGGATCTCTCCTGTTGTGTCTCCTCTCCGCAGGAGAAGATGGCGCAGGTATCCTGTATGCTGCATCTTTTTATAGTAGTTGACGCCCCGCTTTCTGAAATGCTCCAGCACGCACACAAGAATCTCATTCATATCCGCATGCACCAGCCTGCAGTCCGCTGCTGTCAGGACATCATAAGTGCTTCCTTTTTTATGAAGGCCCAGGGAGAGCGGCCCGTCCCTATACTCATCCCCAAAGGAGAACTCCATCTTGTTCCGGTATCCGAACTCTTTCGGGCTTGCCTTTACACCCTCGAAGACATAACTTCCCTTCACTGCCTCATCCATGATCCGCCGAATCTGCCCTTCCTTCATCTTCATCTGTTCTTCATAGGGCATGGTCTGATACATACAGCCGCCGCAGGCGGGAAAGATGCTGCAGACGGGCTCTCTTGTCTCCAGCGGAGACTTCTCCAGCACCTCAAGGAGCCGTCCCTCTGCATTTCCACGCTTGAATTTATTGATGAGAAAACGCACTTTCTGTCCCGGCATTCCGTTCTTCACCGTGACATACTTGTCCTCCTCAGCAAGATACACGATCCCCTTATTCGGAAAGTCCACTCTCTCTATAGTTCCTTCAAAAATCTGTCCTTTCTTCATCTCTTCCTCCACGTTCGTTTCATCTGCTTCATCACAGCAAAACAGGCAGGGTGCAGTCCATCTACCACATCCTGCCTGTATTCTGTTTCATCATTTTTCGATACTGGATCCATCCGTCTCCTATACCTGGTCATCCTCATCGAAATAGTCATCGAAGTCATCGTCAAAATCATCTTCGAAGTCTTCCAGATAGTCCGGTGTGAAGAAACGGTATACCGCATACGCGATCGCTGCGACTGCTGCAACTGCTCCGATGATCGCCAGCACCCAGATCACTGTGTTTTTCTGTTTCTCTGCATCATTTCTGTGCAGCAGCTCAGTTAATTTTGATTCCGCAATCATGTCTTCTATTTTTTTGTTCATATCTACACGTCCTTTCCCCGCCTCAGGGCGGCGATTACTTTCTGTTATTATACCACTATCATTTTCAGATTACTACTAATTTATTCCAAAATCCTCAGAAAGATGATTTCTCAGATTACTGTTCACATCGCGCTCAGGAATAGGAAACTGTATAGTCATGCTATCACGTAAAAGGCGGTTTCCTATCACTCCGATCTGCGCCCTCATCTTATGAAACCTTCACCAGCCTTGCGAACATAGCGAACATCTTTCTGACGCCGGCGCTGTCGAATTCCACCGTCACCTCATAGTCTCTGCCGCCTTCCTTGATCTCGAGCACAGTTCCCTCTCCGAATTTTGTATGGCGCACCCTGTCTCCCACCTGATAGGAAAGGCTTCCGCTCTTTCCGGCCAGAATCTGGCTTCCCTTCTGAAGAGAGGAAAATGGCTGCTTTCCTGTTGTCTTTCCTGAAGACTGAGATGCGGAAAACTGGGAGGCAAACGGTCGTGCGCGGAACGCTTCCTTCGCATGAGAATATGTATTCTGGACCGGGATCTGTGTTCCTTCCTCGATCTTCCGATTTCCCGTATCGATCAATTCCATGGGGATCTCCTTGATAAACCGGGACATCTTGTTGAACTGTGTCTCACCCCGCACCATCCTGCGCCGTGCGCAGGTCAGGGTGAGTTTCTCCTCTGCGCGGGTGATGCCCACATAGCAGAGCCTGCGTTCTTCCTCCAGATCTTCATTGTCGTCCGATGTGATCGTCATATAGCTCGGGAACAGACCATCTTCCATCCCCGCCAGATATACATGGGGGAATTCCAGTCCTTTTGCACTGTGAAGTGTCATCAGGACCACATAGTCCTGATCCTCGTCCAGACTGTCGATATCAGCGACGAGGGCAACTTCCTCGAGGAACCCGCTCAGAGACGCCTCTTCGCCCCTGTCCTGGCAGTCCTCCTCATACGCCGCCGCCTTATTGACAAGCTCGTCGATATTCTCGATCCTGGACTCCGCCTCCACTTTGTCTTCCGCTTCCAGGCTCTCCACATATCCGGTCTTCTCTATGATCTCCCGAAGAAGGTCCGTGATGCTCTCTTTCTCTGTCTGACCTTTGAAATATTCGATCAGCGCCGCGAAGGAATCCAGCTTTGATGCACTCCTTCCCACGCCGGGGATCAGGTCCGGCGCCAGCAGCGCTTCGTAAAATCCGATTCCTCTCTCATCGGCAGACTCCTGGATCCGGTTGATCGTCGTCAGCCCGATCCCACGCTTCGGTACGTTGATGATGCGGCGCACGGCAAGATCGTCCTGCCCGTTATCCACCGTCTTCAGGTAAGCGAGGAGGTCCTTGATCTCCCTGCGCGCGTAGAAATTGATGCCTCCTACGATCTTATAAGGGATATTCATGGCTATAAATTTTTCCTCGAACAGACGGGACTGCGCATTCGTCCGATAGAGAACCGCACTGTCATTGTAAGAAGCGCCTTCCTGTACTTCTTTTTTAATATCTTCAGCTATATATTCCGCTTCATCGAATGCAGTATCAAACTGCCTGAGCTGGATTTTCTCTCCGTCCCCGTTGTCCGTCCAGAGCGTCTTCTCTTTCCGGTTCCTGTTGTTCCTGATAACTCCATTCGCCGCGTTCAGAATATTGCCCGTGGATCTGTAGTTCTGCTCCAGCCTGACCACATGTGCATCCGGGAACTCATGCTCGAAGTCCAGGATATTCCGGATATTTGCCCCCCGGAACTTATAGATCGACTGGTCGTCGTCTCCTACTACACAGAGATTCCTGTATTTTCCGGCAAGCAGCCTGACAAGACGGAACTGGACAGTGTTTGTATCCTGGTACTCATCCACCATGATGTAGCGGAACCGTTCCTGATAGTATTCCAGCACATCGGGCTGGGTCTCCAGAAGCTGCACGGTCTTGACGAGAAGATCGTCGAAATCCAGCGCATTGTTCGCCTTAAGCTGGGCTTCATATTCGCGGTACACCTTCGCGATCTTGAGTTGTCCGAAATCGCCTCCTGCGTTCAGCTCAAACTCGTCCGGCAGGATCATCTCATTCTTCGCCGACGAGACCGCTGCCAGAAGATTCCTTTCCTTATATACTTTTGTGTCAATATCCACTTTCCGGCAGACTTCCTTCATCAGTGTCTTCTGATCATCCGTGTCATAGATCGTAAAACGGTTGTCATACCCCAGCCGGTCGATGAACCGTCTCAGGATCCTGACACAGGCTGAATGGAACGTGCTCACCCAGATGCTCTCTGCACCGAAGCTCACCAGAGAATCCACCCGCTGGCGCATTTCCTCCGCCGCCTTGTTCGTAAATGTAATGGCAAGGATATTCCAGGGATTCACGCCTCTCTCATCGATCAGATATGCGATACGGTGAGTCAGCACCCTGGTCTTTCCCGAACCCGCTCCCGCCAGGATCAGAAGCGGACCGTCCGTATGCAGGACCGCCTCCCTCTGGGGTTCATTCAATGTATCATAAATGCTCATAGATCTCTCCTGTTCTCCGATAAATTTCTGTTCATCGAACATTTGTCCGATGCCGGTAACTACCATTATCAGATACCCCTCACTGATTGTCAACCTGACTTTCCCAATTTTTTTGTCATTTTCCATCCTTTTGTGCTAATATAGAAAGGCTGGCGTCCGTGCGGCACTGCCGGGCGCCGGAGCTAGTTTATTACCAGAAAGGAATCAGATTCTCATGTTGGAAACATTTGAAAAAATCAACAGTGCAGTCAACGGCTTTGTATGGGGCGTCCCCGCCATGGTCTGCATCATTGGAGTGGGGCTTCTCCTCAGTATCCGGACCCGCTTCATCCAGTTCCGCAAATTCGGATATACCTTCAAGGTAACTCTGGGGCGCATATTTCATAAGAAGGAAGCCTCCGACGGATCCATCACCCCGTTCCAGGCAGTGTGCACCGCCCTCGCTGCCACCGTGGGCACCGGTAATATCGCAGGCGTCGCAGGCGCGATCGCGATCGGCGGCCCCGGCGCGGTTTTCTGGATGTGGATCTCTGCCCTGCTCGGCATGTGCACCAAATTTTCTGAGGTGACTCTCGCCGTACATTTCCGCGAAAAGAACAGGCAGGGAGACTGGACCGGAGGTCCCATGTATTACATCAAGAACGGACTGGGGCCGAAATGGCGCTGGATGGCAGTCCTGTTCGCCCTGCTGGGAGTTCTGACTGTATTCGGCACAGGAAATGCAACACAGGTGAACACGATCACCTCCGCCATCAACACGGCTCTGCTAAACTATCATGTGATCGACGCGTCCTCCGTCTCTGTCTCGAGCCTGATCATCGGCATCATCATCGCAGTCCTTGTGGCGCTGATCCTGCTGGGCGGGATCAAACGGATCGGAAGAGTTGCGGAGATGCTCGTGCCGTTCATGGCGCTGCTCTACATCATCCTTGCTCTGGGCGTGATCTTCCTGAACATCGACCGTGTACCCGGAGTATTTGCCTCGATCATCGAAGGCGCGTTCTCTCCGGCATCCGTGACAGGCGGAGTCGTTGGCAGCTTCTTTCTCAGTATGCAGAAGGGTGTCGCCAGGGGAATCTTCTCCAATGAGGCCGGTCTCGGTACAGGCTCTATCGCCCACGCAACCGCTGATACAGATCACCCGGTAAAACAGGGATTCTTCGGCATCTTCGAAGTGTTTGCAGACACGATCGTGATCTGCACTATGACCGCCCTGGTCATCCTTTGCAGCGGAGTCAGCGTCAGCTACGGAACAGACGCAGGAGCCGAACTCACGATCAACGGATTCATCACCACCTACGGAAGCTGGGTATCCATCTTTACCGCTGTTGCTCTGTGCTGCTTCGCATTTTCCACGATCCTGGGCTGGGGGCTCTATGGAACACGGTGCATTGAATTTCTCTTCGGCTCATGGATCAACAAGCCCTTTATGGTCGTCTACTCACTTGTAGCAGTCATCGGAGCGACCGCAGATCTGGGACTCCTCTGGAGCGTGGCCGAGACATTCAACGGGCTGATGTCCATCCCGAACCTGATCGCCCTGTTCCTGCTGTCAGGCACAGTGGTAAAACTTGTAAAGGACTATTTCAAGAATCATTGAGGGAAAAGGCTTGTCATATAGTTTTCAATACTATATAATAAGTACACTGAGGTGATAATATGACAATAGATACGAATGATATACTGAACAGCATCCTGGAAAGTCTCTCCCGCATCGATTATATCAAACCGGGAGAGATCCCCAATATAGACCTGTATATGGATCAGGTCACGACCTTCATGGATGAGCAGCTTTCATCGACAAAGCGCTATGAGGAAGACAAAATTCTGACAAAGACAATGATCAACAATTATACAAAGAATAATCTTCTTCCGCCGCCTGTCAAAAAGAAGTATTCCCGAGAGCATGTCCTGATCCTTATCTTTATTTACTATTTTAAGAACATTCTTTCCATCAAAGACATCGAGACAGTCCTGACTCCTCTGACGGAAAAGTACTTTTCCGGAGAAGGCCCCATGGATCTGTCCTCCGTGTACAAAGAGGTCTGCGAGATGGAAAAGGGACGGATCAAGCCACTCCAGGAATCAGTCCGGGAAGCATACGAAAAATCAATGTCTGCGTTTTCGGAGATACCGGACGGCGAAGACCGTGATGAACTGAAGCTCTTCGCCTTTATCTGCAGCCTGAGCTTCGACGTCTATCTGAAAAAGACAATGATCGAGAAGATCATCGACGAACTGGCAGAAAAGCACACGAAAAAAAAGAAAGATTAATGCTGTAAGAGCAGGTTCCGCACCGCGGCCGGGACCTGCTCCTGAAGCATTTTTTATTGTACCGGCATCCTCACCGTGCCGTTTATTCTTCTTTATTGATCCTCTCAAACACCATATCATACCCGTCGTTTCCGTAATTCAGGGATCGGTTTACACGACTGATCGTCGCAGTGGAAGCACCTGTCTTCTCCGCGATCTCGAGATATGTCTTCTGCTCTCTCAGCATCCTGGCCACCTCAAAGCGCTGCGACAGGGAGAGAAGTTCATTGATGGTACAGATATCTTCAAAAAATGTATAGCACTCTTCTTTATTTTCCAGGCTGAGAATCGCACGAAAGAGATAGTCTACAGCCTCTGTTCTGATCTTTTTACTCATAATTATTCAGACTCCTTCCAACCTAAAAAACGGCAGCCCGGTCTGTACCAAGCCACCGTTACATTTTAGCACACTAAATTTGTAAAGTCCACAGTTTTATGAGAATTTTAGTGACAGTTCAGCTATAAGGGAAGGGGCATACTGATTTATGCTGGCATAAGAATCAGTCTGTCCCTTCCCTTATGAGCGGAGCGCCCGTATATGAGCAAAGGAGCGGCGCAGCCGCAGAAGCACGTATGTGCGGCTTTGCGAATGGCGCGGGCTGAACTGTCACACTATTACAACTATATCAGATATTTTTCAGGGAAGGGATAAAGCTTTTAAGCAGCTCCAGATTTGCAGTCGCGATCAGCTCCTCCGGGAAACCGCAGTAATCGATCACTTCCTTTATATAAGTAAAGTTGCCGGCATCCACGTTCACATGTGCATCGCTTCCTGTTGTGACCGGCACCTCATACTGACGGCACAGATCCAGCATGGTGATCATGTTCTCCCTCGTTCCTTTTCTGCTGCTCTGCGGGCGGAGAGACGAGTTGTTCAGTTCAAGAAGCGTCCCCGTCTCCTTCGCCGTACGGACGAGAACCTCATAATCCAGCGGAAATCTTCCGTCGTCCGGGTGTCCGATAATATGGATATAGGGCTTTTTCATTGCCTCCACGTAGGCACGCGTATTCTCCTTTTCCGTGTGTCCAAGCCCGTAGCACGGCGGATGGACACTGGCAACGACGATATCAAGATCTCTGCAGGTATTCTCTGGGAGATCAATCGTCCCGTCCGGGTCCATGATATTGACCTCTGCGCCCATGAGCAGTCGGATCCCCTTCTGCATCCTCGGCACCACGTCCAGATTCTGAAAATAGAACAGCCCGCAGGTCCCCGGCATCTCAGGTGCATGCTCCGTCAGAGCAAGTGCCTTCAGCCCCTTCGCCGCAGCCGCCTCCGCCATCTCCGTGATCGTGCTGTACGCATGCCCGCTGGCAATGGTATGGGAGTGTGTATCCACTAAAAATTTCATAAAACAATCTGCCTCCTTTGTCATGTATCATCTCAATTCAACTCAGTTATTATACCATATTTTTCCCCGAATACAATTTCAGGAATAGAAGACAATACTGTACTGAATCAGCCACTGAAACAAAAAATGACCGGCGCAGCATCCAGCCATGCCGGCACACACAGATCAGGAGGTGAGTGATCTGAAAAAGAAGACCAACCGGGAGATCATCGACGACTATGATTACCTTGCCAATGCAGCCTCATCCATGGACTGCACCGGATTGATCCCGTCTCTTCCGAAAGATGAAGAAGAGATCCGATCTTACAATGAAATCTATCAGTTTCTGCCCAGGGCAGCAGCGCCCAAAACGGAAGAAACACACCGTGCGGATCAGACCTGATCCGCCGCCGGCATTCTGACGGGCTGTGTATCTGAGGGTTCGCTGCTGTTCACGCCTGACCACCGCCCTCATGCGCACTCGTCACGGTGCCGCGCCCCAGTTCTGCACTTCGTGCCAAGACCGCCTATACGGGCGGCGGTTACGAGTTCTATAAGTATGGTGCGGACAGTAACGAAGGTTCGACAGATTTCGGTGTAATGTTTCATTTTTCCATTGTCCTCTCGGTTTCAAAATGCTATAATAAATGCGTTATAGGTTTGTCAATAACAAGAGAGGAGTACATAATTATGAAGTGTCCAATATGTGGAAAAGATGTCGAATTAAAGAAGAAACAGATTGGCACCGATGAAAACGGTGAACCGGTCTTTAACGAATATGCGATCTGCCGCGACTGCAAAAAGCAGTGGAATCTTGACAAGCAGCGTGCGAAGAAAATGGCAGCCAAGAAAGCGGCTGCGGAACAGAAAGAAGAACCCGTAAAGAAGGCTCCTAAGAAAGTTTCTGAAGCAGATTCCGCTGAAGGCGGCGCTGCTCCGAAGAAGAGGGCTCCAGAAGATGGACCCGTGAGAAAGAGACCTGCCGGCACAGCACCGAGAAAAAGACCTGCCGGGGAAGCAGCGGCAAACAGACCTGCAGACGGCACAGTCAGAAGGAAACCCCGTCCCGCGGACGGCGCTCCGAAGAGCGTGACGGAAGACGGTGAAGCTCCGGTCAAAAGGCCGGTCAAAAAGCGTGTTGTCCGGAAGGCTGCCCCTGCTGAAGGAGAAGAGCAGCAGTATGGTAACATCCCTCCGGAGAAGGTCCGCGTCAAGAGAGAGAAAGCGGCACGCAAGGGATATGAAGATATGCTTGCCACAGATCCTGATCACAGACCGCTGAAGAAGAAAAAGGCTCCGATAGACGATACAGAATTAGAAGAGAACGAGTCCGTAAAACCGGAAGTGCCTGACTACAGCTAGGAGGAACAGACTTCGCCCAAAACTTCGGACCCGGAGGTCAACGAGTATGACGACGAGGACGATTATGACTATGAAGATGAGGCGAGATTCCGTCCGGGACGCATCTTCCTCGGAATCCTTTCGCTCCTTGGTTTTGGCTTCTTTATCTACAGAGGATTCGTGGCAGGGCTGAGCAGTTCTGGCGATAATACTTCTGCCGGAATGACCTATGTTATCCTTGCAGTCTGCCTGCTCGTTTCTGCTCTGCTGTATCTGATCATGCAGAATAAGGCAACATTATTCGCCTTCCTGCTGCCCATGATCGTCTATATCGGTACAGGCGTTTTCGCGTTCCTCAGAAGAGGCGACAGCATAGAACTTCTTGCTGCTGCCATCGCATGTGCAGTACTTGCAGTGATCTCTCTGATCCTGGCGATCGCGTCCAGAGGCGGAAGCGACGATGATGATGATTACGATGATCCTTTCGAGGAAGAACACGACAATTAATAATTAATACCGCAGAAAGAAGGTATACCTCCTTTCCTGTCGAATCATATGACCGCAGAGTCGTCGGATATCGGATTTACAGTCCGGTATCCGCTTTTTTTCTTTATTTTTGATTTTCTGCATGCGGAAAAAGTCTGCACCGTCCTGCGCACCCCTCTCCTCCACAGCTCATATAGTATAGTGACAACCTAAAACAATACAGGGAGAATATTATGAAAAAGCGTTTACTTGCATGTGCCCTCGCCGCAGTCTTCACCCTCGCGCTGCTGGCGGGCTGTTCCCGGAAGAGTGAATCCCCCGGACCGGAGGATGCCGGACAGAAAGAAGAAACAGGACTCACAGAAGTCACTTTAAACGAAGTTGCGCACTCGATCTTCTATGCCCCGATGTATGCTGCAGTGGAGGAAGGGTATTTTGCCGAGGAGGGGATTGACCTGGATCTTGTGTGTGGATTTGGAGATAACATGTTAGGCAAAGACAATGACGTGAAGATGATACAATATCTCACCCCGGAGCTGATGCCCCGGGGTGTCGTTATGTATCAGCCTCCATTTTTAACGTCAAGCGCCTTGCTGGAGTCGACGTTGATGAGCACCCATGATCCGGCGCCGGTATCCACAAGTCCCCACTGCTGGGCTGTCGTCCCGTTTGCGGTGAATACCTGGATTCCTGTACCGTCCTCATTCCTTCCGTCCACACAGTCAAGACGGAGATTTTTGTTGACAACAGGAATCAGTTCGATCGGTCTGGCAAAATCAGGGTCATATCCGTCTTTATCTACCTGCTGCACAATCCATTTCTGGCTGTCAGATCCGTTCTTTTCGTAGACCCATACAGGATTCGGGTTGGATAATCCTCCGCTCATAACGTCCAGGTAGAGTCCGCAAGACGCACATTCGAGACAGTATGTCCCGTCGGCGTTTTTGTGCGGGATCCACCTCTGCGCAAAGGTGTTGTTCGGGGTCCATAACTGGACATCTGCACTTTTCTTCTTCGTTGCCGTTGACCCGGTAGAAGAAGATACGCTCTTCCCGGTCACTGCCTCTGCAATTGCCGTGGCGCACTTGTCCACATTCCATGCATTTTTGTCGGTCGTGTTATCTACAAAACAACATTCCACAAGGATCGCAGTCGCCCTAGTATTGCTCAGTACGTACAGCCCTGTCGTAGGCTTCGCCCCGCGGTTCCGGATCCCGAGAGCTTCCGAGATCGCCGCGCTGACTGCTGTCGCTTTTGCGGCTCCAACGCTGTCTCCGCTGTAATAATACACCTCAACTCCAGTACCGCCTCCGGCGTTGAGATGGATACTAATGTCAAGGTCTACGCTGTGTGCATTGCACTTTGCTACGATATTCGCAAGGTTCTGACCCTGCGTGCTTCCCGTATCGTCAGTACAGTCATATACTGTATTGCCGAGAGATTTCAGCAGAGAAATCACTTTGTTTTTCACTTTCCTGTCCTCGGTTACCTCATTGAGGTAATATGATGTTCCAGGTACGATACTGTTATGACCGCCGTGTACATTATATACTCCCATATGTTATCACTCCTTCTTTTCTTCTTCCGATTCTGCTACAGCGATCTCTTCTTCCGTCGGCTCTACGCCCATATCCATCTCAGTTCCTTCGATTTCGTATGTTCCTTCTACGTTTTCTTTTAACATGCTTATCTCCTTTCCGTTGCGACGCCGCAACAAGAGGGCGATCACTCGCCCTCTGAATCCTCATCTTTATTTACAACTTTGTCGGCAACCTCTAATCCCTTCACAAGAATTGTCGGCACATTATATCCAGCTTCGACGAAATTCTCCAGGATGGATCTGATCTCATTGATAATAAGAGACGCCAGGACGAACCATCCCAGCAGTGTAGTAATCCCTAGATCCACGCCGATCGCCTTACCGATCTCGATAAATACTGCGCTCGCTCCGAAGGCAACCATAATCATCAGCCAATAGCCCAGCTTCTTCAGGACACCTTTCCAGCCGGCCACACTGTTCTCCTTGCCCGCCATGCGGCTCTTCATCCAGCCCGTAATCCAGTCCGCCACATTAAGGAGCAGGAACGCCACAAAAAGGATCCAATGCTCTCCGAGTATGTATGAGAGCACGGCGACGATCGCGCCGGTGATGGCATTATACCCATCAATGATTGGTGCTGCATAGTTCATTTTCATTAATCCTCACTTTCCTTCCTATTGTTAATGTCCGCACATAAAAATAAGACCTGTTACGGTCTTGCTCTGATTTCCATTTGATCACCTCACTTACGTCACCTGCACCTTCACCTCATACTTGAGGATCTCAGGCGGGATCTCGTATGTATACTCTAACGTGTACGTCGCACCTTTGATCATAGGCTGGATCAGCGCAGACAGGACGGTCTCTGTATCGTTCTTCCGCGTGATTTCACACGTTCCAGACTTCTCTTCCTGGTCTCCGTTCCGCAGGACGTACTTTGCAGTAGTCACGTCAAATGGCTTATGGTTCGTACTCCGCACACTAATACATACATACTTTTTCTCACCAAGCTCAAAATTAACCCTATCCATCATCGGCTCACCGCCTTTCTGCAGCCTTTCAGCTGCGCGATATAGTTTTCCTGCAGGATCTGTGTCTCCCGGAGAGCCACGAGCTGAGCCACCCACGGAAGCAGTAACAGGCGCACCCTGCCCCCTGCATCGATCAGGCTCGCTTCCATCTGATCTCCCAGCAGCCGCGCCTCTGTGTGCGCGTGGTAATCAAGCATCACAGTGCACTGCAAGTGCCCGCGCAGCCCGCTGTCAGCCTCTGCCCATATCTCAATCTCCTGCAGTCCCGGCAGTCGCGGGGCATATCCCTCCCAGTACCCGGTACGGTCCGGGATGGGCGCGAACTCCACCTCAGTGGAATTCACAACGCCCCATACCCTGATAATCATATCAGTCTGCCGGATCCGTCACCTTAAAGGTGAGATGGATCGTTCCATTGGCATCCACGGTCGTAGCCTCTGCCTCGACATCTGAGATGATCGGTGCCTGCGTATCTACTGTGACATGTCTCGTAACAGTTGTAGTCTTTCCGCAACCACTGTGATTGTATTCGCGCCCTCACTCAAGGCGATCTCCTTGCTAAATGCTCCGCCTGATCCAACAGATACTGTCTCCCCGTTGATCTTAACGCTTAAGAGCGTCACCGCATCGGATCCTGCTGCCGCGGTACCAGCTACAGTAACCTTATTGCTGTTCGTCAGCAGTCCTTCTGTCGGGCTCGTTACATTGAGCGTCGGCGCTGATGTACTGATCACGAAGGACACTGTCGCGACATCGGATACATTGCCATCGTTATCTGTTACCTGCAGGCTGACGCTGTTGGATCCATCAGACAGGTTGGTCGCATGATAGGTACACGTCTTCTTTCCACCGGCGCCATCGGACCATGTGAGACCTGTCGATACCTGCACATTGTTGACCTTAAAGATCACGGATGCCATGTTGAGTCCAGATCCGCCAGCGTCCTGGAGCTCCATCTTGATATCCTGCGTCGCGGATCCCAGTACGCTGTCCTGTGTCGGAGATACGATCGTCGCGGTCGGCTTCGTTTTCTCCAGGACTCGAATATTCAGCTGGTCTCCATACGTCGGATCAGTGGCATACATGATCGTCTCGTTGCCAGCCGCGTCAAATGCATGCAGCTCTATCGGGTATGTATGATTCGCCTGACCGTATGATGATTCAGATCCGGACGGGATATCTACGCTCCACTCTCCCCCGCTATACGACGCATTGTACTGCTGCTCCTTGTAGACGGCATATGCTCTTGTAATTTCACTCATGTTGTTAATTCCTCCTATAACCTATAACTTATTTGCGTTCTGAAGATATTGGGTAGTCAAACGGGTAGTCATAGGGATAATCCTGATCATACCAGAACTCAAACGATACATGGATGCGCTCTCCGGTATTTACGGTCGTCTTCTCCGTCTTCACTTCCTTGATCTCTGCCATGATTACCCTTCCTTTCTTATTCCACTACTGTTTCCACTACTGTTACATACAGGTCGACCAGGTCTTTCAAATCCTGATAGACCGGAATCTCTGTATCCCTGTTGCACAGATAGATCACTCCGTCCTGGCTGTAGCACTTTCCGTTCTCCAGCGCCATATTGCCATTGTACGGAATCGGGTCCTCCTGCGTACCGGCATTGGTCTCATTGATTACTGCATACAGGCTCTCTGTGCCCTCGCCCGGAATCCACTGATCCTGAATCAGCAGATTGTCCTGAATCGTCTTATACAACACGTCATTGTGCAGGAACTTGTACCCCAGCTTAACAGTCTCCCCGATGATCTCCTGCCACTGCGGATAGATCGCCTTAACAGTCAGCGCCTGTGCATCATCCAGTTCCTGCGCCTGGATCTGCGCATCCACCACGAATCTTAATGTCCGCATTTCTATTACCTCTCTTCTTAATCCGAATATGTTCCTATTGCCATGTAATCTACATAAAATGTAGTCGACGGATACGAAGCAAAATATCCAAGAACAACAGTCTGAATTGCAGCAGCCGATGCGAGTTTTCTAACAATCCAAAACCAGTTATTGTCAGCATTTCCGATTTGCAGGCTAGCCAGAGACGAAAAAGGTTTGACAAACTTATGGTTTGGGTTTGCGGTCCCGGTATACCCGGAACCATTCTGGGTCAATGCCGCTGTTATGGGGATTGTACCGAAACAGATCTGTATTTTAGTACCGGGGAAGCGGATGCAATAATCTAAACCATCTTTATATAACTCCGGCAAATATTTATTTGTCGTAGACATTGCGTTTGCCACAGACAGCAGCTGCTTTACTTCTGTGACATTTATCCCATCCAAGTGCACCTCGAGATACGGGCAATCATCAACCAGATCACCATCCTGCAGATTTCCTTCTGTATAGTCCGGCACTGTGGGGCTGGATGCATGAGGCGTACCCTGGATGACGATCCACTCATTTTTCTCTGTCCCAGATTCCTCTTCTCGCGTATATCTGTTGACTACCAGATCGATTCTCTTCATTCCCTGCGTACCGTTCTGGATTGTGACTTCATCATAAGTGCCGAGCTCTACTGTAGACAGGTTCCCGTGATGGTACATGAGACCACTCCGGATTTTGAGAGAGTTGTTCGTCTGCAGTTCAGGGGTCAGATTCTCCCCACAGGGCAGGATACAGCTCTCATCCCCGATAATGCCCTCAAAAATCTGCCGGAACTGCTGTGAGGTCACGTGCGGTGATCCGGTCTTTCCAGATATAATCTTCATTAATCATCTTCTCCTTCCAGTTTATAGATTCTTGACTCTACATTGTTCGTCAATTCATACACAATGTTCTCCACCGGCTTTGCCATATACATTCCGGTCAGATAGTCTCTGCCGCCGACAATATCTCCGATTCCGACATCCAAGCCGAGTTTTGCAACATCCATCTTAAATGTCTTCTTGTTCATCAGCTCCCTGATGCGTTCTTCCGATTTGCTCTGCAACTCATCCGTTTCCGTTGATGTATTCTCGTATATTTCGGCAATCTCCTGCAGGCCAGTATAGTACTGCTGCGTGCCGATGCTCCCATCCTCTTGCACGTACAGGTGCAGCACATTGCGGTCCTGCAGCTCGCCTTTTCCAGCCACGATCAGGTGATTCACGCCATCGCGTTTATCATCCATCGTATAGTTCAACTGACAATCCCGGGACAACTCAATCCGGTTTGAGTAATCCACAATCGGCACCGCCTCTATATAAAGATATCCTGGTTCTCCCTGCTCCCGCCGGAACGACAGCCGCAGGCGGTACCATTTGCTTTTCAGCATCTTTGTAAGTCCATCAAGAAGAGTGCAGTATCTGTCGAATTGATAGTTACTAACAGTCACCCCGGTATCTTCCTGAGATACAACTATGAGCCCGTCGAACTCAGGCTCGATCAGGCTCTTCATAACTGTATGTAATTCTCCGGATACGACCTTATAGTCTGATCCGGTCGGCGGCTGAATGATTTTTTTTGCCAAGCGCCCTCTCCAGGACAGTCCCTTAAGTTCAACGTAATCCAGCGTCGTGTCTGTCAGGATCTCGCCGATGATCCCGCCGTATTCAGTCCCCATAATATAGATCAGGCTGGAAAATGTCAGTTCCGGTCGCCAGTTGCTCCGTGCGATCTGTACAGAAAATGTACGATCACCATTAAGGTCTACAGTTATATTCGCGTCTTTTATCGCGCCCAGCTCCCGCAGATTCTCGTTGGCCAGAATCACCATCGAGCCTCCCTCCTTTCCAGGAACAGCGTCAAGTCGAATCCGAACGCGCCCGACCAGTTGATCCGCAGCAGACCAGAGGGGATCGGCTCGAACACTGAGTCGGCAAGCCCGCGGTCATGGAAGAGGTTTTCAACCGTTCCATTGGACAGGTATTTGTATACCGTACTGCTCCTGCTGTCAATGATCAGATACTCCCCGTCCTCAAGATCGGTATACACTGCATATGCATGGTTGTTGATCAGCACATATGGATTTGTGCAGGGACCATACACGATCATCTGGAACTCACTCGATCTGACATGGTCAATCTCCCACGCAACCGCTCCGAGATCCTCTGCCGCAAAATCATAAGGATGGTCATACGGGAAATCCAGACCATTGTCATCCTCTGCGGTTGTACGCTTCGGAAATGATCTGTTCACCTCAGTTGTCCACGCCAGCTCCGGCGCGATGAAGGTCAGCTCCACCTCCGCGTACACATACCCTTTCCAGCTGTCCTTCGTGGATGACTGGATACGGCAGCGGAGGAAGGTGTCATTCACATACAGCTTCCCGTATGCGCCTTCTTCCGCATCTACAGCCAGCATACTGTAAAGCTGTTCCATATTACGGGCAAATTCTGCACCATTTCCATAAACATCGACCTGCACAGTCTTCCGATAACCATCCGTACTCTCTTCCCAGTCAGAATCAAACCAGTCTGCCTCAGCTGTAAGGTACGGGTACTTCACCAGGTTCAGCACTTCTCCGAGGGAATTTTTATAATATGCTGTTATCATAGCCGTGGCACCGCTCCTTTCGGTAATGGTTTATCAATCCGGTCTGTTCCGAGATAGATAGGTCTGCTGTTCTGTTTCTTGTTCATTTCATCAGCCGTCACCCTTCCCATTCTTAATGCGAGTCTTTCCATGTCTTCGTCTGACATCCTCACCAGCATTTCTGACTGCTGCCGGCTCAGGATCGTATTTGTCGACTCAAGAGCAAAAGATTTTGCGATTCGATCAGTATTGAGAGCCATAGTCTCCCGCATCCTGGATGATATTGCGGACATATCCAGGGACTTCAACGCGGCATCCGCAAGTTTTTCGGACGCTTTTTCGGCAGATTTTATTTCGTCGTTAACACCAAGTACAAAACCTTGACCAAAAAAAGCACCGGCTTGCCGGGTTTTTCTAGAGGGCGAATGCTCATCCAGCCACCCTGTCACCGCATCATATGCGCTCTTTGCCAATTCAGCTGCTTTAGATGCTGCACTTTTAATCCAAGACCCAATTCCATTGACAAATCCAGACCCAAAGTTACTACCCGCAGAATAAGAGTCTGCCGTATCAGCGCCGGATTCTGCGTTTTCCGCAAGCTCTTCTCCTGCCGATTCCGCACTGCCCGCGCCGCTTTCTATCCCGCTCGAATAGTCCTTTGCAGTCGCAGATCCAGTCGTCTTTGTGTCTGCTGAGCCGAGCCCGTTATCTGCTGCCTGAGCAACTCCTGTTGCCGCCGCAACTGCCGACGGAATGTTCCCAGTCATTCCCCCACTGTATTTCGAGACGGCATTGGCGCCAGTGCTTCCAGTATCGGCAGACCCCAGGCTTGAATTAACGGATTCAGATATCTCCTTTCCTTTTGCGTCAGCTGTCTCCTTCTGGCTTCCCATACCGGAAACCAGATCATTAACAGATTCAATGCCGATACCGTTAAGCGCCCCGCTATCAATCAAATACTGCCGGAATGTACTTATGACTTCATCGGAGGTTGCTGTCGCAAGGTTAGAAAACTGCGGGATCTGCTCGCTCATACCGCTCATCATCGTCTGCAGCAGCATGATTGCCGTTTCTCTTGCATCCGGAGACAGTGCGTCTATCCTGCGTATTGCATCCGCGATCCAATGCTGCATGGATTCCGGTATCTGTCCACCGCTCTCCTGCATCTGCTCTATTGCGAGCTGAAAACCACTCACCATCCGGGAATAATCCGTCGATGAAAGTAGCTGTTCAATAATGTCTTGCGATGCAACGATTCCATCAGCCGCTTTTGATGCTTCTTCCGGGAGTCTCGAATATGCATCAACAGCTTTCTGTACACTCTCAGGAGTTCCTTCTCCAAGCAGGTTCATAACCTCATCAAGCCCGGATACATTCGCCTGAGCCTCTTCTACTGCCTGCGACGTTTCCTGCAGCGCCTGCTGTGTCTTCTCCAGATTCTCCCGCGCCTGGTCGTACGCTGCTGTATCGCTCCCGCCCGCCGCAGTTTTATACTGCGTTATTGCATCCAGATATTCCTGGTATGCTGTATTCAGGTTGTCTTGAGCTTCTGCCTGAGCCTGTACTGCATCAGCATATTGTGACGCTGCTGCTTCCGATATTGATTTCTGCTTAAGCTTCTTGACATACTCATCTATTGATCCATTCACCTGATCCAATGACTGGATAATGCCGTCGTTGTCCTGGATAAATCCATCCGCAGTCAGGGAATACTCGGTCCCCATCGCCTCATTTAATTGATACAGGATAGAATTGGCGAGTGCTTCACAGCCTTCTTTGACCCTGCCAGTAGAATCAAAGGCCCCATCTAGTTCGCTTTGCAATCGATCCAGGTTTGCCACTGAGGACTGCATTGATCCAAACGTATCTCCTATGGATTCTTTGAGCCCGTCCAAGCTATCCCTAGTATTGGACACCCGTTCGTCGAGCTCTTCCATCCGCCGGTTAAATTCTTCCTGATCCTGGTCTAAGTCTTTTGTTGTAAGCCTGTAAGCCAGCACTGCAGCCCCAAAAGCCGCCACTGCGGAAGCAACTAAAGCAACTGGGTTAGCGTTCAAAACTTTATTCCAAGCTGCCGTTGCAATTTCGGCAAGTTTCATCTCTCCGCTAAGTACTTTTACAGCCGTAGAAGCAAGCTTAGAGGATTTTGTAAACTTGTCTATCGTTTTATATCCTTTAAATGCGGTGTATAGGGCGGCTGCCGATGAAGCAACCTCGGCAAAGTTTTCCCCGACGAAATCCAATGTCTTTGACGAGAGTGTAAGCAACGCTTCAGAAAGGTCTCCAACAACATCAATGACGTTCTCAAGAGTATCCTCTATGGATTTTCCTGCTTTTTTCAGTCCGCCTGACTCAAATGACTTTGAGATTGCCTCAATTGCATCCTCCACTGGTTTCTGAAGCTCCGGGGGCAGTACCTCAGCAAATCCAGACGCCACAGCCTCTGCGGCTTCACCAGCCGCATCAGTCAGCTTATCTCGATTATCTACGATCCCAGCAGTAAAGGATTGAATGAAGTCAACGGCTGCGCCTGCCATATCCGGAGCATGCGACGCCGCCTCAGTTGCAAGGTTTGCAAACTCATCCCCCGCCGCTGATACAGCTTCATTAATCCCGCCGTTATTAAAAGCGTCCGTAATATTATCTACACTTTCATTTACGACTTCGACAGCATCTTTCAGGCTTCCGGACACGCTGTCGTAAAAGACAATTCCAAGCGTTTCAGCTGATCCTGAAAGGGCTTCAACCGCTCCTTTCAGGTTGTCCTGCATTGTTGTTGCAGCCTTCTGCGCAGCCCCGTCACATGCCTCATATGCTTCTGTCAATTCCGACAGACTGTCTGGTCCCTCGTTAATGAGAGACAGCATTCCGGACAGGGCTTCCTGCCCGTACAGTGTTACCAGATAATTGTTTTTCTGCTCATCAGTCATGCCCTCCATCGCATCCTGGAGCATTCCAACCTGTTCGGAAAGAGATTTCATCTTCCCTTCTGAATCGTAAAAAGAGACACCCAGTTCGTCCATTGCCTGCTGCATAACATCAGTAGGTTTGGACAGCCTGGACAATGCGCCCCTCAGAGTCGTGCCTGCCTGTGAGCCCTGAATACCGGCATTCGCCATAATGCCGATCGCCGCGGCCGTCTCTTCCATGCTGATTCCTGCTGCCCTGGCAAGAGGAGCGATATATTTCATTGCTTCTCCGGTTTCAGCCACAGAAGAATTTGTCCGGTTCGCATTCTCAGCCAGTACGTCCGCTACATGACCTGCTTCCGATGCTTCAAGCCCGAACCCTCTCAGAGTTGATGCAGCGATGTCCGCGCTGCTTGCCAGATCTTCGCCAGATGCTGCAGCCAGATCGAGCATTCCGGGCATGGCGCTCATAATCTCATTTGTCGTGAATCCGGCAGCCGCCAGGTTTTCCATTCCCTGCGCAGCCTCTGACGCTGAAAATGCGGTATCTGCGCCGAGCTCAATAGCCTGATTTCTCAGTTTTTCAAACTCTTCCCCGGTTGCCCCCGATATTGCCTCAACACGCGACATCTGTGCCTCGAAGTCAGAACCGACCTTGATTGCCGCCGCTGAAACCCCACTGAGAGCTGTCGCAGTCCCGGCGATTGTCGCTGTCGCCGCTTTTAATCCTTTAGCCGTTATGCTGCCAAGACTCTTTAGACCTTTTTCTATCCCAGAAGAATCCAGATCTGTTTCAATTACAACTTTTCCATCTGCCAATATAATTCACCTACCTTGTTTTTTGCAAAGTAGGCTTGGACGCTACTCTAAGGTGCACCTCTGAACTCTTCCCTTTGCCGGATATTCAATCTTATTGATTTTCTTACAACGCGGGCATTTAATTTCTCCCTTTATAATTTCCGCAAACAGCAGAGTGTGCCCGCATTTCTTACACTTTATTTTTTCAATTATCGTCACCCTCCAATATTCTGCTCACATCCCCGCCATTGAGCAGGGCATCCTCAATCATTCGTTCACGTTCACTCATTTCCGGTGCCATATGCTGATCCAGACCATAATACCTCTGCATTGCCTGGTAATACTTTTTCTGGTCCTTTGACAGATGCTTACTTCCCGTGTCAATCGTTCGGTACTCCATAATCCTGCTCAGCCGGGTATCGGTCCCCAGATTCTCCAGCAGAATCATGAATTTCCACCAGTGCATGTCCTCTTCCTGCAGGTCAATGCCGTACTGCTGCAGGAAGCCGGCATAGATTAGATCCGCATCTTCTTCAAAATCAAAAGGCTGCTTATTATTGATGCCGGCAATCTTCCGAGGAAATGGCTTTTTCTTCTTCTCACGTCCACAGGAAAAGAACCAGAACATCTGATTGATATGCTCCTCGGAGAACAGTCTTTCCTTTTTGTATAACAGGCAGAGCATTTGAATTAGGTCTTTCTCAGACAGATCCGTTTTATTTCCCTGAATCTCATAACACCTGAGAACGGTACGGAAGCCCGGATTAATCGGGCACTCCTTACCGCTTACATTCAGCATCGTGGGGAACTTTTCTGTCAGAACGCTCATTTTCTGACCGCTTTGCGCATATCTTTCATTCTATTCATGATTGCCGCATACTGGTTCTGCTGCCTGATCTGCTCAGACACAAGCTGATCATACGCATCTAAGTGTGCCAGAAGATCATTATCAGCACCACAGACTGCAGCTCCCGTTCCCTCTCCGAAGACTGAATCAAATAAACCTTTAATCTGATCACACAGATACTTATTCTTTTCCTGCTCTGTTCCAGCAGGCATCTCGTCCTTTACGCCTTTCATCTTCTCAAGAGCTTCAAAATACCGCTCTTTCACATCTGCTTTATCTGTATTGTACAAATGAAAATCAAGCTCTACGCCGTGAATAATCATGTGACATCTTTTCTCCTTTCCAATCGTTGCTTCTCTGGTTACGCCTTCGCCAACTAAGGATTTGTTAACGAAGATTACGATTCCTCATCTTCCGTGTCCGGAGTAAACGTCTTTGTCTCCGTGTTAAACTCTCCATTCACCCAGTCAGTTTTTCCGAGCAGGTTTCCAGATCCCTGAATTTCACCATCGTTATCGGAGAAATCTGCGATTTCTACAGCAACGCGCCTCTGCTTAGCTTCGAATGTATTCTGTTTTGATGCAACAGGCTTATTCATATACACTTTTACATACAGCGTCTCTGCATCAACGCCCGTCTTCTCGTTCTCTCCGATGTCTGCGATGTATGCGATAGCAGCCTCGGATCTAATCAAGTCGAACTCCAAAGGAGCTGTCCATTCATAGGATCCGATCGACTGTGTAGCAGACTTCTGGTTTACATACCGCTTTGACGTCGTCTGTGCCGACGGAGAACTGTCCAACTGTGTCACTCCGAATCCTAAAAGCTCAAACTGAGGAGCTCCGGATCCTCCGCTGACATCAATGTAGTCAGGCTGCTGATATCTCTGTTCAACACCTGTATTTTCTTCTGCAAAAAACTGCAAATTCATTTTCATAGCTACTTACCTCCGTTTAAAATATAAAAATTGACATTGTATCCTGTACTGGCATTTCGTCCCCTCGTTATCGTAAAGATAACCTCCAGTTGTTGCACGTATTGATTTGCTCTTGAGCTGACCAGTCAATTTCGGAAGATTGCCCGATCTTGTGCATTCCTCTAACCAGTCGGCAAATCTCTCGTAAAATTCTGCCGTTTCCTCGTTTTCCGATTCCCCGAACAGCTCCCTTGAGCAAAGAGAAAAGACGTACTGCCGAACCGTATCCCCGTTAGAATACCGCTTAACGATCGGATCAGCCGGAGTGCTCTCTATACTGTACGATGTTGTATTTTCTCCCAGCATATCCGTGTTCACAACCGGGAACATCTGCTCAAACTCTTTCAGGAACGGGCAGCCCTCTATGAACTCTTTGACCTTCACCGCCACACTCATTTCGCTTTGCCTCCACAATATGCTGCTGTCGCTTTGACGATCTCTTTCCCGCGGTCTGCCCACATGCGCTCCGTCCAGTGTGCACCTCTCAAACCAGTCCCACGGTTCTCGTAATACTGTCGGCGTGCATAAGGAGTGTTGTAGGTAATGCTCCCTACGGTCTCTGTCGCAGTATTTTTCAGGACTCCGGTCAGGAACGGGACATACGGGTCTGACAGCCTCCGCACTTCGTGAGTAAAAAACTGCTGCCCCTTCCCGTTCTTATTCAGATTCCTTTTCAGGAGGATCCGATCCACCGGATCGATTTGAAGTCTGATCTTCGCCACTAAGCACCGCCTCCAATCCTGATATGCTTCGAAGAACCAAAAAAATTCTCGGAATGGCTGAGGACTTTTCCCACCACGCCCGATAACTCTTTCTTTATTTCTTCAATTCCTTCAACTTCTGAGCTTCCGCACCACCGACCAACGATGAACAAGTCCCCGTTTTGCACGGTCCATCTCCCATAAGGTTCGGATGATATCATAAATTCGGATGGCGGAACCCACTCATTGCATTCTTCGTAAGGGATTCTGATTTTGTAAGTATCTGCGCTGACCATACCTCCTGCAGTCACCGAAGTTTTCTGATCGGTATGGAACCAGACCTTTGAGATATAGTGCGGAATATATACAAACTTCTTTGAATCTTTATCCGGGAAACGGTTAAAGATCGTAATCTCTGCATTTGTAAGCATGCCCACACCTCACCCCCGCGTAGAGCAGTCCCGTTGGCAACAGCCATTTCCGTATTGCTCCAGTCATTTTCCTGTTTGCCAGTTCCTCGCTTGTCTCTCCATCCTTTGCCTGGGTCACATAGCTGACAGAGTAACCATCCGTATTCTCGCTTTTCTTTTCCCCGGTACCGTCCGCTTCCTTCTGGTACGATGAATACAGGATATCTGCAGCCTCGCAGGCCGCATACTTTAGTTCATCGCCTTCATACCCGTCAGATCGACCGTGAGTCAAATAACGAATATACTGTGATGCAGACAGGATATTCCGGCTGAAATCCGTCTCATCCATATCCCCGTGATAGACACTCTCATAAAAATTATAGTCTGCATACTCTTTCACAAAACCACTCCTTTTACGCCATGATCCCCGCCGCTTTCAGATTTGTGATGATCTGGTTAATTGCAGTTTTATTCGCATTTGCAAGCGTGACCGCACTCTGCGCGATCGTCTGGTCATATTCAGCTCCTGCGGCCGTCGCATTTGCCGCTGATACTGACGTGACAGCCGCGGATTTCTTTACCCCTCCGAGTGCAGAGGTCGTAGCGGCAGGGAGTACGTAGGACTCGCCGCCCATTCCAGCAGAAATATCTCCCCAATTATCCGCCATGTACTGGATTGCCTCAGCGATCTGATCCGTAGAAATATCTTCCACGGATCCACTTCCTTTCATTGCAATTGTAAGGTTTTTGATTGCATCAACTATCTGCATAGTCCGCACCTCCTCATGATCCTGATTTCAGGATTGCAAACGGGAACCTTTCAGACTCTGTTGATTTCAGGCTGTTGATCGGGTTCGGTACTTCCCAGCCTAATCTCATCACAATACGCAGAGCCACCATATCCTGCTGTGCAAGAGCATAGATAACTTCTTTGGTGGACGGGTCCACGATTGTCGCCTCTGTCAGGAGCTTGTACGTTACATCCTGACGGATGGAATATACTAACTGGGAGAAGTCACCAGTGATCATGAGTGCTTTTGTTTTATCAAAAGCTCCATTCCTCGGGAAATCAATCGGAGCTCCATCCAGCGAATATGATGTCGCTCCCTGCATACCCGTCCTGAAGATCGGCTGGCCGGTAGAATCTTTCAGCCCTCTGAGCTTTGCCCTCATAGTAATGTCAGCCATATGACCTGACGGGAAAAATCCGGACTCCTCTACTTTTGCAATTACTCCATCTTCTGCCATGATCTTGTCGTACAGATCATCCGAAGCTCCGAGAGTAACAACATTTCCCGCATCTGTCGCTCCGTCAACAAGTCCGTCACGCCATGTATCGGGCTTTTCCACACCAAAGATAACAGCGCCGTCAATCTTCTTTCCAAGCGCCTCCACAGCTCTCGGTCTGACTTCTCCCCATATATCATAATCGGAGTCATCAACAACCGCCTCCGGGATCGGGATAATTACCGCCAGCTCCTCAGCTGTGATATATTTGTTCTTCCATGCCATCTTTGAAGTCTGTTTAAATCCGCTGTCGCCCGCAACCCAGTATGCCACCGGCAGCATATCCAGTACAGGCATACGGTATTTCTTCTTAGACATATTCGGTAACTTACGTCCCATCCGGAGCACTGTAGACTGTTCTGCTACGCCCTGGATGATCTCATTCGCCACCTCTTCGGAGATCAGTGCTTCCGCTCCCGTTCTGTCGATCATGTCTGACGCTGCATATCTCTGCAGATTCATTTTCTTTTTTACAAAATTTCTGATCTTGTTCATTTCCTACCTCCTAAATGCATTCCTGATCATATTGTTCATTGCTTCATTCTTAGACTCTGTCCCTCCAGATGCATTTCCGTCCGTGGATCCCGTAGACATTTTATACACCTTCCCGGTAAACCTCGGATTTTCTTTCAGAAACTCATCCGCAGCAGCTTTAAAGTCTTTTTTATCAGTCACGCGCTGATTGACCTTAAATGCAACATAGTCCAGATCTTCCTGCCTTACGCCTTTCGCGGAAAGCAGCTTCTCATTTTCATACTGTGCAACTTTTGCAAGAGCATCGTCCCGCTCTTTCTCGATCGCAGATACATTCGGCTGATTGGCCTTCTGTTTTTCCTTGAAATCGTTAATCGCGGTCGTAATATCATCCTCGCTCATACCTTTGTTGCGAAGATAATTTGCGATCGCAGCGCGCTCCGCCTTGCTTGCGCGAGCTGATGCTACTTCTTCAAGCTGCTCATAAGTATATGCGGCGCTTCCACCCTGACCGCCGCTGCCAGCACCCGGCTCTCCGCCCTGTCCTCCAGAGCCGCCCTCGCCGCCGTCAGCGAAGAGCTGTAAATCCATCCATTTTCTTTTCACTTTCTTTACCTCCGTTTTGCCTCGACAGGCTCCCGAGCTTTTAATGCCATCACGTTTTGGGCATAATAAAAACACCTATGTCTCAAGGTGTAGTTTCACATAATCCGGGTATGCCTCCTGCACACCCTCTATTCCTATCTTGTAAGCTTCAATCAGCAGATCAGTTTTATCACTTGGAACCGGAATGACTATGCTCGGGCATTCCTCGTTTATGTATTGTGCTGTCATAATCGGGACGTCAGATAATGATCCGAGCGAATTTTCCAGCGTGATTGTCAGTGCAGAAACTGAAGCGCAGACAATATCTTTTCCTCTCTCCGCATATCCGGCATGACCTTCTATTCGAAGTTTCGTATAATGATCTCCGGATTTGCGGATAAATACGTCAATCAAATAGCATCACCTCCTGAAAAAGAGTATAAAAATACCACCAATCTTTTCTGATCGGTGGTGTTAGTACCATGCAATTACATCTTTTTCCGGAAACTCGCCGTTCTTTTGAAATTCTTCTAATCTGTGAAGCGCATGCGAAATATAGGAAGTTCCATATTCTTCAAGTCTTTTTTCAGCTGACCATTCTCCTGTATCTCTGTTCAATGCCACAATTCCGCTTTTTTCAGACTTCTCCGGGAAATACATGTATCTGGCTACTTTTCCAGTTACTTCTATCTTCTCAATTCTCACCATGTGCCCACTTCCTTTCCTATAAATTATTTTTCTCCTTGAAATCTTTCAGGGCTGAATTGTAATTATATTTACTCTCCGCTAAACTATGCGCCTCATCATATTTCAGATTCAATCTGTTCATCAGATCGTGTTCCAGATGCTCGTGCTTAAGCAGAATAATGTCATGCTCCTGAATATTTTTACCCTCGCGAAGCCTTCTGAAAGACTCTGCCATATCATAATCCGCGTCAAACCGTTTTTTACCGCCGTATAAATCATATTCATTCTCAAAAACATGATCATATACTTTTGATATATATGCCTCAGAGAATCCACTATTTTTCGAAATAGTTTTAACAATTGAGTTTTTATTACTATTACGAACAGAATCGTAATATGTAACAGCATGCCTACTTCTTTTTTTGACCAAGCGGATCATTCTTATCGGTAAGCGCCCCGCTTTTCGCCCCTGAGTTCATTATACCAGAACCGGATTTCTTTGCAACAGATTTTCCCTTAAAGTCTCCGCCGGGAATCACTCTCCCGAGGCCATCCATGTATACCCGTTCCATCTGTTCCGCAAGTTCCATTTTGGACGAGAATCCTCGGTACTGATGAAGCGCATTAAGATACCTTGACTGCGCCGCTATAATATCGTCTTGACTGGCACCTGCCTGGTTAAGCTGCTTTATGTTCGCACGCTGGCTCCGCATCTTTGCTTCCATCTGTCTCTGCTTCTGCGTTGCTTCATAGGCATTGTACTTCCTTCCGTTCCATGTGCGGACATCCTGCTCTTTCGCTTCGAGCTCCCGGAGCTGCTCGGGGCTATACGTACGAACAGAATAGCCTGGAATAAAAGCGAGATAACTATGCCGGCAGTTCGCCCCGCACAGCCCATCAATATCCCCGAGATGGCATATGTCCTGAAGCTCCTGTTTTGTATAGACGTTTCCGCCCCACCAATGGGAGGGACGATGCCCCGCATGCCAAGTCACTTCGTATGTATCTGTCCCCAGGTCCTTTGCCACCATCTCATTGATCTGAGCCGACAACTGCGACACACCGGTCATGATCGCCCGCCGGGCAGCCACTGGAGCTCTACAGCTATACCCTGATGCATAGTCTATCGTCTTGAGCCCCGACGCTGTCATTTCTTTCACAACACGCCGAAGAACCGTGTTATAGTCAAACGATCCTGTCACGATATCCATGCAGGCCCGGTCAAGATAAGTCTGGTAATACTGCGCCAGTGGCGTAAACGCCTTTTTGCCTCCACCCATATCCACGGTCATTCCGAGAGACTGTGTGATATTATCAATCTCTCCGTTTGTCTGAGTAATGACCGCCTGCGCCCACTGCTGCACCTGCTCATTTTCTTCGAGTGGGACAAAATGCCCGTTGATCTGCTGGTAAGCATCTTCATACCGGACGTACTCCCAGTTTGATACCTTGTCATATAGTTCCCACATTTCAGGATCAGTCTTTCCAGTCAGACGCTTTATTTCCTGCTCGATAAATTCAGTGCTGTCTCCAAGAATCAGCAGCTTATCGATCTGATAATCTGCTGTACTGGTAATCTCTCCGGTCTTTTTAATCCTGCGGACAATGTCAGAAAATATACGGTCCTGAAGCTCATAAAACAGTTTTTCCACACGAAGTGGAAGGCTTCCCTTTTGTTCTGGAGTCACTCGCTATCACTCCTCTTCTGGATCCGGATCATCGATCTCCTGCACAACACGCTTCGACGCTTCCTCTTCCGTCTCTCCATACCATTTTTCTCTATACTCTACAAGAGTCATGGCTCCCATGCTAACGTCAAGGCGATCGGACTGTCTTTCAGCTGATTTATCCTCAATGATAGAGTCGTCAAAATCTATCGTGATTTCAACATCTTCTTTTAATCCCGGCACTCTCAGAGCTATCCCGAGCCGGATTATAACCCCGATCAAGTTTTTAATCACGTCCTCAAGGATGATCTCGTGTTTTTTAAGACTTCGGTACATATCCGAATTATCACTGATCACCTGCGTTGCGGTCGTCACACTTCCTCGTTCGAATCGATACCTCTCAGTACCAAATCCGCACTTAAATGACAGGAAATTCAGATCATCGTTAATCGCCTTGCTGTGCTGCTCTGCACGAAGCTCCATATCGACTTCATAAATCGGCTTATTCCCCATGTTTGTGTCTTCTGGAAGCTGATAGAATACCGTGTCATTCTCATCAAACGCGGGGTTCCCATCTACGTTATAGAGCATTTCAGGAGCCACGAATATTCTTTTACGCCCAAGATTAAACTCATTTGCGTAAGAATCATATTCCAGGTCAATTTTCGCAAGAGCATCAAGAGAATTTGCAAATATGCTCACGCCCATAGGGTTTGTATCATCTTCATCGGCGTTATTCACAATATTCAAGCGATCGATCACGAACTGTGGTTTATCCGATCCCGTCTCTATTCTCGGAGAAATCCCAGCAAATGGCTTCAACTCGTTCCACTTATCTGCTGCAATTTCCGTGCCTGCCCCACGCGTGCATTTAACCACGTGGTTTTCTATTACATACTGAGGAACTCCATTTATGATCTGCATCCTGTGGATCTGTATCAACGCATATTTCTCACGGTTTACGGTTTTAGGGAATAAGAATGCAGCTTCCGTGATCTCTCCATTTTCCCACGATATCGGGAATATGTTCTTTGCCTGAACGTAATTAATCCGGATATCCCCTCCAATCACACTTCCATCTTCATCTGTAGATGCGTCCTTGATCTGTGCAATGTATGCCACGGTCCCAGAACAGGCTTTTCGCTCCTGATAATCATTTCCTTTGACAAGAAACTTATTTTTGTCGAGAATATCATGAACATAATCCGAAGTGGATTCCGATCCACTGATTGTAATCTGTACACGCTCATTCAGAAGAAGATCCGCCATATCTTCACACAGCTTCTTAGCCATATTTAGGCTAAGTCTCCGACATCTGATGCGGTCCTTCCCATTGTACACGTAATAGTGATGAAATTTTCTCACATCTCCGTTATACCAGCTTTCCCATTTCTGGATCTGTGAATAGAACGAAGAATCTATCGTATCTATTCCTAAATTCTTGAAGTATGTAAGTACATTCAATTGTTCTCACCTCTTTCTCCGTCTGGAAGAAAATATTTTATCTTGCTCCACAGCCCCATCACGAGATATCGCCACGCATCACAGCAGTGATCATCAACCTTCATGGGCTTTTCTTTTCCTGACTCGATAGATTTAGGGTCGTATTCATATGTTCCCATTTCTCTTATCAGGTTCTCCTGCCGATCGGATACAGTCATCACCTGATAAGTCAGGCATTTCTGCACCCTCTGAATCCCGACAGCGACATCGTTCTCAGCGTCTTTAATGACAATTCCATATTTCCTGCTCTGCATTGCAAGGCGCTTGATTTCCTCCGCAAGACCTTTCGCGGACGGATCTATAAACACATAAAAAGCACTGCAGGAATATTCTTCATGCAGTGCATCGGTAAATTTTATTAATTCTTTTGCGTAATCGGAAGGACTCTTTTGTTTTCCGGAATCACGCCCGGAATGATAAAACTCGTTGATTCCCTCTATTCTGCGCTTATTAATGTTTACTCCAGCCGCCTGGTATGTCGTTGCATTCTGCTGACCGTAATCTACACCTATTCCGATCAGCTTATAATGTTTCGCCTCCGGCTCATGTCGATGATTATCATTGAACATGTAATAGATCAGGTCATCTACTCCGATACATTCACCCAGCCATACCCAGCGGTACAATCTGTAATCTGTCTTTTTCAGGAGTTCCGCAGATTCCAGAAGTTTCTTTCCAATCCAGCTTATCGGCACATCCCGATAATCAATATGTTTATGGATCGCATCTGACCGCAGTTCCATCTTCTGGCACCATACATTGATCGGCGCGTTCGGATTCTTTGGAGGGTTGTACAAGTACAGCATCCTGAAGGATTCATCATTCCCTCTGACGAATGTTGCCTCAATGTTGGTCAGCTCATCCTCGCCTTCCCCAACTTCGAAGAACTCTGTCAGCTCATCCAGAATAACCAGGCGAATCGGCTTCTCCTCGTCAATGATGCCTTTCGTGTCATCGATGCTGTCCGATCCAGAAAAGTAGATTACATTCCCAGTCTTTTTATGCCGGATCTCCATCGGAGAAATTCCGATATCAAAGTCGTCCTTGCTCAGTCCTAGGCGCCCGATAGCCCGGATCATCTCTTTGTATACTGTTTTCCGCAGCTTATTGTGCCGCTTACGCAGAACAACAACCGCAGCTGGTTCGTCAGAAACAATCGTTGAGATTCCCAGGATGCCTGCAAAACTCGACTTCGTTCCTGCACGTCCTGATGTAACAATCTGGTGCTCGTGATCCTGGTCATCAAAGATATCCCACAGTTCGGGGATTATCACATCATGAGGATCTTTGGAATTTCTCTCCAGCCCTTCTGATTCAGGATCTGCCGTCTTAACTTTCTCTTTCTGCGCCTGCATCAACTGAATCTTAGCCGCCTGTTCTTCCAGATCCGTATCTGTACGGCTGCTCTGCCCGGCATACCTTGCAACCGCTTCATAGGCTTTCACATTTCCGGCAAGCCCTTCTTTGATCATGGCCATATTTAAAGCCGACTCCAAAGTACACTCAACACCGAGCGCCTCCAGAACCGGCTTCCATTCTTCACTATCTATTTCCGCGGTCAGCAGCATGTTCAGCGTCTTCCGGAAGTCTGCCTTCCGGCGCCGAGCTTTTCCGCTTGCTTTACCGCCTCTTCTTCCATATTCTCGTGCTTCGCTCGGGCTTAAACGTATCAGGTTCTTTTCATTCGCCACTTCACCACCTTCAATTCTGGCGTTTTATTTGCACAAGAAAACCACCGATCTTTCCGATCGGCGGTCTCCCAAATTTCGCATCTTAAAATAAAATCTGAGGATATCATCCTCCGTCCTGCCCACACTCCGTCCAAGCTCAGCAGCGTGAGCTCTCACTGCATCATGTATTTCTATAAAATTTTTTCCTTTTTGGCTTTCTATGAATGCATCCATGCTCTCATAGATTTCTGCTGCAGTCATCGTCCCTCCTGTCTCCTGTTCTTGTACACCTGAGTAAAGTATACTCCGACAGGATCCAGAAGGCAACAGCGGAGCACCCGGAGTCGAACCGGGGCACAGGGCGCTACCCTGCACATCTGTCGTTGATGATATGCCCGCATGAAAAACGCCCCGCAAATGCAGAGCGTC